>Ga0172367_10009013_pt1 | contig 11028 bp, 7 predicted proteins | sample Lak10m_FD_114542 | JGI IMG/M metagenome (GOLD analysis project Ga0172367, IMG submission 114542) | Freshwater microbial communities from Kabuno Bay, South-Kivu, Congo - kab_022012_10m | ecosystem: Environmental > Aquatic > Freshwater > Lake | place: Democratic Republic of the Congo: South-Kivu...
GAATTGCACCAATTTTTTCTAATTGGTTTAGCTTATCTACAAAGGCTTTGAATTCGCCTTGCTCTTTAGTAAGTTCCAAAATGGCGGGGAAAAGTTTAGCCCCTATTGCATCCTGCAATTTGGCAAACCGCGTTGAAAATTGGTCGAGTACCGCAATTTCAATATCTGACAAATTCTCTAAATGGTCAGCAGAAAGTGGGAAATGTATTTGTAACTGCGTCATAGCCCAATCTAATCGGTCAGCATGACGGTCACATACTTTTACAATTTCGTTAATCGAATTCATCGCAGTTCAATTCCTGTTTCTTTGGCGATTTGATAAATCGGCAATGACTTTGCATTGGCTAACCGTAAAACGACATCAATTTTTTGCTCGCCTAACTTTGAATGCAACGCGCGTAGGAATTGTAATTTTGCCAATGCTAACAACGAAACATTCTGATTTTCTGGTTCAATGTAAAGGTCAATATCGCCGCCACGTTTAGTATCATCAATTCGTGAACCAAATAACCAAACGTGCGAATTTTCACCAAAATAACAGCGCGTAGTTTGACAAATCGTTTGTTGTTGAAAGGGCGTTAAGCGCATTAACAATTACTCAATTACTTTCAAACCGCCCATATAAGGCAATAAAACTTCAGGAATATGAATGCGACCTTCGGCATCTTGATAATTTTCCATCACGGCAATCAACGTGCGACCTGCCGCAAGACCTGAACCATTTAATGTATGGACTAATTCAGGTTTGCCCGTTTCAGGATTGCGCCAACGTGCTTGCAAACGACGAGCTTGGAAATCTCTAAAGTTACTACATGACGAAATTTCCCGATACGCATTTTGACCTGGTAGCCACACTTCTAAATCATACGTTTTACTTGAAGAAAAACCTGTATCGCCTGCACACAAAAGCATTTTTCGGTAAGGCAAGTTTAATTTTTGCAAAATCATTTCCGCATGATTCGTTAAATCCTCATGCGCTTGCGCGGAATCTTCGGGTTTTACAATTTGCACAATTTCAACTTTTTCAAATTGATGTTGACGAATCATGCCGCGTACATCACGCCCATAAGCCCCCGCTTCACTTCTAAAACAAGGGCTATGGCACACAAATTTAAGCGGTAAATCTTTCGCGTCAACAATCACATCACGCACAATGTTTGTCACAGGTACTTCTGCCGTTGGAATTAAATAATAATCAGGATTTTCGCTAGCTTTGAATAAATCCGCTGCAAATTTTGGCAATTGTCCCGTGCCGCGCAAACTGTCGGCATTCACTAAATACGGCACATACGTTTCTTGATAACCATTTTCGCTGCTGTGTGTGTCGAGCATGAATTGAATTAACGCCCGTTGCAAACGGGCTAATTTTCCATTTAATACCACAAAACGTGACCCCGTAATTTTTGCCCCTAATTCGAAATCAAGTAAATTACGCGCTGTGCCTAAATCGACGTGGTCTTTGACTTTAAAATCAAATTTAGGCAAATCACCCCAACGACTAATTTCAACGTTATCGTCTTCGTCTTTGCCTTCTGGCACAGAAACGTCGAGCAAATTCGGAATCCCTGACATTAACGTATCAAGTTCAGCTTGAATTTCGTTTAATTCGGCTTCTGCGGCTTTTAATTCATCGCCCAAATTGGCGACTTTATCCAGTAACGGCTGAACATCTTCGCCTTTTGCTTTGGCTTGACCAATGGCTTTTGAACTCGAATTACGTTCGCTTTGTAATTCTTGCGTTTTGGTTTGAACGGCTTTGCGACGCGCTTCTAATTCGCTGTAATTTTCGGGGTTAAAAGCAAAATTACGTTTTTTCAATCCTGCAATGACAAAATCTAAATCGTTACGAAATAACTGAACATCTAACATTAAAAGTACCTTTTTGTTTAAAAAAATAATGTGCAAATAATAGCATTAACTCATTCACGCCCAACAAACTCGGTTTCGTCCCGTTTCTTTTGCTTCATAAAGTGCGTTATCAGCAAGACTTAATGCCAATTCACCGTTTGCATTTTCGGGCATGAGCAACGCGCCGCCGATACTGACCGTAATAGTTACATTGCCTTTTTCATGCGGTATCGAAATAGTTGAAACCTCTTTTCTAAGCCGCTCTGCCATGATACTCGCGCTTTCACGATTTGAATCAGGTAATAGAATTACAAATTCTTCACCTCCAAAACGCGCGGCAATATCAATATCACGAGTATTTTCTAAAATAATGGCGGCAAATTTTTTTAACACTTCATCGCCTGTTGCGTGTCCGTAAGTATCATTGATACGTTTGAAAAAATCTAAATCCAACATCAAAACCACCGAGCAATTTTTAGAACGCGCGACGCGATGGGATTCCTGAGCAAGATATTCCAGAAACACGCGCCGATTAAATAAACTGGTCAGTGAATCCGTATTGGCTAAGTTTTGCAGCATTTCTTCTAATTGTTTACGCTGGCTAATATCTTGTTTCACACCCACAAAATTGGTGATTTCCCCCCGCGCATTTTTCACAGGAGCAATGCTCAAATCTTCATAATATAAGGAGCCATCTTTGCGTTTGTTGATAACTTCCCCTTGCCATTGTTCACCTGCAAGCAGCTTGCTCCACATTTGTTCATAAAACGCGGAACTTTGCTTATTTGAGCTGACTAATTCACTGGGTTTGCGATCAAGAGCTTCATCGAGTTCATAACCTGTTAATTTACTAAAAGCAGGATTTGCCCACTTAATCACTGCGTTTATATCCGTAATGACAATCCCGTTTCCCGCAGCATTGAGGGCGGCAATGAGTAATCTATTTTCCGCTTCCATTTCCGAACGTAGCAGCGTGTAACGAATCACTCGCGCCAAACCATTAAAACCAAAATCGCCTTTGACCATGTAATCATTTGCGCCAGCTTTAAGCGCACTGAGCGCGAAATCGGTATCTTCTCGCCCTGTTAAAACGACGATTGGAATATCACACGCACAGCAACGAGCAAGTTCGACCGTTGCAAGTCCATCCGAATCAGGCAGTGACAAATCCAGCAAAATTACGTCGAAAATTTCACTTGTTAAATTTTGTTTTGCTTCTTGTAAGGATTGCGTCCATGTCACATTAAATTCAACATCTTGCGATTGTCTTAATGCAGTTTTTACCAAATACGCATCGCCTGCTTCATCTTCGATAAGTAACACGCGAATAAGAGATAAATTCGACATTGGCTTAAAATCCTAGCGTTTTTTAAATAACAATTTAAACGTTGCGCCAACGTCTAATTTTGAATCTATCAAAATATGTCCCGTTGCATGATGCACAATTGCACTGACGGTTGATAAACCTAATCCTGTGCCTTCACCTTCTTTTTTAGTGGTAAAAAAAGAATCAAAAATTTTGTCGATAATTTGCTGATCAATGCCAGAACCATTATCGGCAACACTTAATTCAATAAATTCCCCTTCAAGCGGTTTTAAACACGCAGCACACGGATAAGTTAAAAGATTAACCATTTTTAAACTTACCGTAATCGTGCCGCCTTTTTCTTTCATGGCATCACGCGCATTAACAAGTAAATTTGTCATAATTTGATGTAAATTAATGGCATCAATATAAATCGGCGGTGTGTCATGCAGAGCTAAATCGATTTTAAAATTATCCGTAAAACCTACACGCACCATATCTACCGCTTCTTGAATCACTTGCGAGGTCGATTTTGTGATGGCAATTTGTTCCACTTCCACATTTTCATTATTTTGACGGCAATAAAGCATAATTTTCGCAATCAATTCTGCGGCGCGTTTTCCAACAGTCGTGGCGCAATCAAAGTTATGAAGCAGCTCTTTTTTGAGTTCTCCGTCAGGCAAATCTTCTTGAACAATGGTTTTATTCATATCCGAATAACCCAGTAAGCCGTTCAAAATGTTATTAAAATCATGACAAATTCCCGCAGTGAGTTTGCCGATACTGTCAATTTTTTGCATTTGAGTGATTTGATCACGCAGAATTTTGTCACGTTTTTGCATAGTCATTTTTTCGGTAATGTCATGCAAAAAGATAAATAAACTGCGGTCTTCTAATGCTGAAGAATAAGAAGCAGTAATTTCGGCAATCCAAACACTACCATCTTTACGGCGTTGCTCAATTTCAAACGTTTTGCCATTTCCTTCGATGATTAAACTAAATTGTTGCAGTGTTAAACCAAAATCACCACGCATTTTTAAGATATTCATCGAAAGCAATTCTTCACGGCTATAACCTGAAAGTTTGCAATAACCGTCGCTAACTTCTAAAAATTGTCCGCTACTACTAATGCGACAAAAACCATCGGTTGTTTCAATTGCGGCTTTATAAAGTGCAGCACGATTTTCCATTGCTTGTTCACGCGCTTTACGCTCGGTAATATCCAAACCGAGCATGGCATATTTATAATGCGCGTGATGGGTATTTTCACGAAATACGGGGAAAATGATGGTTTGAATCCAATACAATTCACCTGATTTTTTACGATTACAAATTTCACCTGACCAAATCTGTCCGTTTTTGATTTGTCGCCATAAATTCAGATAAAATTCTTTTGAATGTACGCCTGAAGATAATTTTTTGTGTGTTGAACCGAGTAACTCTTGTTCACTATATTGGACAATGTTGCAAAACTGTTCATTTACAAAAATCAAATGTCCGTTTAAATCGGTTTCCGAAATAATCGCCCCGTTATTTAAAGTGTGCAACACATCTAAATTCAAATTTGCCGCCGCCAGCAATCGCTTATTTTCTTCAAGTTCAACGCGCAATAGCGTGTAACGAATCACCCGAACTAAACCATCTGAACCATTTTTAATGATATTTTTGTCAATATAATCCATTGCGCCGAATTTAAGAGCGTTTAAAGCAAATTCGACATCGTTATGTCCCGTCAACACAATAATTGGCAAATCCTCTGCCATTTTTTGCGCCGATTTGAGCGTGTCTAACCCATCAGAATCGGGTAATGATAAATCGAGCAACAAAAGGTCAAACGTTTCAACAATTAACGCTTCTTTTGCCATTGCCAGTGATTGCACCCACGTTATGTCGAACTCAACAACCGCAGGTTGATTTAAAGCATTTTTTACCAAATACGCATCGCTCGTTTCATCTTCGATGAGCAAAATGCGAATACAAGACAAATTCAACATCTAGTTTTATACCTATGATTTTTTAAATAATAATTTAAACGTGGTGCCAACATTGAGTTGTGAATCAATCAAAATATGCCCTCTTGCATGATGCACAATTCCGCTCACCGTCGATAAACCTAGCCCTGTGCCTTCGCCTTCTTTTTTGGTGGTAAAAAAAGGGTCAAAAATTTCATCAATCACTTTTTTATCAATTCCTGTGCCAGTATCGGAAATGCTCAATTCGATAAATTTCCCCTCAACAGGCATCAAACATGCCGCGCACGGATAAGTTAAAAGATTAACCATTTTTAAACTCACCGTAATCGTACCGCCTTTTTCTTTCATGGCATCTCGCGCATTAACGAGTAAATTTGTCATAATTTGATGCAAATCAATCGGCGCGATAAGGATATTTCGTGTGTCTTGCAAATCTAATTCAATATGAGTTTTTCGCGGTAGCCCTGAACGCACCATTTCAACGACTTCTTTTATCACCTCGCGCGTAGGTTTAGTGAGTTGTAATTGATCAATATCAATGCTCGCTGTCGTATTTTGGCGGCAGTAATTCATCATTTTGGAAATCAATTCAACCGCGCGTCGTCCTGCAATTTCAACTTGTTGCAAACTTTTGTTTAATTCATCTTTAATTGAAGTGTCAGTAATATCTTCGGCAATAATTTGGCACAACTCGTTGTAACCTAAAATGCCAGTCAAAATATTATTGAAATCATGCCCAATACCTGCGGTTAATCGTCCAATACTGTCAATTTTTTGCATGTGTGCGAGTTGCTGACGCTGAATTTTGTCTCGTTTTTGCATTTCACGCCGTTCGGTGACATCGTGCAAAAATAAAAATAAACTGCGATCTGGCAACGTGGAATAAGAGGCGGTAATTTCTGCTAGCCATAGCGAACCGTCTTTGCGGTGTTGTTCCACCTCAAAGGTTTTGCCGTTGTCTTGAATTAAATGGCTGAATTGTTGCAAACTCAAAGCGAAACTTTCGTTCATGTGCAAAATGTTCATATCTAGTAATTCATCACGGCTATAACCCGAAAGACGACAATAACCGTCGCTAACTTCCAAAATTTTGCCGCAACTGCTAATGCGACAAAAACCGTCCGTGGTTTCAATTGCCGCTTCATAAAGCGCGGCTCGGTTTTGCATTGCTACTTCGTGTTTTTTCTTTTCGGTAATGTCTAAACCCACAATCGCGTATTTGTAAAAATAAGTGTCATCACTGTTTTTACGATAAATCGGCAAAATAATCGCTTGCAACCAGTATTGCTCGCCCGTTTTACGCCGATTACAAATTTCACCTGACCACGCTTTGCCGCTTTTAATGCGTGACCATAAATGCAAATAAAATTCTTTGGGATGTACACCTGAAGACATAATTTTATGCGTTTGCCCCAGTAATTCGGTTTCTCGAAAACCTGAAATTTTGCAAAACTGTTCATTCATAAAACTAATTCGCCCGTGCAAATCCGTTTCAGCAATAATCGTCGCGCTATCTAATGTGTGCAACAAATCTAAATCTAAATGGGCTTCTGCAAGTTTGCGGCTGGTTTCTTCAAGTTCAGCACGCAATAAACCGTAGCGAATCATGCGCGTTAAATCATTGGCATCAGAGCCTTTAACAACGTAATCGGTCGCGCCAGTTTTTAAGGCTTCAAGCGCAAGATTCGTGTCACCGTGACAGCTTAAAACAATAATGGGTAAATGCAGTGTTAATTTTTTCGCTTGGCGAATCGTGTCTAAACCATTTGAATCTGGCAAAGACAAATCAAGCAGCATGATATGAAAAGTCGCGTTTTCTAAGGCTTCTTTTGCCTCCTTCATCGATTCTACCCACGTTACTTCAAAAGTTACGTCTTTTGCTTGATGTAGAGCTATTTGGGTTAATTGAGCATCACCTGCTTCATCTTCGATAAGCAGAACACGAATGAAGGCGATGTCGCTCATAGTTTATGACCGCCAGGCAAACGCACTAGCGTGAACCAGTATTCTCCAATTTGATTTACAGCAGAGATAAATTGCGGCATATCGACAGGTTTTGTGATGTAACTCGCCGCACCGAGTTGATAACAACGCACTACATCATTTTCAACATCAGAAGTGGTTAAAACCACAATGGGAATCTCGTTTAAGGTTTCATCAGCTTTGACGGCTTTTAAAAATTCAGTGCCGTTCATGCGTGGCATATTCAAATCTAAAAAAATTAAATCGGGGCGCGGTGCATCTGCATATTTGCCAACTTTGTTTAAAAAATCGAGTCCTTCGCGTCCATCAACAACATGATGCAAATTTGCAAGCACTTTGCCTTCACGCAATGCCATTTTGACTAAATACGCATCAGCGGGTTCGTCTTCGAGCAGCAAAATATCTACTGCGTTGGGGTGTTCAATAATCATTTAAATCCTAAAAAATAATACAAAAAATAAACTAATGTGAGGCTGAGAAATAATTTCGTAGCGGCGAATCAATTTACAGGTAATTCAAAAATCACAGTTAAACCACCACCTGCGGTCTCATCTAAGTAAATATTGCCATTTAGACTTTCAATAATACGCCGTACGATTGCCAAACCGATCCCTGTGGAATCTTGGTCGTTTTTGACTTGCAACCGCTCGAAAACTTTAAAAACGCGCTCACGGTATTCATTCGCAATCCCAATGCCGTTATCTACGACGTAATAACGCACTATATCACGCTCACGTTCACCATAAATGCGAATAATCGGCGCACGCTTAGGGCATTGATAAGAAAACGAATTTTCCAATAAACAATTAAAAATATCGAACAAACGTGGACGATCCATTTTGATTTTTGGCAATTCACCAATTTCGATTTGAATTTGATATTGTTTAATTAACGGCGCGTGTTGTTTTAACACTTTATGAATCAGCTCATGAACATCAATCAATTCGATTGCCGCGCGAGGTGTAGCCGCCGCAAGATAAAGCTGAATATCACGAATTAACGCACGTTGACGTAATGCACTTTGTTCAATAAATTGCAAAATCGTTATGATTTCAGCATCAGCAATGATTTTAACGCTCAACGCATCTTGCAATCGGCGCACAAAGCTAACTATACGCCGCGAAGGTTCTTGCAGATGATGGGTTGAAATCGTCGTGAATTGCAGTAGATCTGAATTTGCTATTGCCAATTTTTTTTCGTTAGTTTGCATAGTGACCGTCAACTTTTCTGCAATGGTATGTGCATTTTGTAGCGTGAAAAAATAAGCACGCAACAAAAAAAACAACAGAAAACTAATAAAACCGCCTGCAATTAACGTAATCCACACATTGGAATAAGTTAAAAAATGGTTTTTTTCACTGTCAAATTCATTAAATTCAAGCCGCCAGATGGTGCTGAAAAAATCTAAATACATCGTTTTCTGAAAACGGGGCAGCTCTGCCAAAAAATTAGCACTACTTTGATAAAGTAAATTTTTATCTAGCATTTGCGCCGTATCGTAGACGTACAGTTCTAAATTATTGTGTTTATTTGGATTGGTTTTTAACACAATGTTATTAAGCAAATCACTCATCCGAAATGGACTATAAACCCAGCCCAATATCGCAGTGCGTCTTTGCTTTACTGTTTCATGTGGCATATTTTTTTGATAAACAGGCGCGTACATCAGTGTGCCTGCTTGAATATCATTTGCCGTTTCTTGTAGCAATGTCACTTTACCTGAGAGCGTGACATTATTTGTTTGCATCGCTAAATCCATTGCCGCGTGACGCACAGGTTCTGAATACATATCGTAACTAAAAGCGCGTAAATTTCTGCCTTCAAACGGTTCTAAATAAATAATCGCGGTATAAGCCTCACGGTTGCCTTCAGGTTTGACGCGATAATTGATAAAGCCTTCTTTTTGCATTTGCATTTCATGTTCATGCAGTTTTTCAGGCGTAATCCAAAGTGAAAAACCCAAACCTTGCACGCCATCTAATTCTCGAGTTAATCCTAATGTTTTAACGTAAATACGCCATTCTTCACGAGTCACTTTTTCACTCGCTTCAAACATTGCTACTCCACTGAGCAGCATCAATTTATGTTTTGCTAAACGATTTTCGATTTTCGCCTTAATTTCTTCACATTTCAAATCAAAATTATGCTGTTCATCTTGATATATTTGTTTTTGCAAATTCAGGCTCGCAAAACCTGTTAAAACTAGTCCAACTAAGAGAAAAAACCATGCCAACAGATGTAAAAAATTCGCTTGAATTTTTTGAGTGACGGCAAATAACAAATTTGTTTTCATGACGGTATTTCTCCAATTGGCACTTCAAACCAAAATGTACAGCCACAGCCTTCGCCGTCAGAATGCACACCGATTTTATCGCCGTGATGTTCAACAATTTTTCGACACAGCGCAAGTCCCACGCCTGTACCTTCAAAACGGCTGCGTGATTGCAAACGTGAAAAGACTTTAAATAAGCGTTCCATTTGGCTAGGTTCAATACCAATGCCGTTATCTTGTATTTCAACATGGAAAGTATTTTGCTCAACGCTCGCGCAAACTTTAACGTGTGGCAGTTTGTTTGCCTCATGATATTTGAGCGCGTTACCCATTAAATTTTGTAATAAGCGCGTGATTTCATCTCGACTAGCTGAAAAATCTACCCAATCGCCAGTAATTTCAATCTGTGCGCCAGAGCTTTCTAAATCAGGTTTTAAAAAAGACAACGCTTCATCAAGGCAAGCGCGACTTGAAATCAGTGCGGTAGGCTGCGTTTTTCTGCCGACCCGCGAATAATCGAGTAGCGATAAAATCATGCTGTCCATGCGTTTTGCTCCATCAACGGCGAAATTTAAAAATTCACGAGTATCTTCATCGAGTTGTGTTTGTAGCGCGTTTTCAAGCAAATTTAAATAACTCGTCACCATTCGCAACGGTTGGCGCATATCGTGTGAAACGGCGTAAGCAAATTGCTCTAAATCCGCATTTGAACGTTTTAACTCTTTTTCTATTTCTTTATGTTCAGTAATATCGGTGTGCGTACCAATCATGCGAATCGGTTCATGATTTTTGCCACGATTAACCGTTATCCCTCTATCAAGAATCCATTTATAACTACCGTCTTTGCATAAAACGCGATGTTCATTGATATACAAAGTCGTTTTATCTTCAAGATAATTTTGAACTGTTGCCATAACGCTTTGTAAATCGTCTGGATGAACACGACCTTCCCATTCTTTTAAACTGTTGCCAATTTCGTGTTCTTCAAAACCTAGCATTTCTTTCCAACGTTTGCTGAAAAAAACAGTGCCGTTTGGAATATCCCAATCCCAAAGTCCATCGCCCGAACCTTCAATCGCAAATTTCCAGCGGAATTCACTTTCAAGGAGAGCTTGTTCTGTTGCTTTGCGTTGAGAGATGTCAGTGTGCGTACCAATCATGCGAATCGGTTCATGATTTTCTCCTCGACTTACCACCATACCGCGAGTGAGTATCCATTTATAGGCTCCATCTTTACATTGCAAACGATGCTCAACTAAATAAACCGATGTTTTTTCTGCAAAATAATCCTCTAAGGTGGCAAAAACTTTTTCTTGATCATCAAGATGAATGCGTTTTTTCCATTCTTCAAAATTGTTTTCAAATTCGTCTTCAGCAAAACCAATCATTTCTTTCCAGCGTTTGCTGAAAAAAACCGTTTTGTTTGAAATGTCCCAATCCCAGATGCCATCGCCTGAACCTTCAATGGCAAATTTCCAACGAAATTCACTTTCGCGTAAACGCTTGTCACTGTATTTTTGCGCGGTAATGTCATTAACAAACACAAACAGCCGTTGTCCTAAGGCTTGCAAAAAGACAGTGCTAACGGCAACGTCAATAATTTCACCATCTTTACGCCGATTTTTCGTTTCAAATTGGTCGCGTCC
>Ga0172367_10009014_pt1 | contig 11028 bp, 8 predicted proteins | sample Lak10m_FD_114542 | JGI IMG/M metagenome (GOLD analysis project Ga0172367, IMG submission 114542) | Freshwater microbial communities from Kabuno Bay, South-Kivu, Congo - kab_022012_10m | ecosystem: Environmental > Aquatic > Freshwater > Lake | place: Democratic Republic of the Congo: South-Kivu...
AAGCCCAGTGGTACAAGCCGCCAGCCGTCGGATACGAAGAGGCAATTTGTCCCATAGTCACGGCTACGATAATCGCAATCGCGCCGCCGACCAGCCAGCCAATGCCGACGCCCGCGCCGCCCGTGGAACTAAATCCCAGCGGGAAGGCGGTGATGCCGCCTGCCAAAATACAAATGATCGAAAATGAAATGGCGAAGTTCGAGAACCCGCTCATTCGCCTTGAGAGCTGTTGCGCATACCCCATTTTATGCAGATGGCTCTTGTCCTTCTCTTGCACCTTATTGTCTTTACTCATGCCTTACATTCTCCTTCTTATAGAATTTTGATATGGACACGAACAAAACAAAAACTTGAGTGCGATTTAGTTGTACGGAAGCGGGCACCTCCTTTCGACTCTTCACTTGTGTGTGGCAAACCGCAAAATGAGAGGCAAAAAATTCATAGGCAACGTGGAAATTATTAGACAGTCGAAGCCCATTAGCCGAACATTATGTCACAAAATCGCCCTTGCGGGAATAGAAAATCTGTTCTAAAATCAATGTATGGACTCTGCCGACACGCTTAGACTATTAGCCTCTCAAATGTCATTCGAAGCAGATGGCGAACCCAACCCCGCCCCAGCCTGTTTCGGTCCGAAAGAACGGGAACAAGCCTTCGTTCACCCAGCCCAACTTCCCAACGGACGGCAAATTAAATTACTCAAGACTCTGTTATCCTCGGTTTGTGAACGCGATTGTTTTTACTGTCCCTTTCGCGCCGGGCGTGATTTCCGCCGCGCCACCTTCAAGCCCGATGAATTTGCGAGTCTCTTTGCCAAGCTATCGGCGGCGAACATGGCGGAGGGGATGTTCCTCAGTTCCGGGCTTGCGGGCGGCGGCGCGCGGACTCAAGATCGTATCATCGCCACGGCAGAACTCCTGCGCAAAAAATATCAATACCGCGGCTACATCCACTTGAAGATTATGCCGGGCGCAGAGAAGGAGCAGGTCTTTCGCGCCATGCAGCTTGCCGACCGCGTTTCGATCAACCTGGAAGCGCCCAACACCGAGCGGCTGGCGCGTCTTGCCCCGCACAAGATTTTTATGGAAGAGTTGCTGGAGCCGCTCAAATGGGCAGAGGAATTCCGCAAAACAGTTCCCGCCTGGAAGTTTTGGAATGGGCGCGCCCCCTCCACCGTGACTCAATTTGTGGCGGGCGGCGCCGACGAAAGCGACCTCGAACTGTTGACTGCCACCGACTGGCTAAACAAAAACGTCCGCTTGAAACGCGCCTACTTCTCCGCCTTCCACCCGATTCCCGATACTCCATTCGAGAACAAGCCAGCCACCGATCCTGCGCGCGAACACCGCTTATATCAGGCGTCTTTTCTAATGCGCGATTATGGATTCGACCTGGAAGACCTGCCCTTCATCCATGGAAATAACCTGCCGCTCCACACCGACCCTAAACAGGCTTGGGCGCAGATAAACCTTTCAGAGCATCCCCTCGAAATCAATAAGGCGGAGAAACAAGAATTACTTCGAGTCCCAGGCATTGGACTAAAAGGCGCAGAAGCGATCTTGACCACCCGTAAGATACGACATTTGCGCGACCTATCGGCTTTGAAAAAGCTGGGCGTCATTGCCGAACGCGCCGCGCCTTATCTGTTGTTCGATGGACGGCGGCTTGCATCGCAAATGGAATTGTTTTCACGATAAGTATGTTTTCAAGTTATTCAATCTTAAAATTTGTTGATATTTTAAGCTAAAACCATTGTCATATCTTTCATTGTCGCTATACTAAACAACAATAGATTTAATAACACATAAAAACATTCGCGACAGCGACAAGGAGATAAAAGATAATGGTATCGACAATGGAAACTCTTGCCATCCGCACGGAAAATAAATTTCGCACGCTTGTCACAAAGCAGGCATACAACAAAGGCGAGGTGATTTGCCCCATCCCCAGCGAAAGCATTGTTGAAAAGCCGACCCGCTTCACGGTTCAAATCAACCGCGAAAAGCACACGCACGTCGGCAAACTCGCGGCGCTGAATCATTCCTGCGACCCCAATGTCATCCTCGACACAGTACGCATGGTGATGATTGCCCGCCGCGACATCGAAAAGGGCGAGGAACTTTCCTTCTTCTACCCCGCTACCGAGTGGGAAATGCAGGCGCCGTTCATCTGCCTGTGCGGCTCGTCGAATTGTATTCACGTCGTCGCTGGCGCGCGCTTCCTGCCGCTTTCCACGCTGGAGATGCACTACCTCAGCCCGCACATCCGCGAGACGATTATCGAAACGCTCAACCACACCGAACTGCATTTGAAAAAATTGCAGGAGGCGTAATAAAAGCAAAACTCCGAAGTTTCCAAGACTTCGGAGTTTTTTTCAGAGTTTTTTACCACGAAGACGCCAAGTCCCCAAGACTCGAAGAAGAAGAGGAATAACTTTGCGTCTTCGCGTCTTAGGGACTTTGTGGTTGGTTTTTAGGCGCTTTTTTACAGTTTGCGGTGCAGCGCCAGCAGGGTGTACGCGCCCACCCAGGGTTTTCCAAGGCGGTGATTATCTGAGACTTCCACTTTGTTGAACTTTGTCGCAATCAGCGGCATGAGCATGGCAATCGCCGCCCAGTCATCGTGCAGGACGGCTGTTTTCATTTTTTCAGCGGACTGCCCCGCCCACATCCATTCCATGCGGAATTTATCGGCTTTGACCCAGTAATCGCGTTTCTCCCACGCGGCAACCGAGGCGTCGATGCCCTCCGAAATGGATTGCAAAGCCAGCGCAATAAACGCCGCCATATCTTTTGCCTCGGATGTGACTTCGGACATTTTCGCCATCTCGCGGATACAGAGGATGATGGATTTGGTCAAACGGGTTCTTTCTTTTCCAACAGAATCGGGATTAATGACACGGCTCAAGGGGAATGCTCCAGGATTGAAAGTGAAATTACAAGAGCGGCATTATACCCAAAACCGTCCCATAAATCGAAAATTCACAGTATAATTTCGCCCGCCCAACGCGCGGGGATGTGTTGGAATTGGCAGACAAGCATGACTTAGGATCATGTGCCGCGAGGCGTATGGGTTCGACTCCCATCATCCCCACCAAAATTTATTAGACTCCGAAAAGGCAGTCTGGAGGAAACCTTGAATATCGAAAAGCAATACCAGGACGACCATTCCGTGAAACTCATTGTGGAAGTTGGCGCGGAACAGATGAACGACTATAAACGCCGCGCGGCTGCGAAGATTTCATCGCGCAGCAAGATTCCCGGCTTCCGCCCCGGCAAAGCTCCGTACGACATTGTGGTACGGAACGTGGGCGAAGGCGCCATTGCCGAGCAGGCGGTTGATTTGTTCATCGATGCGGAATACGGCAATATCTTGACCCAGGCAGATGTGAATCCCGGCGCGGCTGGTTCGCTCGAATCGGTGGACAGCCTCGACCCGATGAAGATGACCTTCCGCATTCCGCTTGCCCCCGAAGTTGACCTCGGCGATTATCACGCCGTCCGGATGCCCTACGAATGGGAAAAGCCCGGCGACAAGGAAGTGGACGAAGCCCTCGAAAACCTGCGCCAGATGTACGCCAGCACCGAAACCGTCGAACGCGAGATTCAGGTCGGCGATTACGTTTTGCTGGATGTTGAATCTGAAACAGAGGAACTCAACCGCGTTGGCTTTGCCGCGTTTATTCGCAGTGAAGAAAAAGACACCGAATGGCCCTACAACGGTTTTGCGAATGAGTTGGTCGGCTTGAAGCCCGGCGAAAGCAAGACCATCGCGCACACCTTCCCCGAAGACTGGGATGTGGAAGAACTCAAAGGCAAGAGCGTGGAAATCAAAGCCACCATCAAGACCGTGCGCGGCGTGACCCTGCCCGACCTCGATGATGAATTGGCAAAGATGGCGGGCGCTGGCGAGACGCTGGATACGCTGAAAGAAATGGTTCGGAAAGATGTGGAAATGCGCTCGCAGGACGAGTACGACGATAAATTCTTCGTCGAACTCATCGAGAAGGTCAAGGAAGGCGCGACCATCAAGTATCACGCCCACACCATCGAGCATGAAGGCGAGCATGTGTTGTCTGACCTGTCCAGCCGAATAGCGCAACAAGGCATGGATTTGGAAACCTATTTCAAGTTGCGCGGAACCACTCGCGAGAAATTCATCGAAGAGGAAGTTAATCCTGTTGCGAAGAAACGCTTGGAGCGTGGACTGGTTCTCGATGAGGTCGTGCGCCAGGAAAAAATCAGCGTGGATAATGCTTCCATCGAAGCCGAGTACAACAACACGTTGATGAGCCTTGCCCAGCAGGGTATGGACTTCTCGAAGGTGCGCGGCGGCAAGAAAGGTCAGCGCCAGTTGAGCGAAGCCATTGCAATGGAATCTGCCAGCCGTGTCATGACCCGCAAGGCGCTGGATATGTTGAAGTCGATTGCGAAGGGCGAATACAAGCCTGTGGAAGAGACTCCTGTCGAAGAGCCGAAACAGGAAGATGCTCAGGCGGAGTCGGCTGGCGAGCAGGAACAGCCCGCAGCGTAGACTCGGCTTGTCGATGGCTGTCAGGCAGGGGCGGGGTCGGGCGGCGGTTTTTCATCCAATAGAAAATCATTGCGGGTTGAAAATCCGCAATGATTTTTTTGTAGAAACTCTAACGAAAATCCAATAGATTTTGGGTATCATCCTGCCAACGAAAAGGAGACTAACATGATTCCAGACTTTAAGAATGTCGTACCGATGGTTGTGGAAAATACAGGACGCGGCGAACGCGCCTATGATATTTACTCGCTCTTGTTGAAGGAGCGCATTATCTTCCTGGGCACGCCCATCGATGACCAGGTGGCGAATGTGATTGTGGCGCAGTTGTTGTTCCTCAATCACGAAGACCCTGAGAAGGAAATTCGCATGTATATCAACAGCCCTGGCGGCGTGATTTATGCGGGGCTGGCGATTTACGACACGATGCAAATTATCTCGAACCCCATTAGCACGGTGGCGGTGGGCGTGACGGCTTCGTTTGGGACGGTGCTGCTGACGGCTGGCACGAAGGGACGACGCTACGCCCTGCCCCATGCGACCATCCACATGCACCAACCTCTCGGCGGGGCGCAGGGGCAGGCGACGGATATTGCCATTCAAGCCAAGCAGATTATGAATTTGAAGTCGCTGTTGAACGGCATTATGTCGAAGCACACCGGTCAGCCACTGGATGTGATTGAGCGCGACCTTGACCGCGATTATTACCTCGATGCGAAGCAGGCGATGGAGTACGGGCTGGTTGACCAGATTATCGAGATGCCGGAGAAGAAGTAAGTCAGTTTCCAGTAATCAGTAGTCAGTGAAGACCTCAGAGGAGACTTTGGGGTCTTTTGTTTTGTCCGCTATAATCGGGGGAGATGCGGTCAATCGCAAATCCAAAATCTGAAATCGTAAATCGCAAATCCAAATGATTCCCCAAAATATAAAAGCCCTTATCCTTGATATGGACGGCGTGGTCTGGAAGGCGGATGCGCCGATTGGCGACCTGCCCAAGACCTTTGCCCGAATCCGCGCGCGCGGATTGAAGTTTGTCTTTGCCACAAATAATGGAACAAAGACTCCCGAAGAGTACCGCCAGAAGTTATCCAGCCTCGGCGTGGAAGTGGACGCTTCGCAAGTGGTCACTTCTGCGTTGGCGGTGGCGCACATGCTCGAGCAGGTATATCCGCGTGGGACAAAGATTTTTATGATCGGTGGTCCCGGCGTGCGCGAGGCGCTGGAAGAAAAAGGCTTCGAGTTGCTTTCGGTGGAAAACGCTCCCGAAGCAAAAGCCTTCGTCATGGGCATTGACCGCACCATTACTTTCGACAAAGTATCCGAAGCCACCCTGCTGGTTCGCGCGGGCGTTCCGTTCTACGCGACCAACACCGACCGCACCTTTCCCACCCCACGCGGAGAAATCCCCGGGGCGGGGTCGTGGCTTTCGGTCATCACTTCAGCAACGAGAGTCGAGCCAATTGTGGCGGGCAAGCCCTTCCCGACCATGATGGAATTTTCGCTCGAACAGCTGAGGACATCCAAAGCGGAAACCCTCGTCGTCGGCGACAGACTCGAAACGGATATCGCCTCCGGTCAGGCGGCGGGATGCCCGACGGCGGCGGTCTTGAGCGGCGTCTCGACTCGGGAACAAGTCGCGGCTTGGAAACCATCCCCGACAATTGTGGCGGAGAGTTTGGCAGAGTTGGTGGGGTAAAGTAATCAGATTAAACAAAAAGACCTCGGAGGTTGTTGCAAAGCGAACCTCCGAGGTCTTTGCATTACGGCGTGCTTCCTGAACTTGTCGGCGTTGGAGTCGGCGTCTCTGTCGGTACGGGGGTGTTGGTGGGCGCGGCTGTGGTTGACGTTGGAGTTGGGGTAAAAGTGGAGGTTGCGGCTGCGCTTGCTGTGGTTGGCGTGGGAGTTGCAGTTGTTGTGCTTGCGATTCCGTTTGTGATGACTACCGTCAATTCATCGCCAAACTGCTGTCCCTTGTCGTTGGTTAATTTCCATCTGCCGGTGATGCTTCCGCTGGCAGAGGTGGAAGTCAAAATGACCGAGATGTCCGCCGTTTCACCGGGATTCACCACCTTGTTGAGGACGGTTGCCTTTCCGCCGAGGCTGTCGCCAGAGACAAAGGTCAATTGGTAGGTCGCTGTCCACGCGCAGGAACCAGTGTTCTTCACCTGCCAGGTTTTGGTAAAGGATTGCCCAGCGGGGACAGTTGTCCCGTCGGGAATGGTCACATCACTGACATAGACCGCGCTGTCACAACCCGTGGCGACAACTCCGCCGGCAGGTTTAATGGTTGGTAGAATGGTGGGAATTTGTTGTAAAGCGGTGGGGCTAAGAAGCAGCGGCGGGGTTGGGGTCGGAAAATTCGGCGTAGGGGTTGCCACGAAAGTTCCCGATTGAAGAGTCTGCTGCTGGGCGACGATGGTCGCGGCGGCGTTGGTATAAATTGCGTTTACATCCACCTCGAGGTTATCCTTCGAGCCGCCAAAGGAAAGCAAGAGCATGACGATTCCGCCAACGACCAGCACCGCAACGCCCGCCCACATCAAAATCGTTTTTGTTTTCATATCCATTTTTTTGTTTTCTCCTTGTTACAGGGCGGGAATTATAGTATGAAGGGAATGTCATGCGGGAATCGATTCGCCTACGAACACCCTACCCTGCGCAAATTTATACCACCAAACCGCCGAATCGCTGATCGTTCCCTCGCCGAATCCCCCGAATCGTTTACAATCGCTCCATGCTAATCTATGACCTCGACCTTCCAGGCTTCGAAGAACTCCTGAAAACGTGGAACGAACCCGCCTACCGCGCAAAGCAAATCTGGCAGGGACTGTACCAACATCTCTACAACACGCCCGACCAGTTCACCAATTTATCCAAACCCCTGCGCGAGAAAATGGCGGCGGAATTTACCTTCTCCCCTTTCAAAGTCAGAACTTATCTCGACTCTTCGGATGGGTTCACCCGCAAAACGCTCTTCGAACTCCCCGATGGAAATTTGATCGAAGCCGTGCTGATGCGCTACGGCGACCCTGCGGACGATCCGCAAATGGCTACCTCCGAAACAAACCGGCGCGGCGCGAAGAATCGTCGTACGCTTTGTATTTCCACCCAGGCTGGGTGTGCCATGGGGTGTGTTTTCTGCGCCACGGGTCAAATGGGTTTCAAGCGCAACCTGTCCAGCGGCGAGATTGTGGCGCAGATCATGTATTATGCCCAAATGCTCAAGGGGACGCAGGAAGTCGTCAGCAACGTGGTCTTCATGGGCATGGGCGAACCCTTTCACAACTATGAGAATGTGATGGCTGCCATTGATCGGCTCAACGACCCCGACGGATATAAATTCGGCGCGCGGCGTTTCACCATCTCGACGGTTGGACTTGTCCCCCAAATTCGGCGTTTCGCTGACGAAGGCAGACAGGTCAACCTGGCGATTTCGCTTCACGCCGCAACGGACGCGGAACGTCTCGCCATCATGCCAGTTAACAAGAAGCACAACATCGGCGAAGTCATCGAAGCCTGCAAGTATTACATCGAAAAGACCCATCGCCGCGTAACCTTCGAGTGGGCGCTCATCGGCGGAGTTAACGATTCGCCCGAAGTGGCGCGACAACTGGCAACACGGCTCAAAGGGATGCTGGTTCACGTCAACGCCATTCCCCTCAACCCCACCAAAGGCTATGGAGGCGAGGCAACCGACCACCAGCGGGCAGCAGCGTTCAAAGAGACCTTGGAGCAATCTGGAATTGGATGCACAATCCGCATGAGGCGCGGAGTAGACATCCAGGCGGGATGCGGGCAACTGGCTGGGAGTGTTTTTGATTAGTGCCGTATGTTTTTATTGTGAAGAATAGTTTTCACTCTATTGGCTACGCGCAAAATCAGCATGGGTATAATCCCGCTCATGTCATGTTAAACTTTTAGGTATATCATTTACAATTCATGTAACCAACCATTTCCTTCGTATCAGGTGAACCCCAATGGATTCAAAACAAAACTGGCTCGAACGCCCCTTTCATCCCGCGCTGCCGAAACTTACAAATGAGATTGTAATTTTTACGGCGGTTGTCCTGCTCGCATTTGTCACTCGTTTTTACGACCTCGAATCTCGGGTCATGAGTCACGACGAGAGTCTGCACACTTATTTCTCGTGGCTGCTTTATCGCGGGCAGGGTTATGAACACTCGCCGATGATGCACGGACCGTTTCAGTTCCATATTGTTGCGCTTTCCTATTTCCTCTTCGGCGCAAGCGATTTTACGTCGCGCATCCCCGCCGTGATGTTCAGCATCGCCACCGTTTGGATGGTCTGGTATTGGCGCAGGTACCTCGGCAAGTGGGGCGCGATGATCGCCGGCTTCCTGCTGGTCATTTCTCCGTACATGCTTTACTACGGAAGGTATGTCCGCAACGAGGCGTTTGTCGGCTTTTCCGGCGTCCTCATGCTGTATGCCATCTTGCGCCACCTCGAAGTAGGCGGCAAAAAGTATCTGTTGATGCTTGCCGCGGCGCTCGCCTTGCACTTTACATCGAAGGAAACATCCTTTATCTACGCGGCGCAAGCGCTGCTCTTCCTTGCCATTTACTTCATCGCCCAGGTCACGCGCCGCCCGTGGAAAGACGCGGAGAAAGATTACCGTTCCTTCATTATCGCTCTTGGTATTGCCGTCCTGTTTGCTGGTTTAACTATCGGCTACGGACTATATATCCGCGATACAGCCATCCTCACAGGCACAGAAACCGCAATGCCGAGCAATCCCAACATGGAAGGAGAATCGCCCCTCGACCAACCCACGGGCGACTCCATCTCCCCCACCATGATCGTCCTGGTCGTGGCAGTACTGACCGCGCTTGGCTTTGCCGCCGCCGCTCTTATTCGCGGTTATACCTGGGAAAGAATCCGAAACGAACGCGCCATCGATCTTTTGATGGTGTTAGGCACAATTGTCCTGCCCCAGCTATCGCCTTTCCCTGTCAGTTGGTTGAACGGCTGGCTCAAAGTCACCATCCCCACCACCGCCGGGGAAGTCATCAGCATGAGTTCGGATTTCCGCGCCATTCTAATCATCGTCGGATTTCTTGTCCTGACGTTTGTCCTGTCCGCAGTTATCGGCTTGTTGTGGAACAGGGAAAAATGGTGGCAGACCTCGCTGGTCTTCTGGGTTCCCTTCACTATTTTGTACACCACCATCTTCACAAAAGGCAGCGGATTTTTTACGGGCGCAATCGGCTCGCTGGGATATTGGATCGTACAGCAGGAAGTGGAGCGCGGCAGCCAGCCCTGGTATTTTTATACGCTGATTCAGATTCCAGTTTATGAATTTCTCCCCGCCCTGGGTTTGATCCTCGCCATTATCCTGGGATTACGCCGAAAGCCCGCGCCCAAAATCCAAAAAGAAAATGATATTCTGGAGTTGTTGAACGAATCTGAAATTGTCACAGCGGAAGAAAACAACTTTCCAAACACCTTCAGCCTGCTGGTGTGGTGGAGCATCACCAGCGTGCTGGCATTCACTTACGCAGGCGAAAGAATGCCCTGGCTGACCTACCACATGACACTGCCCATGATTCTAATTACGGGTTGGGCGCTGGGGCGCATCATCGACACAACCGACTTGAGTCAGTTGAAAGAGCGGCGCATTCCGCTAACGCTTGCCACGCTGGGCATTTTCATCGTCAGCGTCATGGGAACAATCCTTGCGTTAAACGGTCCCGTCCCCCCATTCCAGGGTAAAGAACTGGCGCAACTGCAAGCCACCAGCACCTTCCTCCTGCCGTTGATTGCTTCCATCCTCAGCGCAGTTGGCGCGGTCTATTTCCTGCGCGAATGGACATTCCAGCAAGTCAGGCACGTATTCGTTCTGGTGTTCTTTGCATTGCTTGCCATATTGACCGGACGCGCCGCATTCCGCGCCTCGTACATCACCTACGACCAGGCGACAGAATATCTGGTCTACGCCCACGGAGCGACCGGCATCAAGGAAATCATCGCGCAGGCAAAGGAAATTTCCGAGCGCACCACCGGCGGAACGGGGGTTCCGCTTGCCTACGATGCCAGCGCGCCCGACACGGGTGTTTCCTGGCCCTTCGTCTGGTACCTGCGCGATTTCACACAGCAGACCTCGTTCGACCAGCCCACCCGCGCTCTGCGCGAATCAATGATTGTTATCGTCGACGAAAAGAATTTCGATAAGATCGAGCCTGCGCTGGGTCCCGGCTTCTATCGCATCGACTACATCCGTATGTGGTGGCCCATGCAGGATTATTTCAGCATGTCCTACGATCGTGATCCCAACCAACCCTTCCCCGAAGACTACGCCTGCAAGGGAGTGGTCGGATTCCTGAAACTGGCGAAGTCCAAAGATTACACCACGCTGTGCGAAGCCTTTACCAACCCTGCCGTTCGCGCGGGCATTGTTCAAATCTGGCTCAACCGCGACTACACCAAATACGCGCAGGCAAAGGGTCGCACCGACCTGACGCTGACCACCTGGAATCCCGCCG
>Ga0172367_10009015_pt1 | contig 11027 bp, 8 predicted proteins | sample Lak10m_FD_114542 | JGI IMG/M metagenome (GOLD analysis project Ga0172367, IMG submission 114542) | Freshwater microbial communities from Kabuno Bay, South-Kivu, Congo - kab_022012_10m | ecosystem: Environmental > Aquatic > Freshwater > Lake | place: Democratic Republic of the Congo: South-Kivu...
GCCCCCGCAACTACTCTACCAGAAGCATCTTGTACAAACCCATCGATGTGCTGACCGGCGGATACAAGATCAAAATTAATAGCAGATTGTGAAGCAACATTAGATGCGACATGGACCTGAACTGGTTGTGGCATAACATAATCAGAGGCCGGAGGAGGACCACAGAATGTCTTATTAATCTGTGGGCCAACACCAACCGCAAAGTCGCCATTCGATGGGTAATACAATGTAACCGTCGACGTTCCGTTTATGGTAGTAAATGGTACATCGACATATCCATTCGGGCCTCCGGCGAACACGGAAACCTTTTTACCAGAGGCAGTGGCATGGATACTTACCACCGTTGAGGCGAGACCGCTTCCCGCCGAAAGCGTAATAGCGGCACTTGTATTTCCAGCAACACTGATAGGAAGCGGGCTCGATCGTCCTACATAAGTTCCTCCTGTCAAAGCGATAATGGGATCGGTTGAAATACCATACATTCCACCTGGCAATGAGAATACTGCCGTCGCGGCACCACCAGAAAATGCGGTTGTAGAACTTGATATCGGCCCGGTCTGAGGAGAGAACAGGTACACATTCGCTGTTCCACCGGAAGCACCAACGGCAGTAAAGTTTACAGTAAGTGTATTACTGCCCGCAGAGGTGACAAAGAATGGTTTCGAAGTAAACGACTCAAGCGTTGTTGTCCCATCGAGAGTCCTCACATCAACGGTATATCCCGCGGAAGTATTTGGTATTGACGAATTACCTATTCGCGCAAGATCCAAATGTAAAAAGTCGTGTGCGTCAATTCCATTCAAGCTCGTTGCCACGCCACCCAGCGTCACAGTAACGGTGTGTGCGGTATCATTCCCTACGACACTTGCGATGGTGACCACCCCTGTTCCGGGACCATTAATATCATTATTCGCTGGGCTAAACGTATCGGCCGCAGCATTTGCTAAGGTAAATGAGCTTGGAAAACTTAATACTATTTTTCCGGAAGCGGGAATACGTTTAGAAATAGGGAGATTTACAGAATAGTTGGAGGTAAAACCTGCAACGGTATTCATGGGGCGAACCTCCACCTCCGGAACAAAACCAAATGTCCCACCAGAAAAACCAGAAGGAAGCCCATTTGTTGGCGCTATATATCCACCCCCCGTCCCAATATCACCGCCATTATCCGTAGAAGCGGCAACAGTACCATTGGCGGTGGCCTTACTTGGATCAATTACGTTTCCGGAAAGATCGTGCACATTGGCAACGGTAATGGCAAAAGTAGCCCCAGGAACAAGCGCAAGATTATTTATCTTAACGGTTCGATGACCGGAATCATAAACAGCGGTATTTCCACCAAATACGGAAAGAGGAACAGGGACCCCGCCACTCGTAAGTGTGTAATTTCCAATCGTCTGCATCTCAGTCTGATTCATGGCCTGATCGAAGGTGATTGCAAGAGAAAACGTATTTGCCGCAGCAAACAAAATTCCTGGTTGGGTGGTATCAAGTGTATTAGAAGTAGTAAAACTAAATCTATACTTGCCATCACTTACTCCATCTGTATCCTGAAGAGCTAATCCCGTAGTACTTCTTACGGTTGGGATGGTACCGGACGCATTTAAAGAAACCGTGTAGGTGGTATTTGGCTGGAATACATTTTTTGCAACAAAGAGGATCTCTTTCGAAACCTGGTCGTATGATAATGTTCCTGGAATCGAATTTCCGTTCGCGTCAGTCATTTGCCCCGTATTTGTGTTCACTGTTACCGCATCAAGCCCGTCATCGGTCGTTACGTGAATATCGACAGCGTTTACAGGAACACCAGTCACGATGTTGGGGAGACGCCCGATAACCATAGGGCCCGTAACATCACTACCGCTACCCGTAACAAATTTCGAAGTATATACAGAAGGAAGAAAAATGCCCTTGCTATTTTTAACAGTAGTGGGGACGGTGAGGACGTACGTTGAAGCCGGAGTTAGCGGTGATGCAACAATTTGAAAACCCGCCGTCATTCCATCTCCCGAGAGGACAACAGCTGAGCCATTTATGACATTCGGGCTATTCTCCTTCGCGAGAGAGACACCAGAGAATGAAGTAGCATCCATAACTTGATTAAACTTAACAGAAACGAACAGGGTATTGGTAGGAATACCGCTGGATCCAGATCCAGGGAGAACACTTACAACAGCAGGAGGAACTTGAGGAGTAAACAAAAGACCTGACAATGGAGAAAACGTTATTTGATAGTCATGATTTGCATTACCATTCTGACCGCCTGGCTGATTTAAAGGGATATTGGAAGTGTCTTGAACGTTAGGAGTAGAGCTTGATCCCTTAATGGTAAACACGTAATTACGTCCAGAAACCAGGGCGCCGGCTGGAATAAAACACTTACCAGGAGTGTCATTCAATACGTTGTTATTGTACGAAATGGAGGAGCACAGATTGGTGACCTGTCCCTGCTCCACAAGAGTTACTGTCGAAGAGTTAACAGAGAGAAGACTTATAGGTTCACTCATCCCAAAACCAATATAACTGAGATCGGTTGGCACCATTTCCCCGCCCAAACCGCCAGGAAACGAACCTGATACCGTAGGAGGAGTTGTATCGGTTTGACCTCCTCCAAAAGCGAACTCGCTTGGACTATGTGAATTCTTTATGACAAAAACCTGATCGTCCGAACCTGATAACAAAACAAAGTCCTGCCCATTGTTTCTCGTATCATATCCATTTCCCTTGTTTCTATCCCCTCCCGTGCTTCCCATCGTGTTTGCGGTCGAGTTAGAAGATGATTTGCGTTCAATAACATTACCGATGGGAAGATTACTACTGGCCGTGGTTGTGGCAAAACTAAATGATGCGCCATTTGTAATCTGTGGTGTTGCTCCCCACTCCACCTTATCGATGATATCTATCCCTGGTGTGGAAGTTGAACTGATATATATCGCCGTAGTAGTGGTTGCAATGATATCTGACGAGGAACTATACATTGCATCAAGTCCAACAGAGCCACCATACCCGATCCCTGAACCAATCAAGAAAAAACTATTGGCGGGAATAGTCGACGCGGAAAACGTAAGAGGGATCAGATTTTCTTGTCCACTTTTCACTATATGTAACTTGAGATTTGAACTTGCCGGCCAGCTTTGCCCCATCGCATTATAAAGCATCACGAATTCGTTGAGGTCATTTCCTGTTCGCCCTGCCTGGACAGCGGCGATCTTTATTGCGGGAAGCAATGTTTGTGGAGTTGTAGATCCATTCGAGGTACTTGCTAAATCAGTAATGGTGCTAGACACGGTAACCGTATCGCCGATACTCAACGTCCCGCTCGCCACATTAACCATACCAAAAAAACCAGTTGGATTATCTGGTGATGTAAATACTGCCTGAAGCGTTGAAGTACTCAGAATTACTCTGGGAGCAGTAACGGTTGAGCTTGCGACGTCCGCATCAAATAAGACGTTAAACGATTGTGAATCTCGTAAAAAAGCACCCCTTATACCAAACGCAGAGACGCTTTGCACCGACCCGTATACAAAACTTACCAACGAAACAACAGTTATCGTGGCAAAGGCAATGAAACTAATTTTTTTATTCATTACAAAAACCTTTTTTAAAATTAATAATACAAACAAAAACAAACGACAGTTGCCTTTTTTATATTATAAAAGCTGTAGCAAGAGAATGAAATTGTGGATAACTAAAAAACGGCACGTGCCGTTTTATCTTTTAAATTTTACCTACCAAATCGATGCCTGGCCTTAGTGTATCTCCCCCTGGTTCCCAACTTACTGGACAGACATTTCCTTTATTTTCTCTTACAAAAATTGCCGCCTGAAGTTTACGTAAAAGTTCTTTCGTGCTACGCCCAATACTATTATCGTGCACCTCTATTGTTTTTAGAACACCATCCGGATCAATAATAAACGTGCCACGCAAAGAAAGTCCGTCTTCCTCTATATATGTATCAAAGAGACGACATATACGCCCAGTCGGATCTGCGAGCATAGGATACTGAACACTTTTAATGGCCGGTGAGTTGTCATGCCACGCCTTGTGCACAAACACCGTATCACGACTTATGCTCATCACCTCAGCACCAAGTTTTTTGAACTCTTCGTAGTGTTTTGCCGCATCTTCAAGCTCTGTCGGACACACAAAAGTGAAATCAGCAGGATAAAACACAAGTACTACCCATTTCCCTTTATACTCAGAAAGTTTTATTTTCCTAAAATCGTCATCCACATAAGCCTCGAGTTCAAAATCTGGCACCACATGATTAATTTTTACTTTTGTTTCTTCCATAATTTTTATTAAAAAATTTACTTTTGTATCTAAAGTCTATCTTAAATTTCAGAACAAAACAAAAACGCCCCCAAGTCCGGAGCGTGTTGTTTTTACTTTATTTCTGATTATCTATGTACCACTCGATCGTTTTTCTAAGCCCATCCTCAAAACTCGTCTTTGCTTTAAATCCAAATTCTTGTTCTGCTCTACTCACATCGAGCATTCTTCGTGGCTGACCATCTGGTTTTGTGGTATCCCAGCGAAGTTCGCCTTTAAAATCCATAAGCCTACAAATCGTGGTAATAAGATCTTTGATTGAAATTTCCATTCCAGAACCAAGATTCACGGGATGTTCTTTGTCATATTTTTCAGCCGCGAGCACAATACCCTCCGCCGCATCTTCAACATACAAAAACTCCCGCGTTGCGCTTCCAGTACCCCACACATCAATATGATCTGCGCCAGCCGTTTTTGCATCGTGTACTTTTTTAATAAGCGCAGGGATCACGTGTGAGCTCTCGGGTTTGAAGTTATCGCGTGGTCCATATAAATTTACCGGCAAGAGGTAGATAGAATTAAACCCATACTCCGCACGATACGCCTGCGCTTGTACGAGCAACATTTTTTTTGCCAAGCCATACGGAGCGTTTGTCTCCTCTGGGTATCCACCCCAAAGATCATCTTCTTTAAACGGAACGGGGGTAAACTTAGGGTAGGCACAAATAGTTCCCACAGCAACAAATTTTTTTACCCCAGCCAAACGTGCTGCCTCCATAAGCTGCGTACCCATCGTAATATTGTCGTAAAACAATTCCCCTGGATGTTCTCTATTGAACCCGATACCTCCCACTTTTGCAGCCAGATGAATGATGATGTCGGCGCCCTCAACTGCTCGTTTACAATCTTCCATCCTACGAAAATCATACTCAGAAGATCGAGGAATCAAGAGATCTTTTTCTTGAACCCCTCTCTCGCGAAGTTTCGCTGTCACAAACGAACCCAAAAAACCAGCACCACCCGTAACCACTATTTTTTTATTTTCAAGTTGCATAATATTACGCCTCCTTCGTTATTGCATTATAGGCCTTTAAATCTTCTTCTACCATCAATTTTACGAGAGTGTCAAACGTGGTTTTGGGTTTCCATTTAAGTTTTTTTCTCGCCTTGCTTGGGTCAGCAATGAGCGAGTCCACCTCTGTGGGTCTATAGTATCGTGGATCTATCTCTACATATTTTTTCCAGTCAGAAATACCCGCATGCTTAAAAGCGGCCTGCACAAATTCTTTTACCGAGTGAGTTTCCCCCGTTCCTATTACGTAATCATCTGGCTTATCTTGCTGGAGCATCATCCATGCTGCCTCCATGTACTCTTTCGCATATCCCCAATCGCGACGAGCGCTAAGATTACCCAAGTAAAGTTTTTTATCTAGCCCCGCAAGGATACGCGCAATACCACGCGTTATTTTACGAGTCACAAACGTCTCACCTCTCCGTGGAGAATTATGTACATGCGCTTTTCCAATACCGCAATGAAATTCTCCAGAGGACGTTTCGAGATCATAGAACCAACCGTCATATTTCGGTAATTCTAAAATTTTTTTCACCTCAAGAGGATCTTTTTTCAAATGATGGATAAGGCACGCGGCACTGCCTCGCTGGATTTTTCTAATGAATGTTCGCGAAATGCCAGTCATCCTCTGCATGCCTCGTTGTGATACCCCCGCATACATAAACTCTCTGATCGTCGCTTCCTTTAGGGCATTGTCTGTTGTAGTGAGCAGATTCAATGAATAAAAAATTCTTCCGTCTGGTTTAGTTTCAACAGTAAGATTGATATCTTGTTTGGTGGTGCATTCAATAAGATACCACAATCCCATTGCAAGAGTTGCCGAATTGGTTTTAAAATTCCTAAACTCATATGTGCAAGGATTTGCTTTTAACCCATCGCAAGCATTATAACCACGCAAGAACGCAAGCATAATGTTTGGAGAAGAATTCAATACCAACCTAGGAATACGCTTGGTTTTATCTTTATTATAGATATCAATCTTCCGCAACCAATCATTTCCGCCGTTTAATACTAATTGACCAACAATGTTATCACAAAATCCGGATTTGTTTGAATGATATTTTGTCCATCCACCAGTGATTTTTTGCCATAACGTATTAAATCTATCACGAAACATAACATTAGAATTAGTAAATTTACCTCTTACGCCTATTCCTTTGTGGGCATAGCTAATCGATCCATCTCCGACCATCATTCCCATAAGTTCTGCTTCCTCATCAGAGATCACCGATGATATATCGCTCGATGGAATAAGAGGAAGACTAATAGTTTCAATACGATCCCCAACGATGATATGTTTCGTCTCTTTTTCCTCTCCGCCATCCAAGAACGCAACATGGCTAGAGGTCGCCATAAAAGCACCGTTCCGCGCATTTATAAACCGGGGTTTTTTGTTATCACCTTCGACGTTATGTGGATATGCAGAAGCATATGTTACATCAATCCATCCATTTTTCCCCCATACCTGTACTCCAAAAACAACCTTAGCTTGATACTGTTCCAATGACTCATCAAATTCTATAATCTCTTTAATTGGTTTAATGTCAAAAATGTTTTCATCAGTTTTTTTGCAAAACATCGGCATAAACGATGCCACCGTTTCGTGATTAAAAAGAATTCCGTTTACCGCAAATATATTATACGCCTCGCGATAATTTACTGTGGTGTGATATGCAAATGCCTTTGCACACCCATAAGGACTTCGTGGATGAAATAGGGTTTTTTCGCTTTGTGGGGGTGGAGTAGAACCAAACATCTCGCTCGAGCTTGCTTGATAGAATCTTATTTTTTTATCATGTGACTTTTCAAAATCCTTTATAGCTTCAAGAATACGCAATGCACCAAGCCCCGTAATGTCCGCCGTATATTCTGGTGTATCGAAAGAAACCCTCACGTGAGACATAGCACCGAGGTTATATACCTCGTCAGGTTGGATATCAAAGATAAGCTTTCTTATGTTCCCTGTGTCTGAAAGATCCCCGTAGTGCAAGAAGAGCTGTGGACTTTTTTCATGTGGATCCTGATAAATATGCTCTAAGCGTGACGTATTAAATGTCGAAGAACGGCGAATGAGGCCATGTACCTCATAGCCTTTTTCTAAAAGAAGCTCGGTAAGGTATGAACCATCTTGTCCCGTTATACCCGTAATAAGTGCTTTTTTCATATTTTAAAAAATTATTTAAACCCGGCGGCGCGTATTGCATCTTTTACGTAGGGATGCCAATTATTCTGAACTTTTGAAAACCATCGCAAATCTGAATGTTGAGTATCCGCCTTAACAGCATCCTTCTTTTTTAAGTTAAGTCTATACACTCCTATCACCGCATGAAACTGTCCCTCACCGAAAGGGGTCTTTTTGGACATCACTGTTCCTAATTTTAAAAATTCAAAATCCTTTTTCGTGACACGAACACCCAACTCCTCTTTCGCCTTCCTTATTACCGCCTGATCAAGAGTTTCCATTTTAAAAATACGCCCACCCGGCAAAAACCATTTCCCCTTCTCTGGTTCATTCGTCCTTAACCCAAGAAGAAATTCATCACCACAGACAGGCACAATATCCACACAAAAAATAGGTGCAACCTCATACACCTTTTTATACGCCTCTTTTTTTAAAAATCCTTTGTTATCCATACAATATTTCTTTTACGATCGCTGAATCATCCCAAGAAATCTTTTTTCCCCCTGCTACCACCATCCACCGTTCTCCCCCTTTTCCTGTAATTACCACAACGTCTCCCGGTTTCGCAAGTAAAATCGCTTTTTTAATGGCCTCCTTTCTCTCAAGCACAACGTGCACCTGCGCATTTTTTGTCTCGCCAGAAACCTCTCGAAAGGTATTAAACGAAGAGGCAGACAGCTTTACCTTGCGATCAGAAAATCGATATATGCCCACCTTGATATCTTCTAAGATCTTTCCAGGGTCTTCATCGTAGGGGTCTTCGTTGGTAAGAACAATATGGTCACAATACATGGCAGCGAGTTCGCCAAATACAGGCCGTTTCCATGTATCCCTCCCACCGCCCGCCGAACCTAAAATACAAATCATACTAGGCGGACTAAAAATACGCCGCGCCTCTTTATATACCCATTCGAGCGAATCTGGCGTATGTGCGTAATCGACAATAACATGGATACCTCTCCCTGAGAGCACCTCCATGCGGCCAGGAAGACCCGGAAACGACTGAAGTGCATTTTGAAGGGCAATATCATCGATACCAAAAGCCTTCGCCGTCGCAATTACCGCAAGGATATTATAGACGTTAAATTCTCCAAGTAATTTTGAAAGAATACGATTACCATTTACATAAAACTGTAGCCCACTGGGGCTTACCTGTACCCCCTCAGCCTTCAAAATCTTCATCCCCTTCTTTAAGCCATTTCCTTTAAATCCAAAACCCCAACATTCATCTGTTGCATACTTAACAAATTCTTTTGCGTGCACATCGTCGGTATTAATAATCGAGACTTTCCCTTTTTTCTCAGACGTCTCCAAAGCCTCGAATAGTAATTCTTTTGCCTTTCTGTAGCCCTCAAACCCACCATGTCGCTCGAGATGCTCTTCGTGAATTCCTAGAAATACCGCTGCGTCAAAATCGATATAACGATGGCGAGACTGGACAAGCCCCTCCGAAGTTACTTCAAGGATAGCAATATCACATTTCTCATTTACGCCCCGTGCCAAAAGCCCCTGAAGAAACCCCCTTCCTGGCATCGTCATCTTAAAATTATTGGGTACCGTCTTTTCACCAACTCGAAATTGTAACCCGGAAGAAGAAACTACATTATATCCAGCCGCCACAAACACATACGCCATCAACTCCACCGTCGTCGTCTTCCCTTTTGTGCCCGTCACACCAATCACTTTGAGCCTACGCGAAGGAAACCGGTGCCATAATGCCAGTGTATATGCCCACAGCAGATGATAGTATGATCGTAATTTGTTTAGCATAAATTCTGTAATTCCCGCGAAAGTGAAAATCCAATGTTTCTAGATCCCCGATCAGGCCGGGGATGACAACTTTGTTCTCATTTTTTGCCAAGAACCTTGAGTGCGGCCTTCAAGCGATCCGAAAAGTTTACCACATCTTCGGGAATTTTCTTTAATGCATGCTGTGCCTCGCCCACGGAATACCCCAATGACTTCAATGCCTCCAAAATATCGAGATCGAGTTCGAGTTCTTTTGTGCGCTCATCGCTCCTCCCTACCTTATCTTTAAGTTCTACGATAAGCCGCTCGCTTGTCTTTCTTCCCACCCCACTAGCACGACTTAATATGTCGGCCTTCCCAGAAGCAATCGCGGAGCGCAGAGTGGCAATATCAGCAACTCCTAATATTGCCATAGCAGCTTTGGGCCCCACGCCAGAAACAGTATTAAGCAGCTCGAAGAAACTAAGATCCTCTTCTGTGGCAAATCCATAGAGATCGAGCGCGTCTTCCCGCACCCTGAGCGACGTAAATATTCTCGTTCCTCCCTCGACGATAATTCTTTTTATTGTCTCAGGAGTTGTGTGCACAAAATATCCAACGCCCCCCTCCGTCTCAACTACCACAGCGTTCGTGTGCACCGATCGAATTTTTCCAACGAGTGAATAAATCATCATCTATACTCTAAACGTGTGGGATAGAAATGTAAAATATGATACACTGAAACAAATAAACCTTTCTAAAAAGCAAAATTATGAATGCACTCATAACCATTTTAATTATTATTGTTGCATACGTTCTTCTTCGAGGATTAAAAGTTGTCAAAGAATATGAACGTGGTGTCGTACTTACCCTCGGTAAATACGCGGGAACACGAGAACCAGGACTTACATGGATTTTTGTCCTCTTTGGTATTCAAGAAATGATCGTGGTAGATATCCGTATTAACAGCACCGAGATCCCTCAACAAGAAGTCATTACAAAAGACAATGTACCGGTGGGAATTAATGCCGTAGTCTACTTCCACGTCTTGAACGCAGACAAGGCAATACTCAAAATTCGCAATTACAGCAGTGCTATCACGCAATATGCGCAAGCGGCCCTCCGAGACGTAATTGGTGGTGTTGAATTAGACACCCTCCTCTCCGAGCGGGAGAAGATCGCAGAAGAAATGAAAAAAAACGTAGATACGGCAACTACTGAATGGGGCATAAATATAACGGATATTCGTATCCAGGACATTGAACTTCCTGCCGACATGAAACGTGTTATGGCAAAACAAGCAGAATCGGAGCGCGAACGAAGAGCAAAAGTTATTCAATCGCAAGGAGAATATGAAGCAGCAGAACAACTTGCACAAGCGGCACAACGCTTAAGCTCCATGCCCGGAGGACTTTCCCTGAGAACACTTGAAACTATTGAAAAAATTAATCCCGATCCCTCAAAAACAGTTATTTTCGCTCTCCCTATCGAATTTCTACAAGGCATTCAATCACTTGCCGATTGGATGAAAAATAAAAAATAAGCAGGCATGGATCAAAAGGAAAAGAATGGTGAGTTCCAGCAAAACGTAGCAATAGCACTTATAGTTCCCATTGTAGCAGGTAGTATTGCCCATATATGGTATGGTTTGGATAAACTCTCAACAGGATTGCTAATGTTGATTCTTTTTTTTGTGTATATTTCTCTTGCTTTTTTGGCACGAGTGGCAAAAACATCAGAATGATAAAAACAAAGATTTCCGAAACACAA
>Ga0172367_10009016_pt1 | contig 11026 bp, 7 predicted proteins | sample Lak10m_FD_114542 | JGI IMG/M metagenome (GOLD analysis project Ga0172367, IMG submission 114542) | Freshwater microbial communities from Kabuno Bay, South-Kivu, Congo - kab_022012_10m | ecosystem: Environmental > Aquatic > Freshwater > Lake | place: Democratic Republic of the Congo: South-Kivu...
AAGAGACTTTGCAAAAAAAGAATTTACAAATAACACAGAAATGAAAAAGGCGTTTGAAGTTATAATAGGTGCAAGAAAAAAACAATTAGAGAGCGACCCAACATTGGTTGACACATATGATGAGTTTGTGGATACTATAGAAAAAGGGGATGTTGCAAACTATTTTCCAGAATGGCCAGAGGCATATAATCTATTGAAAGAAAAATTAAAAACTGATCCTAATTTTATTAATAAACATAAAGGGGATATAGAAGATTTTATTAGAAATAATAGAAAAGGTAAATCTATTAGTGAAAAACAAAAAAATCGTATTAAACAACTATTTTCCGAATTAAAAGAACCATGGAAAGTTTGGGGAATGAAAATTGATCAGGCACTAAACATGAAAAGAACCGATAAGGAATTAAAGATAAGATGGGAAGAGGCCTTTGATGATGCTGTAAAACAATTTACAACAAATAGTGCCAATGGAAATTATAGTCTTAAAATTTTAACAGATAGGTTTTTGGAAACGGGTAGGTATCAACAAGATATGATGTGGAGTAAAATACTATCTAATGCGGAATCGGATATGTTAAGTAGATACCCTGAAAAACAAGATGTTGTGAATAGAATATTCAACGAAATGAAAGGTGTTGATACTGAAGAAGGTTTAAAATTTATAATAGATAGTGCCGAAAAGACATCACCAGATATTTTAGCGGTTAGACAAAAATACAAACAATGGTTATGGGAATTTAAAACACCACCAAAAAGTTTAGAAGAAGGTGCAGGTGCTTGGACTAAATTTTTTTCAAGTACAGGTCAACTTTTTAAAAAACTTTTAAGAATTGTTCTTTTGGGTACATCATATACCCCCAACCAATATAGAATTATGCTGGCAAAAAAGGGATATACTAAATATGCCGCAATGCAATTAGAATTTTTAAGACTCCTTAATATAAGGGTTTTGTTACCAATGGCGGCAGCAGGTGCGTATTATTTAGCTTATGCCGGCGAGGAAGCCGGTGGCGGTCTTAGAAGGATACTCACTGGTATAGGTATTGGTGATTTTACTAATTCTCCTGTAGAAATAGATTATCTTAATGATTATGTGTGGAAACCAATAATGAGGGCAAATATGTCATGGACTAACCTTTTTGAAGGTGAAGATAAGGGATGGTTGTGGTTTTTAACTGGAATTGTGCCAGGAGATTTAGATTTACTAATTTTATCTACAATATCATCTACGAAATCACAAAAAGAAGAATTAGGACGATGGAATTTCAAAGATAAAAAAACAGATAAAATGGTAACAGACAAAGAAGGAAATGAAGTAGAATTTAAAGACTTAAAAAGTGCTGTTGATTTTTATGCTGAATCGAGGCTTAATAAAAAAGATTATATATGTGATTCACCTAACAATGGTGATTGTGCTAGATTATTGGCTGTGTACACAAAAAGAAAAAAGACAGATTATCAAAAACTCATTAAAGATCAAGCTAAAAAGAAAAGAGAAGAATTAGAAAATTATATTGAAAAACGAAAAAACACTAATACCCGTTATTTAATTTCAGCTGCTAGTCAGGTTGGTGCAACTCTTTCTGAAACTAATGTTGACGATGTTGCCGTAATACTACCACATAAACCTTTATTATATCCATATTTTGTATTAGAAGAAAATGACATTGTAATGTTTCCTTACAAACCCACCGTTAGTGAAAATGATCGATTACAAATGAAACTTGTTAGTGGTAATTGGTATGGTTATAGAGGTAGTACTAAAATTGACGATTTTAAAGACTTTTCAAATCAGTTAGTAGATGACATAAATAACGGAAAAATGTATAAAAGTATTTTTAACTCTGATAACACTGATGATAAAATAAATATTAAAAATATTTCAGAAAGCAAAACTAAAAATGGTAAGATTATGAATCCACTTACAAATAAAATAATTAAAGAAATGAATGAAGGAAAAAAATTCGGAGAAGATAACTTTAAACATTGGAAGGATACTTTCAAGTTCAAAAAGTACGATGAAAAAACAAACCAACTGAAAGATGTAAAAATCACAAGTAAGATGGATGAAATAATGGATAGAATTGATCACTTCAGAAAAAAATATGATGAAGATGATTCTTTTGTTCGTGCAGTTATTGATGTGTTCGGAACAGGTATTGATATTGTACAATACACAAAAGGACTTGCACAATTAACAGAAGGCATTGAACCACAAGGTTTACTATCTTTCTTATCATTAATTAGAGAAAGTAAAGAACTTGTTACTTGGACTGTTAAACATTATAAAGATGGAAACTGGGAGCTTGTAAAAGGAAACTTTAACAAAAAAGAACTTTTGAATGTTGGAAAAACAAAAAGGGAAAGAGACGAAAGACAAAAAGAATCTGAAAATCCTGCTGAAGGATTAAAAAAAAAAGAGCTTGAATCAATAATGGTTTTGAAAAGAGACGAAAAAGAAGGTTTAAGTGGTCTTCCGACAAAAGTTAAAGAAAAGATTAAAGAAAAACTAAGACAAGGTTGGACAACTGAAACCCCCTTTGAATTTTTATCTGAATTTTATACAGAAAGTGAAATAAATTCTGTATTCAACGATAAAATAAAAATTTATAAGTTAAAACCCTCTTTAGAGTTTTTTAGATCCTTAGCAAAAAATTCAGCAAAAATTAATTTGAAAAAAGGTTTTTGCAAAAGTTTGAAAAATGCTGAAGTAGATTATGAAATGAGTCAAAGAGAAAAGAATGTTTTGCAAAACTTTATTTCAAAATGCGAAACAAAATTTGGTGTTTAACTGAACATTTTAAAACAATAAAATATTTATAATAAAATTACAATTATGTCAATCAATAAAACAATAAGACAAGTAATTTCTGAGCACAAGGAAACAAAGAAAACTTTAATCGAAGAAACAAAGATTGTTAAAAAAAGATTAAAGTTTATCTTAGAAGGATTAAATTCAAAAACTCAAAAAAGTAAAATTCTAACAAAACTCCAAAAAGAAAGAAGACATTTGGAAAATCTTGGTTTTGATAAATCAATTGTTAAAGAATCTTTTTTGGATGTGATGGGTAGTTTATATTCAGGTGAAGGGAAAGATGTTTTAGGAGATATTAAAACAAAACTTGGAGAAAGAATTGCATCCAAAGTTCAAAATAAACAAGAAGAACATCAAATGATATTGGATGCGTTTAATGAACTTGATTCTTCTGTTGTTGAAAAAGCAATTAAAGAAAAAAGAGTTGATGAATTAAGTGATATTATTTCAAAAAAGGCTCTTGAAAAATATAAAGCAGATTTTGGTGAAGAAGGCTTAATAGGTTCTATGATATCAAGTGTGGATCCTTCAAAATTTAAATCTGAAGTTGCAAAACTTGTTTCTCCTGCTATTGATGAAGTTACCTCAAAAATGGATGAAAAATTCCAGCAGGTTAAAGATGCTGTTAAGGGCATTGGTTCTTAACACAAACTGAAATAAGACGTAGTAGTCTTTTTTCATAAACATCTAAAATAAGGAGGTGTTCGGTTATCTAAGAAAGGTGTTCCATTAGGGACACCTTTTCTTTTATGGAAGTATTTATATATATGGAATTCTTTTTGAGAAAAAATAGCACCCTGCCGATAGTTGAAGTTAGTTTAATTAAAAACGGCAGAAACGATTACAATTATTATGATACCCTACTAACAAATAACACCATTTATTTTTCAATGAAGGATGTTGACACGGGAGTTTTTAAAGTGGTTAATGGAGTTGCAACATATTCACAAGATAGAAAAAGTATTTTTTATCAATTAACCAAAAAAAATACAAATAAAGTTGGGAGATACGAAGTTGAAATCTCAATTAAAAATGGATCTGAATTGGTTAAAGTACCTCTACCCGACAAATTGTTTTTAACAGTTACTGACTCGTTTAGTGACTCAGAACAGTGTTGTAAAGGTAAATTACCACCTTTAGAAACGTTTAGAATTAAAACACAAAATAACATACTTATACAGTCGCAAAATAGTGACTATATAAACTATCAGTATTAAATATTTATTTAAAAAAATTGAAATGGCAGATATTTTCATAAATGAATTACCACTATATACAGGAAATCCACAAGGAGTTTATCTGATTATAAATAACAGCGGTGAAACACAAACGTTTAAAGTTGAAAGAGAAACTTTATTAACAAATCTTCCTGATATATTTGTAACAGGAGGTACTTACATTTCGGGTACAAGTACTTTAAATTTAGTTAGAAATGACGGAAATGTTGTTTCTATAACAGGCATCACTGCTGGTAGTGGTGGAGGTTCGGGTTCTTCAGGTACGTCGGGTGTTAGTGGGTCATCGGGAACATCAGGAATTGATGGTTCTTCAGGAACGTCAGGTATTGATGGAACATCGGGATCGTCTGGTAGTTCAGGAACTTCAGGATTTGATGGGTCTTCGGGGACATCAGGTATTGATGGAACATCAGGGTCTAGTGGGACATCGGGTTCAAGTGGTTCGTCAGGGACTAGCGGCACATCAGGCACAAGTGGTTCGTCAGGGACTAGCGGTACATCAGGTATTGATGGATCATCGGGTACATCAGGAATAGATGGAACTAGCGGAACTTCAGGTTCAAGCGGGACTAGCGGTTCTTCAGGAACTAGTGGTACATCTGGAACTTCAGGAATAGATGGAACAAGTGGATCGTCAGGTACGTCTGGGTCAAGTGGATCTTCAGGGACTAGCGGTTCTTCGGGAAGTTCAGGAACATCAGGTAGTTCAGGTACTAGTGGGATAGATGGATCTAGCGGAACGTCAGGTTCAAGTGGTACTAGTGGTATTGACGGGACTATAGGCACATCAGGTACTAGTGGAACTTCAGGAACTAGTGGAACTTCAGGAACTAGTGGAACTTCAGGATTAGACGGAACGTCAGGTACATCAGGTATTGATGGGACTAGCGGAACAAGTGGTACTTCAGGCACTAGCGGAACTAGTGGTTCTGCGGGTACTAGTGGAATTGACGGAACCTCAGGTATTTCAGGTACGAGCGGAATAGATGGTACTTCAGGATCAAGTGGAACGTCTGGGTTGGATGGGAGTAGTGGGACAAGTGGTATTGATGGGACCAGTGGTTCATCAGGATCAAGTGGAACGTCTGGAAGTAGTGGGTCTTCAGGTAGTTCAGGAACTAGTGGATCATCAGGATCTAGTGGAGCCGACGGACAATCAACATCATATTTTAATTATAAGGCAAAAACAACAATTAATAGCGGAGACCCAACATCAGGATATATAATATGGGGTAATGTATCTCAAACAGGGTCAACATCAATTAATGTTAGTGAAGTTGATAGTAGTTCAAACAATATTGATTTATTTATTTCAAATTTAGAATCAGGATCAACAATAACACTTCAATCACAATCGGAACATACTGAGTATCAAACTTATTTAATTGGAACACCAACTGATAATTCTACATATTGGACAATACCGGTAACACTTGTATCTTCAACTGCAACTTTTACTGATGACCAAAATATATTATTTATTGTTGTAAAAATTCCTTCAGGAACATCAGGATCTTCAGGGTCAAGCGGAAGTAGTGGAACGTCAGGATCGTCTGGTAGTTCTGGAACATCAGGGTCTTCAGGGACAAGTGGAACGTCAGGATCATCAGGAACTAGTGGATTAACTTTCAGTGGTGGGTCAGGAAATTGTATAACTGATTTATATACATCAAATATCCATTCTTGTTCGCCACTTAATATAAATCCTTTAGATGAAGGTAATGTTTATTTTGGATCAACAAGTGCGGTAACTATTGATTTATCAAATGGTAGATTGGGTATTGGGACAACATCACCATCAGAAAGATTAAATGTGAATGGTAATACAAAACTTGATGGTAATCTGAATGTTACGGGAAATACAACTTTACAAGCAACAACTGCAAGTACATTATCTGCAACTTCTATAACCGCAACTACAGTACAAATAAAATCAGGTGCTACAACAGGATATTTTCTTAAATCTACTGATAATAATGGAAATGCGATTTGGGACACCACAAGAGTAATAAATACGGCAACAACAACAAATGCTGTTCTAACTACACTTACAACTATAAGCGGTATTACGGATAACGCGACTTCATATATTGAGGTATATGTTAAAGCTTATCAATCATCCGCAACAAACTGGGGTGTGTGGAAAAGAACATTAAGTGTTACAAAAGTTTCAGGTACGGTAACAATCCAAGAAGAGAATGCCGATGTTGATAAACAATCTAGTGGATTAAGTGCGACAAGTGTTAGTTTCTCAGCGTCAAGTGGTAATATACTTGTACAGGTTACGGGTATTGCAGCAACAACGATTGATTGGAAATCGGCTTACGAAATAATATTATAAATTTAAATGGCAACTAGTAATCTAATATCCAAATCTTTAGGAGGTGTATTACAAGAAAGCGGGAGCGGGTCACCAAACCACACATCACCAAGAGGGTCAACATATACTGACCAAAGCAATGGTATTATTTATTTGAACATTGATGGCTCAACATCTTGGGTTGATATTAATAAAAATTCATACGGTAACATGTATGTTTCGGGTAACACTACTGCGGTTACAGGGGTCACAACAAATACTTGGTATTCGTTAAGTGGCGCAACTTGGTCAGGAAGTTCTAATAGCGGAATAACTTTCTCAGGTGGTTCTGATATCTTAATAGTTAACTCAGGTAGAGAGGGTAAATATTTAGCGGTCGCTAACGGTAGAATTAATAGACAAACAGCGAATGCCGTATATCAAATAGGGTTCTCGATTAATAATGGAACACCTAGCGACGGGTTTTACCACAATTCAAGTACGTCAGCAACCGAGACAACATCGTCAATTTCGATTATCGGTATGTTTAATTTAGTTGCCAATGACTCAGTACAATTATCGGCTAGAAATATTACAACAACAAATAATATACTTGTGAGCGAAGCGTCATTAACTTTATTAAAAATAGCTAATACATAATGCCAACAACAAATTTACAAAGTCAGTCATTGGGTAATATTTTAATAGAGAGTGGTACAGGCACACCTGACCATACATCACCTAAAGGTAGTTATTATACTAATATCACTACAGGTTCACTATTCATTAATAGCAATGGTACATCTACTGGATGGGAAATGTTAAATAAAGTTGCTTGGGGAGAGATGTATATACAGTCAAATACAACTAATACTACAACAACAACTAACTGGGTTAGTACTACAGGTCTAACTTGGTCTTTTGCGGGAGGTAATGGAACTGAAATGACCACAAACGGTAGACTAAGAATAAGACAAAACAAAGGTGGTGTTTATTATATTTTAGCAACAGGTTCAGTACAAGTACAAAACGTGGCTTCAGCATATACTTTCTTTTTTGGTGTTTCTAAAAATGGCGCAACACCATCTGATGGGTTTTGGCAAGGTGGTATGTTAGGTGGGGCTTTAACGGCTACTGTCGCCGAAGAAGATGATAAAACATTTAGTGTTACAAATTTTGTGTCATTATCTGCGGGAGATACTTTAGAAATTGCACTTAGATCGAGTAGTGCAGTACCTCTCGCTAGACTTGAGGCCGCCAACATATTTATTTATAGAATTGGAGATTAGAATATGAGTATAGTTGAAAGAAAATCATTAGGGAATAATCAGTATGTATTGATTGATGATATATATCCTGTTTTTAGTGGGTCACCAGGAACTGTGGCCATTTCTGTATTGGGTGGAATTTTTACCTGCGATACGGGGTACACTTGGTCAACATATACCACAAAAAATATTGGTGCCGAAATTTATGCTTATAATCATACTGATACCGCAACTTTTGCACCTACGCTGGACACTTGGTTTAATATGAACTCGGTTGCAACAACTACCGCATATTCTGCAACTTCAGTTTCATCTGGATTTACATTGTCTGCCGCATCAACAACACCACAATTAATTGTGTCCGATGACAATATTGGTAGGTTTTTAGTTGTAAGTACAAATACATATAGATCGTCAAACGCTCAATGGAATCAATTAAGAAGTGCACCTATAAGAAATAATCAAGCCCCTGTAAGGTTTAATTGGGGTCATTTTGGTACTGCAGCTCAGAATGATGTAGTAAATATTATAACTCCAATAGTCTATACTGGAAGTGCTAGAAATAATGATTATTTTTTTAATGGGTTTTATGTTGATTCAAGGGAAAGTGGAACCGCATATTTAAATAGATTACATAATAAAGTATCGGTGGATTTAATAGAACAACCTGTATTTTTTAACGAGGTAGGTAATAGTTTAGATTTTACAACAAATGGGTGGGTTACAGTTAATGATACTACCAACAAATGGTTTATGGGGACAGGAACTACATTTAGTGGTGGAGGGACTTCTATGTATATATCAAGTGATAGTGGGGCAACACCAAGTTATAATAACGCTGTTGCACAAGTCTCGCATTTTTACAAAGATTTTACTTTTCCAAAAAATTTACAATCTGATGTATTATTAGAATTTTTTTGGAAGTGTAGTGGTGAGACTAACATAGATTATGGTAAAACATATTTAACACCAACAAGTGTTACACCCACTTCAGGAACTCAAGTTTCATCAACATATTCGGTTGGATTATCCAATTATCAAAGTGCAACAACCTTTACTAGACAGGTTATTAACATAAACAGGGCCGACGCAATTGACCAAACAAAACGTTTAATTTTTAGTTGGATTAATAATGGTTCTGCGGGAACTAACCCTCCATTTTGTGTTGATAGTATTCGAATTTCATTTTATGTTAATGATGTGTGGAATGAAGTTGTTACTGGTGATACAGAAACATTTAATTTTAGTGGTTTTAGTGGTAATGGTTGGGCAGTGGTTAATAACGCAACAAATTTTTGGACTGTTGGTACTTCTGAATTTAGTGGTTCTAACGATAATTATTCGGCGTATATAACAAATTCAAATAACACCACGTATTACGGTTCCGAGTTTAATAATTTTGATAATAGAGCGTTGGCTCAATTTACTACAACAACTACCCAAGTTTCACATTTTTACAAAGATTTTACATTTACAAGTGCGTCAACTTTAACATTTAATTGGAAGTGTTGGGGTGAAGATGGATTCTCATCAACTAGTTATGATTACGGTGCTGTTGTTATAACAACAACAGGTACAACACCCGTTGCTGGAACAGAAGTATCAACCGCTCAGGCAACCGCAGGTGGTAATGGTAGAATTGGTGCAACCACTAACTTAGGTAAATTTAATAAAGGGTATGGTGGTTCGGATAATAATTGGAGAACTGAAACTATAAATTTGGGGTCGTATTCAGGACAAACAAAACGTTTGGTTTTTACTTGGGCTAACGATAATTCGATTGGAGATAATCCTCCATTTGTTTTGGATAATATTAAAATAACAGGTGTTGGTAATTGGGCTAGAAGATTAAATAAATTAAACTAATATATTTATAAAAAATGGAACAACTTAAAATCGGCGAGATAAAAATAAAACAAACTCGTATTATGTCAGATACAGAATACGTAGATCCATACTATGTATTTTCATCTTCTTTAAATTTAGATTTATATGATGATATCACATCAAATTTAAATTGGTTAAATATTGCGTCATCAAATTATGATTTTATATTTTGTCGAGATCAAATATCAATTTTAACTAACTCTTCCGAATGGTCAGGATTAACAATCGATGATAAAAAAATAGCATCCCAACTTTTTGTTGTGGATAAGCAAAAAAGAGATGAAATTTTAACAGAAGAAGAACAGTTTATTTTTTGGAGGGACCTTGTAAGAAATTCAATAAATGCAAGGTATAAAAGATGGGAAGCGGCGAGAAGTTATATATCTTATAATTTATCTCAGCCTGATTCTTCGGATTTTGGAAAATCAACCTCAGTATTGTGTAATGATTATATAAATTATAATATTAAAACATCTTTAGAAGATGGTGTGTCAGGACTTATAGATTATATAAATGGTGAAGGAGAATATATAGAAACTGGATATCCTTCAAAAACATACTGGACACAACAAGATCAAGATAAAATAATAGATATAATAGAAAATGGTAACTACTAAATATTTATAGAATAAAAAGTAGATGGCCAATAAAAAAATATCCGAATTACCATTTATAGGTAATGACAAAATATCTGGAAATACATTAGTACCTTTAGTTACATATTATTCTGCAACAACAGGAACTACCGTTCATGCAAATATTTCAGATTTTCAAAACTATATTTTAAGTGGTCAAACAATCACCGGAGGGACATATAATTCAACTTCTGGTAATATAACATTATTTAATAATACCGGCGGAACAATAACCATCACTGGTTTAACTGGATCTACAGGTACATCAGGTATTAATGGTACAAGTGGGTCATCAGGAATTAATGGTTCTTCAGGAACTAGTGGGACTTCAGGTATTTCAGGAACAAGTGGTATATCGGGCACTAGTGGAACTTCAGGAATATCAGGCACAAGTGGGATTGATGGCACATCGGGTACTAGCGGAATAAATGGAACTTCAGGTATTGACGGTACTTCAGGAATAAATGGAACTTCAGGTAGTTCAGGGACTAGTGGACTATCAGGCACTAATGGTACAAGTGGTATATCAGGAACGTCCGGTATTGACGGAAGTAGTGGTACAAGTGGGGTTGATGGATCGTCAGGTACATCAGGTATAGATGGAACAAGTGGGACTTCAGGAACTAGTGGTATTGACGGAACGTCAGGTACATCAGGAATAGATGGTACAAGTGGAAGTTCAGGGAATAGCGGGGCTTCAGGTACTTCAGGTATAGACGGAACTAGTGGAATAGATGGTACTTCAGGAATGGACGGAACATCAGGTTCAAGCGGTAGTTCAGGAACCAGTGGTATTGACGGAACATCAGGTACTAGTGGTAGGAATGGAACTTCAGGAACGTCTGGATCAAGTGGCACGTCAGGTACTTCAGGTACTAGTGGTA
>Ga0172367_10009018_pt1 | contig 11026 bp, 13 predicted proteins | sample Lak10m_FD_114542 | JGI IMG/M metagenome (GOLD analysis project Ga0172367, IMG submission 114542) | Freshwater microbial communities from Kabuno Bay, South-Kivu, Congo - kab_022012_10m | ecosystem: Environmental > Aquatic > Freshwater > Lake | place: Democratic Republic of the Congo: South-Kivu...
AAAAAAAAAAAAAATTAACAGAAGAAGAAATAATTAGTTTCTTTATAATTAATGGATTATTATTAAAAGAGACAATTAATATTTTAATTAAAAGCTCATTATTTAAATTAAATAATGATTATGTAAAATGCACTAGAGAAAAATGCAGTGAATTATCAAAAATAATATTAGAGGATTCTAAATTAATAACATCAAAAATAAATATAATGTTTCAAAAGGATATAAATGAATCATTAATTAAAGAAACATTATCACATCCTAAACAAATAGCTGTAGATAAATGTGTAACAAAACATTGTAATAAAATTTCTTTTAATTTTATGAAAGAAATTCTTAAATTAAATAAAAAAAAAATAGAATTAAATAAACTCAAAGTTCCTGAAGATATACAGATGGATATTAATTATTTGAGTTCATTAAAACAATTAACAGAAAAAGATATACCAAAAGCAACTATAGCATTATTAAAAATAACTAAATATATAGATAGTAAAATTAAATTATATTAATATCAATTAGAATGGTGGTAATAAAAGAATTATCATCAGCTAAAATAAGTTTATTTAATTGTGAAGTTGAAAATTGTAAATCACATGTTTTTAAAATAAATGGAGATGATGAAATTAGAAAACAAAAATTAAATGCTGATGTTGAAACTTATACAAATATACGCAAACAAGAAAAACTTAAAATGGAATTATTGAAAATTCCAAAAATTATAAAATATTATTTATGTAAATATAATTCTTGTAAAAATAAATTTTATAATTTATTAAAAATTACTTATAAATCATTTCATTATAGAGTTAAATTATATAATATTAAATTAACTTTATATTTAAAGAAATTAAGTGATGAACATAAAACATTATATAAAAAAAAGAATTTAAGTAAAAATGAAATATTTAGATTAATTATAATAAATGAGTTATTACGAGATCAAATATATAAAATAGAAAAATATAGTAAATTACAAAAATTAAATGAAAAATATAAAAAATGTTCACAAGAAAAATGCAGTGAATTAAATAAAATAATATTCGAAGATAATAAATTATATTTAGCAAAGTTAAAAATGCTTAGTAAAGATAAAATAACAAGAAAGGCAATAAATGGATTGATGAAAAAATTAAAAATACGTATTAAAAAAGATGAGTTAATTGAATTTGTTTTATTACATCCTAAACAAATAGCTTTGGATAAATGTATAACATATAAATGTAATATTAATTTAATAAAAGAAGGTTTAAAAATAAATATTAAAAAAATAGAATTAGGTAAAATTACAATTCCTTTATATATAAAACAAGATATTGATTATTTAAGTTCATTAAAAAAATTAACAAAAAAAGATATATCAAAAGCAAATATAGCATTAATAAAAATTACCAATTATGTAGATAGTAAAATAAAATATTAATATTAATTAGATTAAATGTCAAAATTTGATAATTGTCATAATACAAAATGCAAATCATATAATGATGAAATATATAAAGATAAAGCATTATCTTCAAAATTATTAAAATTTATTAAGGAAAATGATATAAAAAAGGCAGAAAAAATTAAAATTGAATTATCTAAAAATCCAAAAATTAAAGCTTATGAATTATGTCAATATAATTCATGTAAAAATTCATTTTATAATTTTATGAAAAAAAAATATGATTCTTTTCAATTTACTATTAAATTATATAATATAAAATTAAATGCTCATTTGGTAAAATTAAATAATGAATTAGGTACATTAATTATTAAAAAAAAATTAAGTGAAGAAGAAATAATTAGATTATTTATTATTTATTCAATATTACAAAAATTTTTAATTAGATCTATAATACATAATCCAGTAATGAGATTTGTACTTCTAACTGCAAGATGTTCATTTGAAAAATGTACTGAATTATATAAATTAGTAAAAGGGGATAAAGATGTATTAAAATTAAAAGTTTCTTCATTATTAGAAAAAAATGAAAAGAAAAGAAATAAATATATTGAAGAATGGGCATCACATCCTAAACAAGTAGCTCTAGATAAATGTGTAGCAAAACATTGTAATAAATTTAATTTTGATTTAATAAAAGAAGGTTTAAAAATATATAAAAAGACAATAGAATTAAAAAAAATTAAATTTCCTTTAAATATTGAAGAAGATATTAATTATTTAAGTTCATTAAAGAAATTAACAGAAAAAGATATACCAAAAGCAATTATTGCATTTGCTAAAATAAATGGTTATATAAATAATAAAATAAAAGATCAATTATAAATAGTTAACTTTTTTTTTTCTAATAATTCAATTAATTCATTTGTTTTATTAATAATTGAACATTCATGTCTATTATTAAAAAAGAATTCCAATAACATACATGGTGGTATAGAATAATTTTTAATATTATTCCACAATTCTTCAAATTCATTATTATTAAAAAAAGATGTATACATATTTGAAGCTTGAAATTTATCAATATTAGTTAATTCAATAGACATATCAATTCTACCAGAACGTTTTAAAGCTGAATCTAATTTATCAGGATAATTAGTTGTCATTATAATAATTAATCCTTCTTGATTATTAAAACCATCCATACAATTAAGTAACCCTTGTAATGTAATATTATTTCTTAATGTATCATTTGCTTTTCTATCTTCAAAAATACAATCAATATCTTCAATAACAATAAAACATAAACCATCTTCATCATTAATAGTTCTAAATGCATCAATTAAATCATTTTCTTTTAATTCAGAATTAATATTAATAATACATATATTAGCAGAACATAAAGATGCCATAGTATGAATTAATGTAGTTTTACCAACACCAGGTGTTCCATGTAAAAGGATATTTAATTTATAAGGAATTCCATGATTAATATAATCATTATAAGTATTTTTATCTATAAAATTAAGTAATTTATTTTTAATTTTATCAATTTGTCCATTTTTAAGAAAAACAGTATTTATATCACGTTTTGGAATATAAGTATTAAAACCCCATCCATATTTAGTATAAATTTTTTTTTTTAATTTATATTTAGAACATAATTTGACATTTTCAATATAATTTGTTCTATAAAAAAAACATTTATCAATAAATTCCTTAATAGTATCTCTATTTTCATTAGATAAAATAATTTCTTTAACAATCATAAAATCTTTTTCATCTAAATTAATAATAACAGATTTACTATCTACATCCAAATCTTTGATAGTTATATAAATATTATCAATAAGATAATTTCCATTATTAGGGGATAATAAATGCAAATTTTTTTTAACACCTCTATATTTATAATCATCTACTGAAATTTTATCAACTGATAAATATGAACCTTGTTTAATATCTAAATTTTCATATAAATAATGTAAAACATATTGCGCATATTTTTCAGTTGAATACATAGAAATATTATACATATTATTATAAATGTATATTTAATATTATTTTATATCATTTTCAGTAATAATATTAAGTAAATATGATGATATCCATAAATTATTAAAATATTTATTAAAAATGTCATTTTGTTTAGTAAGACATTTTTTATATAATAAATCATCAGAATTAAGTTTATTATATTTAGTTAAAAAGTCATTATAATCAGTGAAAATAATTTCATTTGGAAAAAAATCATTAAAACACCATTTAAAATTATTATTTTCTATTAAACATAAAGACCCTTGTGATAATATCTCAAATAAATCAATATAATAATCATTAAATACTATACAAAATTTTGATATATTTATATTATGCAATTTATTTTTTGTATTATCATAATATAAATATTTTTTATATAATTTATATTTATCATTTTCATGATCATTATCATTATCATTATCATTTTCAGTTATTAAATAAATTCTATTTAAGGGATTTATATATAAAGGTTTTTTATTATTAATAGTTTTGATAATAGAAATATAATTATCAAACAAAAATGAGAATGGTAAAACATTAGTTTTGTATATTTTATTAGTTGTATAATTAAATTTAAAAAAGAGTTTAATATTAGGATTAGATATATAATTATTAGGATCATAATTAAGTTTATGAATATCAAAAATATATATATTTTTAATTTTATTCATATTTAAAATAGTGTTAAATTTTATATAAAGATCATTATTATAGTTTTTGGTATTAATATTAATATCATAAAGAGATAATATAATAAAAATATGAGAATATAAAATAAAATTTATATTTTTATCATTTATAATGGTAAAATAATGTGCATTAGGAAAAATAATATTAAAATTTGAATTTGTATATTTACTAAAATCAATTATAGCAATATTCATAATTTTTATATTTATTATTAAATATAGAAAACAAATGTTTAATATAACTTCATTGATTTTATATTTGATATGTATTATAATAATTATATATTTATTATATATATATGACAAGAGATTTGAGTTATTTACAAATATTCCAATAGAAATTACAAAACCAACAACAACAATATCACCAGTATTAAAAATAATAGATGAAACAAATTTATTAGAAAAAATAAAAAAAGAAAAAATAGAAATATCAAAACATACAAATGAAAAGGAAAAACAATTAAAAAATTTAGAATTACAATTAAATAATATTTCAAGTTTTTTAAAAAAACAACAAGAAGAAAAAATCAAATTATTGAGAGATATGAAAGTTTTGAATGATGAAAAATCAAATATAATAAAAATAACAAATAAATTAAAACAAACAGCAACTGATAATGAAAAAAAACATAAGGAAATAATAAAACAAGAAGCGAATATAAATGAAAAATTAGCTGAACTTAAGAGATTAAAACTTAAACCAAATCCAACAATTCCACCAGTAATAATAAATAAAGCTCAAATAGGTTTATTAATGGAAAAATTAAATAAAATTGAGGAAATGTTTGAGGTTAAATCAACTAAAATAGTTAATGAACTTAAAACACAAAAAAAAGCAAATATATGTATTGATGAAAATTATTTTCCGCAACCAAATCAAGAAGCATTTACATCTAAATTTAATAATAAAACTAAAATATGGTGTTCATGTACAGAACATATAGATAATAATGATTGTATAGAATATGATAAATGTTTAACACATTATAAATATAATAAACATAAAACTACATTAGAAAAGGATGATTTAACATTATATTTAAAATGTATTAATAAATTTGATAGTTATCCAAAATTTTTAATAACAAATAATACAAATTAACGAATAAATAATCTATTAGCTTTTTCATTATTTAATTTAATACGCATATTTTCATTTTCTAATCTTATTAATCTTTCTTGTTCTGCTTTTTCCTCTTTTAATTTTTTTTCTTCTAAATATTTTTTTTCTTTATCACTTAAAGGTTTTTTAAATTTAGATTCTCTATATAATTGATATTCATCTAATGAATTATATTCCTTAAATTTTTTCAATGATTCTTGATCAACTAATCTTGTGGTTTCAAATGCTTTTTTATAGTCAGTATAAACTAAATTATTTCTACTTTCTTTTTCTACTGAACTACTATAATCATCAGGTCGTTTTCCACCTAATTCTGTATACATCATTTTATTAGCTAATACCATTGGTTCAGGTTCTTTATATTTAACAATATCTCTTTTATCAATTTTATTATGTTTATCAAATATTTTATTAAAATTTGTATTATCAAATTTTTTACTTTCATTTAATTCATTTAATTTATCAATATTGATATCTTCACGTTGTTTTGGATTTGTCATACTTTTAGCCATTAAATTACCATAACCATAATCAAATTCTTCATTTTCTAATCTACACATATTAAAAGTTCTATTGAATCTTTCATTAAAATTTTCACCTTCAATTGGTGGCAGTAGTTTTTCAAAATCATCATCTTTTTTATAATATTCATTAGCTTGACTTTTTAAGTCTAAATGTGTTTTTTCTTGTCTTAATGTAAAATCACGTGCTAATTTTTTAAAACATTTTGTTACAAAATTAAAAATAATTTCATTACCACCTTCTTTATCAGGATGTGTTAAAAAAGCTGTTTGTTTATAAGCATCTTTTAATTCTTCCCATGTAAAATTTTTATTTACATTTAAAACTTCATATGGATCTAATATATCTAAATTTATTTTACTAAAATCAAAATTTTTATCATTTTTAATAGCATTATAATATTGATGATAATTATACTGTCTAGAAGATGAATTACCCATTTTATTATATAAGAAATGATTTATTTTTTTATATATATATATTTATGATAAAAACATTAGTATTTATAAATGGAATTTATGATATTATTTGTGGATTATCTTTAATATTAAATGAAAAAAATCCAATAAAATTACATTTAAATATTTTTAATGATAAATTTAAAAATCCATTACAAAAAAGATTATTAGGTTATTGGATATTTACATATGGAATTATGAGATTATTTACAAATTATGAATTTACAATTATAATGAGTTATTTAATTGAAATATTTATGTTTTATTTGGAAGGATATATATATAAAACATGTGATAAATTATCAGTTAATTTTATAATATTTACATCATTATTAATATTATCAAATTTATGAAGTAAAAATTTTAATTATATGTGAATTTAATATACTGGTTTTTTCATATAAAATTTTTAAATCTTCTTTTGTATCTTTATCTTTTATTTTTAGTATTTTATTATGAATAGCTAAATTTAATGATTTTATACTATCAATATAATTATTAACTTTTGGATGTTTTTTGTATTCAAAAGCTATAATAATCCAAGGTAATTTTTCATAAATTTGTCTATACCATCTATTTAATTCATATAATGTATAATTTTCTTTCATTCTTATCTATTTAAAAAGATGATAATAATATTTATTTAAAAATGGGTAAATTTTATGATATATTGGGTGTTAACGATTCTGCATCACAAGATGAAATTAAAAAGGCATATAAAAAATTAGCAATTCAACATCATCCAGATAAAAATGGGGGTGTAGATATTGATAATAAATTTAAAGAACTTTCAAATGCATATTCTGTATTATCAAATGAAAATGAACGTAGAAAATATGATCATTTAGGAGATGCAAATTATAATTCATCTGATGATGGTGGAACAAATGGACACGATGTAGATATAAATGATATATTTCAAAATTTATTTGGAAGTCGTGGACATTCATTTGAGGATAATTTTTTTAATTTTAGACAACAAAGACAATCAAATAATAAATGTAATAATATCTTAAAAGTTTATAATGTAACATTAGAAGATATATATAATGGGATAAATAAAAATATAACATTTAAAGTTAATTATTTCTGTAAAAAATGTGTTATAAGTTGTCCTAAATGTAATGGTAATGGAGTCATACAACAAATAATACAAATTGGACCAATGACACAAATAATATCACAACCATGTTGTAATTGTTCAGGTTCAGGTGTTATAACTTCACATAATAAATCATGTAGTGAATGTAAAGGTAAAGGAGAATATGAAGTTGAAAGTCATTGTAATTTATCAATACCAAAAGGATTTGATGATGGAATGCGAACAGTATTTAATAAATTAGGAGAACAACCAAAAAAACCAAATCAAGAACCAGGTGATTTAATATTAGAATTACGTTTACAAGAACATTCAATTTTTACAAGAAAAGGAAATGATTTATATTATAAATTAAATATAAATTTAACAGAAAGTATAATAGGAAAAGATATTACTATACCATATTTTAATGATATTATAAAAATAAATATTAATCAATTCGGTATAATAAATCCAAGTAAACAATATATAATTAAAAATAGAGGATTACCTATTTTTAATACAGATAAAAAGGGTAATTTAATTATTGAATTTAATATTACATATCCAAAATTAGAAAAAGATGAAACATCTAATTTACTTTTTATGTTAAATAAAGCATTTAAATATTAGGATGGAAATGGTAAAACTTCTTCAAATTCAGCATAATTACCTTTATTTAATGGACCAAAACCCAATACATTTTCATAATATTCAGCTAAAAATGAATCACCGTCAATTGTTATTTTATTTGTATCTATCATATCAATATCATCAGACATTATATGTGATTTATAATTATCATTACACATACAAAATTTATCAACTGTTTCAACTTTTTGAGTTTTATAATTATAAACAGGTATATTTTTAATAGGATTTAATTCATAACCAGTTGGACAAACACAATCAACTTTAACTTTATGATCTTTTGTATTATCATATTGAATACGAATAATTGGTAATTGTGTTGATTTATCAAATATTTGTGCATCATATACAACATCAGAATTATCTAACATAACTTTACATCTACCATTATTAATAACACTTCTATTAATAGAATCCCAATAAAAAATAACAGCAAATAAAAATATCAATAAAATAAATGTTAAATGCAATATAAATTCAAAAAATGTTTGTTTAACAGCCATAACAGTATAAAGATCATCAAACATATCTTTTATATTTAAATTCATTATATTATTACTCATATATATATATTTCTATATGATTAATTTAAAATAATTTATTTATGGTTTATTTATATATTTACTAATTGCACTAATTTCACATTTAATTTTATTTTTCATATTATTTGCAATTACTTTTGCTTTATCAGATTCTGATGCTTTATATGGTGTAAGTAATGAATTTGTTTCAACACATAATTGTGTTTCTTTTTCAATTTGTAATTTATTTTTACTTTTCGGTTCTTCTGTTTTTATATTATTTGAATTATTAGTAGAATTATCTGAATTTTCAATAGATTTATCAATAAATTGTTCATCTAAATTAGGTAAAAATGTTTTAATAATTCTCTTTATATGTTCATGTGAAAAAATTCCTAATGCAATTAATATTTTTTTAATTGTTTGTAAAAAACTAGATAAACCAAATGCATTATTTATATTTTCAATTAATCTAAAAACACCATATTCTTCTAATTGAGGTAATGGTGGAATTTTTAATAATAATTCTTTAATTGGAATAAATAAAGTTGCGATACCAGTATCAGGTATAATATTTTTAATAATCCAATATACAATATAAAAAAAATAATATAAAATTAAAATAAAAATATATGGATATCTTGTTATACCTGTAATATTAGATAATATAGAAAAACCAGTTGATTTTAAAAATGAAGTAAAATATATTGAACTATTTTCAACAGGTGTTATAGGAATTACAACACATATATCAAATAGACTAAAAAGAATTTCTAAAATATTTAATAAAGTTATTAATACACTAAAAAAAATACTTTGTGAAATCATATTATTATTTATATTATTTATATTATTTATATTCTTGTTTTCAAACTAGCCATAGAACCTCTTGTTATACAAGGTATTATATCTGGATTATTATTATTATTTATCATCATTTGACTACTTGACATACCATAATGTGATAATTTAGCATTGGCACTAATACATATTTGTTTTTCTTTTTCTATTTTATCTGATATAGATTTATTTTTATTAGTTGATTCAGTTGCCTGTTTAGCAGCATTTGGATTATCATCATCAATTGTTGATAAACTATATTCATCATCTTGTAATCCTTTTGAATATTTTTTATTATTATCATCATCATTTAATGTAACATAATCTAATACCATTTCTTTAATATCATTTTTTAAAAAACCAAATGTATCAAATAAAATACCAGAAAATTTTTGATAAATATTTTCATCACTCATAAATAATCTTGATATAGTATTTCTCATGAAAGGTAATATACCACGTTTAGTTAATTGAGGAAATGGAGGAATTTGTAATAGAGGAAATTTTAATGGAATTATAATAGGAATAAAACCAAATGGTATTATTATAATATGTGGAACAAATAAAACAATTATCATCCATATAGCAAATATAATAGTCATTATAGCAATTAAAATATTATTTAAATGTGTTGCAAAAAAATATATAATAGGTGCAATAACATATCTAATAAAAGTAATAAAAACATGATTCATATCAAATAAATTATCAATTCCAATAAATCGAATAAAAATTAAAAAAACTGAATCAAAATTATAAAAACCCCAATATGAAAATGTTTGAATAAATATATTAATAAAAAAATTTATAATAGAATCTAAATCCATCTATTTATTTTTAAAGATAATATTATATTTTTCATTAAATAATTCTATAAATTCGTTTGGAATTTCAGATAAATCAACTAATTTTTTATTTAATTGATATTTAGAATAGTAATTATTATCAATAATATAAGTAATAAGATCATTATATTTCATATTTGCTAATTTAAATGCAAGATCCTTAGTAATTTTAGAATCGATTTTAGGAATATTATCACTTTTATCACCATAAATAATCTTAAATTGTAATTCAACATAAGGTGTATTTTTGATTCTTAATGAGATATCATTAAATTGCATATTAATAATATTAGTATTTTTATTGTATAATTGTAAATAATCATTATCATTAGTAATAATAATAATTTTAACATTATCAAGTTCACTGAGAATTCTTTTTTGGAGAATATATGTAACATCATCTGCCTCTAATTTATCATATTCACAAGATTGAAAGTGGTTTTTGTTTATATATTCCTTAAATAAAACGAAAATATTACTATCAAAATTGAGTTTTTTTGGACGATTAGCTTTATAACTATCATATAACTCATTACGCCAAATATTTACTCTACTACAATCAATACTAAATATAATATTTGATTTAATAGTTTTAAGATTTTTACAAATCTTAACCATATCATTATCGAAATGTCTAAAAAAAGCCACTAAAAATTCATTATTAATAGTTAAATTATCTAAATCAGTAATTTCAGAATCATCATATTTTTTTTTAAACCAATATAAGGTTGCATAAAATCTATTAAAAATATAATAACTTTCATCTATTAATATAATAGGTTTATTAGGATTAATTGAAATATTCATTATAAATAATATAAATAATATATAAATCATTTTTTTGTAAATTTACAAAAAAAATGAATTTTTAT
>Ga0172367_10009023_pt1 | contig 11023 bp, 11 predicted proteins | sample Lak10m_FD_114542 | JGI IMG/M metagenome (GOLD analysis project Ga0172367, IMG submission 114542) | Freshwater microbial communities from Kabuno Bay, South-Kivu, Congo - kab_022012_10m | ecosystem: Environmental > Aquatic > Freshwater > Lake | place: Democratic Republic of the Congo: South-Kivu...
CCTTGAAGTATACCCCAGGGCCAATCCACAGTGTTGGCACTATCACCCATATCATTGATGATGATATACCTGGTGCCGTCTATTGGTGCTGTGCCGGGATTGAAGGTAAGGGGATTGATTATCTTGTCCACGGTGCCTCTGGTGTTGCTAGGACGTCTATCAGTGACAAATTCGGTGTTTTTAAAAGCTGCCAGTGTGTCGATGTCAAGAGTGTATAATAAAATACTTTCATCCAAGGGATTAACACTCACAGTGCCAACAAGCTCATAGCCATTGTCCTGCTCTAACTTTATCTGGCTAAGACCGTTGGTGATCTTGCCATATTGGTTCAATAATATGTTCCAATTCAATGGTGGACCAAATGTGTCAAATGGATCTAAATTGGATGCGGCATTGGCACCTGAGTAAAATCCGTCGCCACCGGAACTCACATTGATGCCAGAGCTGCCCAGCAATCTTAATTGATTGCCAGTATACAGCAATGTGTAATTGTTTGGAGTGATATAGGATTTTGATATAAGTTTGCCGTCTATCAGTCCTTCTGCTATGCCACCGTCATCATCGTACACACTCATGATGATTTTTTGAATGATTCCTAGTTTGCTTACTTTCACTGGGGGACTCAACCATATGGGCATGCTGAAGCTGATGGACGACACATCAATCTCTGTGTCGGCACCTATGGGGATGGATCTTGAACTATATGAGATGTTTTTAAGTTCGATGTAGCTCAAACTGGTCCAGTCGATATAGTTGTCACTCTTCTGTATTTCAAAGTCGGGATTGAATAGATATAGGATCTGCTCCAATATCTGCAACTTCATGTCTGTGTTGGTCGTGTATATGTCTGCATTGACGTTCAATCTAAAAGGACTAGGCATGACCTTTTCTATGGTGTAGCCGGCACCCAGCTTGTCCTCATATTGTCCAGTGGCCTCGTTATAGTTTCTTTCCTTGAGATGCTGTTTCTCTATGTGATAGGGATTCTGCATCCTGTCCCGGTCGTATTCCAATGCCGTGATGTAGGCCGCTATCTTTGGGGCCGCCTGCAGTGCGTTCTCGCTGTTGTTCCTGATGATGTTGGCCACTTGGCGAGTCATGTCACCGTAGGTCACCGGAACCTGTCTCAACTGTACCTGACCATCTTTACCTTTGCCCAATTCGATAGAAAAATTACTCAGCACACGTATGAACTGTGTCATAAATTTTCTAATCTGAGCATCGTAAAAATGAAGCATTAATTATCCGCCTTTGGTTTTAGAGCATCAGTTAATGTCTGTCTCTGCTCCACAGTTAATCCATTGATTGTGGTAGTGCTACTGTTATTAACAAAACCAGTTTTAAATGTATTTCTGGCGTTGTTGTTAGTTGTGGTCAATCTCACACTGTCTTCCACTTTGATCCATCGTATACCATCGAATCGGAATAATCTATTGGGCAAGAAATCCAGTCTCAAGAAATAATCTCCCTTGTTGACATTTGATGTTGGGAAACTGGTTCCTGCACCTGCCACATATCCATTGGGTGGTATGCCATCACCGTTGTAATAAAATCCGTAGTGGCTGCTGGCTGGTGTGTCTATCACAGCATTGATAGGTTGATCCGATGATATGGATTCGTTGGAGTTTACTCCTTCTAATCGTACATTGCCTCTCTCATCTATGGGCGTGACATAAAATTGCTTGTAATTAAATCCAGATTTTGGAGCATCTGCTTCCGCTTGGCTCACAATGGCGTCATTTATTTCTCTCTCCTTGTTGTAGGTGCTCATGTAACTGGCAAGAGATTCTGCCGCAGTGGCGTCTCCAAGTATGTCTCTGAATTCCTGGCTGTCCACCATGGTCTTTAATTTTAATCTCAATAGATGTGGCCAGTAGGTGGGAGAAAATCCCTCTGCCGACCTGTTCACGTCCTCCACCACATAAAATCTCTTCAGGGCTATGGGTATGCTAGCATCAAGGCTGTAATCGTCCTTGAGATTTGGAAACTCGACCACGTCTCCGCTCATGGGTTTCCTGCCCAATCTTTCAACCACGTCGTTGAGATGCACTGTCAAAAATAGTGTGTCATTCTGTAGGAACATGCCAAATTGACTTAGATTGAAATCCGTGTCTTGCACATTGTAGATGCCTCTAATTACATATACGTCTGCATCGTATTTTCGATCTCTATTTTCTAGAAATAATAGATCCTGTATGGTTCTCTCGCCCAATGTGCTGGATGCGGGCAGCGTTGCGCTGGCGGGTCCATCCTTGTTGGTGGCACCTTGATCGTAGGTTCCTATATACTTGTGGAGGAATATGTCCACTCCGCCCACTTGGAACATCTCATTTATGGTGCGATCAAAGAACCTATAATCGTTGCCTTTTTCTGGCTTGTATATTGATAAACGTGGCATACTAACCATATTTATAGAAAACACTACGGCCATAAATATCCATATGTCAGAGCTGCAAACAGGACAACAGGAAATTTTCGACTATGTCAAGACCAACCTAGGGGATGGCATGATCGACGTGGAACTGGACCCAAAACACTATCAAACGGCACTGGAAAGAGCGATAAACCGCTACAGGCAGAGATCCAGCAACGCAGTGGAAGAAAGCTATGCTTTTTTGGACCTGCAGATGAATCAGAACAAATACATTTTGCCCAACGAGATCATTAATGTGAGGGAGATATCAAGAGCCACGGTGGGATCACGCAGCGATGGACAAGGGGGCACATTGTTTGAACCTTTCAACCTGGCCTACACCAACACCTATCTGTTGAGAGCAGGTGCCGCGGGAGGTCTGGCGACCTATTACGCCTTCGCCTCATACCAAGAATTAGTGGGCAAGATGTTTGGATCATTTATACAGCATCATTATGACAATGCCACCAAGACCTTGACCATCACGCAGCGTCCCAGAGTGGACACAGAACGGGTGCTGCTGCACACTGACAATTTCAGACCCGACATCACCCTCATGAGAGACATCTACAGCAAACCATGGATCAGAGACTACGCACTGGCAGTATGCAAGATTATGTTGGGTGAAGCAAGGGGAAAGTTTGGCACCATCGCTGGACCACAGGGAGGAACCACTCTGAACGGTGAAACTCTTAGACAGGACGGCATGGCCATGATGGAAAAACTGGACCAGGAGATCAATAATTTCGTGGACGGCGGCATGCCAACTAGTTTTATTATAGGTTAATTCTTTTTAACTTCAGATTAAATATATTTGATTATGGCTGACACAGGCATCAAGAAAATGCGAGACCTCACACTGGATGAACTGGAAGATCTAGTTACCGCGCTGGAAAACATGACAAAAGTTGCGGACAAGCACACAATGCGTGAACAGATATTAAGGACAGTTATCAAAGTCAAGCAAGAGATTGCAAAAAGATTAAAAAACCTGTAATATAATTCTATGCTGATAGGATTGGTAGGATTGATTGGATCTGGCAAGGATACTGTTGCGGATTTCTTGGAAAAGGATCATGGATTCAAGAGAGACAGTTTTGCAAAGTCATTGAAGGATGCCGTCAGCGCAATATTTGGATGGGACAGGCAACTGCTGGAAGGGGCCACGCAGGAAAGCAGGATGTGGAGGGAGAGGATCGATCCCTACTGGAGCAACAAACTGGACAGGACCGTCACGCCAAGATACGTGCTGCAATATTGGGGCACTGAGATAATGCGCGGCTGCTTCCACGACAACATCTGGATAGACTCTTTCACTTCTCGCTACGACGGTGGCAAGGTAGTGATCAGTGACACAAGATTTGTAAACGAGATCAGCACGATCAGAGCGCTGAAAGGCAAGGTTGTGTTGGTGCGCAGGGGTGCCATACCCACACAGACAGAGATGCAGGAAAAATCAGTGCATCAAAGCGAATGGGACTGGATCGGACAACAATTTGATGATGAAATAGACAACTGTGGGAACCTTGCCGAGCTTAAAGAGCAGGTAGACACAATGATCAATCGTCTACTTCCAAATCACCAATAGACCAACCAAGTTCCTGTGTGCTTTTAAGTCTTTGGCAATTGGCACATATGGTTTTTAAATTATAGATTGATGAATTGTTTCTGTTTCCATCAACATGAAATACATCCATCTGTTGCTCATTTGCTGATTTAAATCCACACAATTCACAGCGAGTTTTCTTGCGATATCCCGACAAAAACCAGCGTGCAGGTCCGGTCCCTTTAAGGTTATGTTGCTTGCGTATGCAGGTGTCGCATTGACTGCGCCAATATATTTTGGAGCCTTTGCGATAGCCATAGGCTCTGGGTTTGCTCCTGCAAGTGGTACACAAGGGTCTTTTCATAACAGTATTTACGTGCCCTATATAGGCACCAAAAATGTCAATATAACACCTAAAAAACAGCGCAGAACAATAAATAAGTCAAGTTACACTTGCAAGGAGAATATAAAATGGCATTAACATCACCAGGCGTAGAAGTCACAGTTATTAATGAGAGTTTCTATGTATCATCAGATGCGGGCACAACTCCGCTTATTATTATCGCATCAGCACAAGACAAATTAAATGGCGCCGGCACTGGCGTGGCATCGGGCACCAGGACAAGCAATGCCAATAATGTATTCCTTGTGTCTTCACAAAGAGAGCTTACAGAAACTTTTGGTGACCCAAAATTTTACACAGATGCGGGAGCTAATTCATTAAATGGTTATGAGCTCAATGAGTACGGACTGCAAGCAGCTTATTCTTTCCTTGGCATAGCAAATAGGGCATTCATACTTAGAGCCAACGTTGATCTAGCACAGTTGATTGGCAGCACAGTGGCACCTTCGGCCAGACCCGACAACAACAGTTACTGGTTTGATCTAGGTTCAACCAAACCGGGAATATTTGAGTGGTCGCAAACCGATCAAGAATTCACAACCATCTCTCCAATATACATAACTTCAACCAGCGACTTGGTTGGTGAGGTTACGTCTGGCATACCAAAAACTTCCATAGGTTCCATGGGAAACTATGCGATAAACGTGACCAATAATTCCAACAAGATATACTACAAGAACAGTTCCAACGCATGGGTGCAGGTTGGATCAGCAGCTTGGTCGGGTGGCACTAAATTATTACAAATTTCATCACATGCGTCAAGGCCAGAATGGAAGACCGCGGAGTCCAATGCACCAACGGGATCTGTATGGTACAAGATAACCACTCCAAATGCAGGCGCTGATGTAGTTGTTAAAAAATACAATTCAAACACAGGAACCTTCTCAGTGATAGACGCTCCTTACTACGCAAACAATCACACAGCCATCTACAACCTGGATCCGATCAATGGTGGTACCGGCATAGCGGCGGGCACATTGTACACACAATTCAATGCTGCAGAGCAATCAACACTGGGAGCCTTTGACATCACTCCCACTGTGTTGGATTTCACGATATTCAAATACGAAGGTGGTGCCACCTCAATAGTTTCAAAAGATATTTCACCTTCTTTCACCAATGCACATGAATTTAAAATTCAAGAATCATTGGCAGGCCAGGCAGCTCTAGACACTGCAAAAACTGTGACCTTGGGAGGAACTGGTGCAGATGATTTCGTGGCAGCTATCAGTGCAGCAGGATTTACAAATATAACCGCTACAAAACTTTCAACAGGCGCTATCAAAATCACCCACACCAAAGGTGGTGAATTCAGAATGTTCAACGTTGGCGCGGGCACAGCATTGGCCGACGCAGGATTTGGAACATCAAACGCACATGCATATGGCGACTACACAGCCAACTCCGCAACCAAGGTGGACAACTTGTACGTTGCTCCAGCTGGATACACCGAAGACTCTACACAACCAGCAGTGGTTGTCGCCAGCAACTGGAAATTTTTAAGCTACACGGCTTCAACATCAGAGCCAACCAATGAACCAAGCAATGGCACGCTGTGGTACAACACCAACCTAGAAGCCGACATCATGGCGCACAACGGCACCACGTTCAAGGGCTACAAAGAAGTGTATGCTAGTACGGATCCCAATGGCCCACAATTTTCGGCCACCAAACCAACCTTGCAGTCCGATGGCACTGCATTGGTGTTAAATGACCTGTGGATTGACACATCAGATCTAGAAAACTTTCCAAAACTTTATAGGTATGAGACCACTGATGATGGCAACGATTTCGTATTGGTTGATAAATCGGACCAGACCACAGAGTCGGGCATAATTTTCGCAGATGCAAGATGGCACAACGACGCTGACTCTGCAGATGCATTGGCGTCCGGAGGAGCAGGCACAGCAAGTTCAATTGTGTCACTGCTGAGTGATGATTTCCTAGATCCAGATGCCCCAGATCCAGCACTTTATCCAAAATCTATCCTGTTGTACAACACCAGGAGATCCGGGTACAACGTAAAAGAATATAGAGACGACTATGTGACCACGACCACCTATCCAGGTTCTGGCTCGTCAGGCAAAGGAAATATAAGACGAGGCAACGAATCAGTCTCGGGCTACTTCCCAGACAGATGGGTGACCAAGAACGCCAACAACGCCGACGGTTCGGGAACTTTTGGCAGAAAAGCGGTCAGGAAAGTGATAGTGCAACAACTTAAAACTGAAATTGACACCAACCAGGCCATAAGAGAAGACCAAAGAGGTTTCAACATCGTAGCATGTCCTGGGTACCCAGAATTAATTTCTAACCTTGTGAACTTGAACACTGACAGAAACAACACTGCTTTCGTTATCGGAGACACACCAATGAGATTAGTGGGCAACTCCACATCCATCAGCAATTGGTCCAACAACACGGCAGGTGCTGCTGACAATGGTGATGAAGGATTGATCACAAGCAGCGACTATCTTGGGGTTTTCTATCCATCAGGTAGAACCACAGACAACACTGGAAAAATTGTTGTAGTACCCCCAAGCCACATGATGCTGAGAGTATTGGCCAACAACGACAACGTGGCGTTCCCATGGTTTGCTCCTGCAGGCACCAGGAGAGGAATAATAGACAACGCGACGGCGGTAGGATATATTGACAGTGCATCTGGTGAATTCCAGGTGATATCACTGACCGAGTCCATAAGAGATAGCATGTTCGCAGCCAAAGTGAATCCACTAACATTTTTCTCAGGCACAGGCATAGTAAACTTTGGAAATTTAACCAAGACAACAACAAACTCGGCCTTGGACAGGATAAACGTGTCAAGACTGACGGTGTTTTTGAGATCACAACTGGATAGAATTGCCAAGCCATTTATATTTGAACCAAATGACTCATTGACACGAAATGAGATCAAGGGCGCAATTGATTCATTCTTATTGGAACTGGTGGGTCAGAGAGCATTGTATGACTTCTTAGTGGTGTGTGACGAGACCAACAACACTGCCACAAGGATAGACAGGAATGAACTGTATGTGGACATAGCCATCGAGCCTGTGAAATCGGTTGAGTTCATATACATACCTTTAAGAATAAAAAACACAGGAGAAATAGATAACTTGGTAGCATAATACCCGGTAAATAAAAAGGAATAAAAATATGGCAATCTCAACACTAAGTAAATTTACAGTACCATTAGCAAACGATCAGAGCTCAGCATCACAAGGTTTATTGATGCCAAAACTTCAGTATCGTTTTAGGGTGGTTCTCGAGAACTTTGGCGTATCCACTCCAAGATCAGAAATTACAAAACAAGTTGTTGATGTAACCAGGCCAAATTTAACTTTTGATGACATCACTCTAGACGTTTATAACTCTAAGATTTACATGGCCGGCAAACACACATGGGAAGCTATCACGTTGACCATCAGGGATGACGTGAACAACTCAGTTTCAAAACTAGTAGGCGAGCAGGTGCAGAAACAATTTGATTTCTTTGAACAGGCATCGGCTGCTTCGGGCATAGACTATAAATTCACCACCAGGATCGAAATGCTGGATGGTGGCAATGGAGCATCTACCCCAGGCATATTGGAAACTTGGGAACTTTACGGCTCATATGTACAATCAGTGAACTACAACACGCTGGCTTATGCCACATCGGAACCAGTCACAATCACGTTGTCAATTAGATATGACAACGCGGTGCAGACGCCACAGGGCACAGGAATTGGCACTCAATTGACCAGGACCATAGGTTCGTTGGCCACAGGCGGCGGTATATAATTCAACATTTCGTTTATAGCAAAAGAAGCGCCTTTAACGGCGCTTTTTTTGTGACTATAAATATAGGATATGCCTAGTATCAATAATTTTCTAAAAGGCTTCAGCGACGGGCTGCCGGGATTGAAGGATTACCAGCATGCTAGCAGGCTGTATCTCGATGACAACTTCAAATTGGTCCCAAAGCAAAAATTTTTATTCCATGTTGTTTTTGACATAGACAACACCATACCAGCACGTGCTTTTACGGCCGGCGAACGTTTGGAATTAAACATGCTGGTCAAGGCGTGCGAATTGCCAAAGTATGACATGAATATGGAAGAAAAATTGCAGTACAACAAAAAAACTTATGTTGCCACCCGGATAAAATATAATCCTGTAATAATTACATTCCATGATGATCATGCAGATACCGTGAATGCTTTCTGGAAGTCCTATTATGAATATCATATATCGGATTCGCTGACCGTGGCCAACTCAGGAGGCCCTAATGGTTTCACAAAAGATGACATGTATGGCCCTAATAGGGTAGCTACGCAGTTCGGCATGGATGGTTCTGCTCAAAGAGCCAAACCTTTTTTGAAATCTATACAAATTTTTGCACTGCACAAAAAAAGATTTACATCATTCACTCTTGTGAATCCAGTCATAGGATCATTCAGCCATGATAATCTTGATCAGGCAGATGGTGGCGGAGTAATGAGCAACACCATGCAAATATTCTATGAAACGGTGCTATACGGGGCAGGCATAGTAAATTCTAATGACATCAAAGGTTTTGCTACATTGCATTACGACCTTGAACCATCACCACTAAGCGTGCTTGGACGAGGCACCTCAAGTATATTTGGGCCCGGCGGCCTCGTTGACGGCATAGGCAGCGTCATAGCTGACGTGCAGTCAGGAAATTTTGGAGTTGGCACGATACTGAGGGGGATCAATACGTATAACAACGCTAGAAAAATTAAAAATGTTAAAGAAACGGCCAAGGAAGAACTTAAAGGATTGGCCAAGCAAGGCGTCGTTAACGTTGGCAGACAGGCAGGCACCATCACCAATCCGGTGGGCAACTTTTCAGTAGGCAGTGCTGCTGCTGTGGGACTAGCAATCGGGGTCACCGTGGCCGGAGCAAAGGGCATCATTGATGATAAAGATAAAAGAAGCACAGCCATCAACAATGCCGTGATTGATACCAAAAATTACCTGTCACCAACCGAATCACTCAATCTGGTGCAGGTAAACCTGGCCGCCCGTGACCAAGTTGCATCATCCATATATTATAAGCTCAGCGGATCAAGGCGTGGGTTAACCATAGCACAGAGCGACATCGAATATGCAGGATCAATTGACAGCACAAAAAATGTCTACAGGAGCAGGGCATTGACCGACGTGATAAAATTAGTAAATGAAGGGTATATCAGAATCAACAGGATCACGAACGAAGTCTCTATCATAGCTGAAAGGTCATCATTGTAATGAAAGAATTCTTCACCAATCTACCACAAAAGGAAAAAGATAGACTACAAAAAACCATAGATTCACTCACAGTTGACCAATACGTAGAGCCGTACCAATTCAACGTCAACGACTATGATACCACTGTGGGATTCTTCGTGAAGAGAGGATTTGACAGGCAACCAGCGGAGGAAACTGCTTATATAATACTGCAGCAGTCAAAAATTGATTCTGTTCCGGTGGGGCAGATACTTGATCTACTCACCAACGCATCACCGGTACAGCTCAGTGAGCTGGTCACAGTGATACTCAATGCCAACAGATTCAAGACCAGCAGGTTGGGAGTAAGGAACATCAAGGCAAGCAAAGATGTTGTGTCACGGAACATCAAGGCCTAATGAAATTCGCCCAAGGAAAATTCACCATGAAGAATCCCGCCAAGTATGTGGGGCTGAAATCTCCCACCTACAGGAGTGGATGGGAACACTCATTCATGCGTCTGTGCGACGAGCATCCAAACGTGTACCAGTGGGCCAGCGAATCAATCAAGATACCATATCGCCATCCACTGACCGGCAAATACACCATATACGTCCCTGATTTCTTTATAGTGTACCTGGATAAAAACGGCGGCAAGCACGCCGAAATGATAGAGGTCAAACCCATGAACCAGGCCTCCATGGAGCGTGCTGGTAAAAGTCAAGGAAGACAGAGGCAGGTGATCATCAATCATGCCAAGTGGGAGGCAGCCACGGCCTATGCCCGGCAGAATCGAATCACCTTCAGGGTATTGAGCGAGGAACAATTATTCCATCAAAGCAAGCGCAAGTAAATACCACACATGACCCGCAAATTAGAAGAAATACTGAATTTACCAAACGTGAAGGAAGCATTCGCCAAAGTGGACGCCAAAGAAAAATCACGTGAAGACAAGGACAGACCCACCATACCCAAGAATGTGGACCCGCAGACAGCCAAGGCCTTGGAGAAGACCTATCAGGAATTTGACAAGATAGCGGCAGCACTGCCTCAAGTTAAAGGTTTAGGAGAATTAAGTGACCTTGAACTGGATAAACTGGCCATGGAAGCTGAGGAGAGCTATAAAAACCTCATGGACCTGGGCATGAACGTGGATAGCAGGTATTCCGGACGTATTTTTGAAGTTGCCAGCTCCATGCTGCGCAATGCCATAGATGCAAAATCACAAAAAATTGACAAAAAATTACACATGGTAGAACTACAACTAAAAAAACTAAAAATCGACAAAAGCGGCTCAGACGACATTAACGAACCAGTTGAAAGCGAGGGCATGATCATCAGCGACCGCAACGAGTTGATGAAGAAACTGCTGAAGAAAGACTAAATACTGCATTATGACAGACTTTAAACAATATCTAGCAGAATCAACCAAAGAATACGACTA
>Ga0172367_10009028_pt1 | contig 11020 bp, 16 predicted proteins | sample Lak10m_FD_114542 | JGI IMG/M metagenome (GOLD analysis project Ga0172367, IMG submission 114542) | Freshwater microbial communities from Kabuno Bay, South-Kivu, Congo - kab_022012_10m | ecosystem: Environmental > Aquatic > Freshwater > Lake | place: Democratic Republic of the Congo: South-Kivu...
GTACACAGTGTTTTGTATTAGGTAGGATTTCAAGACGTTTTGGGTGAATTTCTTCACCACATCCAAGACATTCTACAGCCATAGTTTCAATTTGATTCATACATATAACCTTTATTTCTAAGACATAAATATAACTATTCTTCCTCCAATAGCAAAACTAAATCATACAAGTCATCAGCAGTTTTTATAATATACTCATCCTCTCCATAAGTTACTACATAGTCACCTTCCTCTTCAGCTAATGTATGTTCATAAACATACCAAAGAATAACTTCAACTGATTCAGGACTAAAAGTATAATTGATAAGACCCTCAAGTGATTTAGCAAACATGTCTTCCCAAGACCAAAGATCTAATCCAAATTTTTCTTGAATTTCTTGAGAACGAAATACAGCTGTTTTATAATTATTTACAAATATAGTAAAATTTTTCCTAGCTAGTTCTTGAGGAGTTAAAGTTACCCCTTGTATCTCAACTGGGGTATCAAACATTTTTTGGAAGAACTTTTTAAAGTCTTTTTTAGGTTCCATTAGAGTACTTTTTTCTTACCTACAGCCCAAATTGAAAGAAATGTTTTAAGTGGTAAATGTTTTTGAGCAGCAAATTCCTTAGCAGCAGCTAGTCTAGATGTAGTTAATGCCTTACCTAGTTTTTCTTGGTTAGGATCATTTTTAACATAGTAATAGCAGTAGGTAATCATAGTCTGGATTTTAAAGTTACTAGTTCACTACATTGAGCATAGTCTTCTAGGGTCTCATAATGCTTAATAGCTTTATTTAGGAATGTTTTGTAATATTCTTTTTTAATAGACACTTTTAAGTTGTAATTTGAGATGTCAAATATAACACATTCACTTTTATTTTTACGAATAGCTTGCTTAATAGCAGCGATTGCATTTCCAAACATGAATGTAACAAACTCATTTTGGGAAGCCAATTCCATTAACTCCTCAGTGTCATCATACTTAATCTCTACTTGAAGAGGGAATTCAAGTTTAACTTTTTGTTCCATAACCATAAATATAAAATTAAGGGGTCACTACCCCACGTTTAGAGACTACTTTAGAAGCCATTTCATTTGCGTATTCAATTGATGCTCTTTCCTCTAATGTCTCTAAAAATTTAAGAGCAAATGCAGCTACAAATGTATCTCCTGCTCCTGAAACATCTATTGTTTGTTGAGGATTAGATTGAGGGATTAATTCACCATTGTAATATGCTCCTTGAGAACCTAAAGTAACAATAATGTTTTTGGGGTCTAAATGCTTATTATTTTTAGATTCACCCTCATTTAATTTAATAAATGAAAATTTATTAGCTATATCTGGGGTGAGTTTACGTTTAGTATCTAAGATAGATAATTTGGACAGATGACCAATATTCCATAGGTCAGTACTATCTAAAAATCCTTTATTATAATCACTAACAATTACTAGATCTGAATCTTTAATAACTGTTTCAAAATCCTTAGTCCATTTAATATGGGTTATACTTTCCTCACCTTCATCTACTCTAAGGAACATATGATTAGATTTTTCTTCTACATAACGTGTCTTAGTAATAACCTCAGTTTGTCCTAAAAGCATAGTAATACAAGTGGGCTCTAATGCTTTTAAATTAACCACTACATTACCAGCCATACCTGAGTTTTTAGTTGTATGGACTGGGGTTAAAACTGGTACTGGGGCTTCAGGAGATAGACGATTTATTTTACAGTAAATAAATTTATCAGTGCAAACTTCTCCTATAACTAATATTTTCATATTAATTAAATATAATAAATTAGTTTAGATAAATCAAATTATTTTGATGTTCAGATAAACTATTAACTTGTATTTTTAAGTTTCCTAATTCAAACTCACCTAATTCATTATTTTCTTTAACAATATCATTTAGTTGTTGGATATATTGATAATCCTGTTGAGTAAAGGTGTTTCCATCTACTTCTACAATAATATCTTCTCCCCCATTAAACCATAAGTTAAGTGCTTTTTCAAGTTCAGGGTTACCATTAATTAAATTAAATTTCTTTTTATAAACTACATTATAATAAGAACTTCTAAAACCCCATTTTTTAATAAATTTAAGATTAGATTCATTTTCAATAGGATGATAGTCACCTACTCGAGAAGTTTTACTAATAAAATGATAAACATGTGCTGGGCTTACTTTTTGTTCAAAACCTGCAATTTCATGTCTTAGATGTAAATCATCATCTTCACAAAATAATTTAAAAGTATACCCATCAATTCCTAAATAATCTTCTTTCATACACCCAAAAAATAATTGAGCACCACCATCTAAAAGTTCTTCTGGAAGGGTAAAATTTAAAAATTTACTTTTATCAAATGTTTCTAAAGATGTTCCACAATCTAAAATAATTTTTCCAGCGTAAGTGTCTGGATAAATTGGGGGTTCGACTCGTGTGTAGGCTGTTATTCTTCCTTTTATAATATCTTTATCCATTTGTTCTACAAATCCAGGTTTGATAACCATATCATTATGTAATAATATAATTTTATCTCCGGTGGACTTAGCTACAGCGTTATTATAATTTACTCCCATAGTTACTGTATCATCTTCAGATACCACAATTTCAACTTGGGTTTCATCTGGGTAAATTTCTCGAATGTTGTTTACTAGATGTTCAGTATATTTAGAGTTAGTCTTGTTTGTAGGAATAATTAATGATATCATTATAAAAGTATATTTTTTTCTTTAAGTTTTTGAATTCCTTTAGAAATATAATTTGGTAAATTAGATTCAAATTCTATTCTTTGACTAGGGATATTATTAGTTACTAATTTATCTCTATAATATTGAGTAAAACCATTTGCTCCATTTTCTAGTAGTGGTCCTGAGGGATACATCCAAATAGTTTCTCCTTGTAAAAGATATTGTTGGTAGTCTATTCCTTGGGCTTTAACAAAATCAGACATCATTATTGAATAATAATCCCAAGGACCATATCCTGTCCATTCTTCTTGAACCGGGCATAATTCTTCATAGAATGCTTTGTTATACAAATCACACCAACCTGCAAATTTACTTTTAGGGATTGCTTTTAATCCTACTTCTTGATTACTATTTTTATTATCAAACCTAATATCAAAAACATCTACTTTTAAATAATCTGAATAGGGGATATTTGAATATTTTGGGTTAACTATTTTATCCCAATCTTCATCTCCTACTTTGGAAATTTGAGGGGTAATAACAAAATACTTATTAGTAATTTGTTTAGCAGCTTCAATCATGTATGTAAGAGTATACTCACTAAAATATGTGTCAGGGCATGTACCAATATAATAGTCAACTTCAGGAGAAATAATTTTTTTCTGTTGATCTAAATGTCCATATTTTTGGTCCCCTTCATAAATAAAAGTATTTACTTTATAATCTGAGAGGAGTAAAAGTAGAGTATTAAATTTATCTATAAAATAATCTTTTGGGATTTGACTTTTTTTCCAGTTATATAAATAACTTGTTAAATTAAGTTCTAAATCTATAGTAATATTTACATCTTTAGGTAAATAATATTTTGATTTTTTTAATTGAATAGCTAATAATAAAGCATAATCAATATCCCAAGGCATTATATGAGACATTAATTTAATATTCATTTTTTAAAATATTATATACATTCTTTATACCTTGTTCTAACCCAATAAACTTTAAACCTAAATCAGTAAATTTACCATTAAATGGGGGAGCCATTTCCCAATTTTCTATATTAATATTAACTTTATAATTATCTAAATTGTTTATAATTTGAGCTACATCATATAATGTAGGAGAATAATTATAACAACAATCTATTACTTTAGGAGCTTCATTATTAATATAATATTCTACTAAAGTAATTAAATCTTTCATATAGAAAAAATCCATAAATTTATTTTGAAATATCTCAATATTTTCTTTATTAATATATCTACAAATATTAGTTTTAATAAACTTATAATCTAATTCATTTTCATCAAAAACATTTAATATTCTAACGTTATAAAATTTATCTTTATTTTTAATTGACTCATTTATAACTTTTTTACTTAAACCATAAAATGTATTTTGTTTCTCAGCTCCTGAACCAAAGTGGATTAGTTTGTTATAATGAGATTCACATTCTACTAAGTTATAATACATTTTTAAATTAGTATCTAAAGTATTAGAATTATCTAAGTCTAGTCGGCCACCACCTTTTACAGCACAGTGAATTACAATATCAAAATGTTTATCTTTAAAAAATTCTTTAACTTGATTAAAGTCATATAAATCAACAGTTTGCCTAGTTAATAAAGTTATATCATACTTATCTTTAAAAGCATTATTTAAAGTTTTTCCTATATAACCATTTGCTCCTGTTATTAATATTTTCATTTTGCTAAATTTAGATAAGAAGGACAATTATTATATAAAAACTCTTTAAAAATATCTGTAGAAAATTCTTTAGGTTTATATAATTTAATATTATCTAATACTGATAGCACGTCTATATCTTCTTCAGCCCAATGAGAAAATCCTAAATAGCCATAATCTTTGTCTCTCCCTCCTCCTAGTATTTTTACTGGGATTTGTTCATGATGGAGATAATTTCTTATAAATTCAAATGGTCTATAAATAGCAAATGGAGTAATAGAATAAACAATAGGAATTTTACCATCCATAGCTAACCCAGAAGCCACCCCCATCATTAATTGTTCTGAGGATAATGTGTTAAAAAACCTATCAGGGTAATCTATTTTAATTTTATCCCATAAACCATATCCTAGGTCTCCAGTTAATAAGATAATATTCTCATTTTGAGACATTTCTGAGTGAAGTAATGAAGCAAATTCTTTTCTCATAAGGTTGATTTATAATCTTCTTCAGACATAGCATGATAGTGGGCATTTAAGCCTTTTAAAAATGGGTATTGATTTACTGATGTATATCTTAAGTTAATATTGGGTAAAAATGATGTTAGTCTTTTACTTAAATATTCTGAGTCTATTTTATCATAAGCAGCATACCCATTTATGTTAACATAAACTTCTATATTTTTTATATTTTGATCATAGATAAATCTTAACGATTCCCAGATAGATCCCTCAGCGGATTCTCCATCACTGATTAGAACATATACTTTTCTTTTAGGATTAGCTAATGCTCTACCTACAGCTACTGTAATACCCATTCCTAAACTACCTGTGGAGCAATATAAACCATTTTCTTCATCACAATGAGGATGGCCACCGTGTTTTTTAAATAACATTTCTGCATTTTTACCTTCATATGCTTCTAAAACAACATATAAAGCTAAAGCAGCATGTCCTGAAGATAAAATGAATATGTCTTCTGGGTTTTTCTTTTTGTATATTTCTTCAATTATTTCTAAACTAGAAAGATAAGAACCTAGATGGCTAAGCTTATTTTTGTAAGCTATTTCTAATATACGTTTTTTTAAGTCCATTACTTATTAAAAAATTCCTTAATTTTACCACAAACGTAATCTACATCTTCAATAGTCATTCCGTGGTGGGCACCTAACAAGAAACCATTTTTCATAATAGTATCTGCGTTTTTAAAATCTTGTAGGAACTCTCTATAAGCTGGGTGGCGTGTTACATTACCAGCAAATGTTACACGAGTTTGAATATTGTTGTTTTCTAAGAATGTAAGTAATTCAAATCGACGTTCTGTTTGAAACGGAATAGCTAGCCAGTTTGGTTTGATTGAATCGTCTGGGAGAATTAAATCACCTACACCTTGAAGATTTTCAATATAACGTTCAATATTCGCTCTACGAATTTGTTCAAATTTTTCAAAGCGATGAAGTTGAACTAATCCAAAAGCAGCATTCATTTCACTTGCTTTCATATGATAACCCAAAACCGAGTATAGGAATTTATGATCATAAGGAATACCGTCTACCATGTGATTAAAACGATCGTCCATAATTTCCGAATCATCACCCAAACGTCCCCAATCACGATATTGTAGAGCTAGAGTAACATGTTTTTTATCATTAAACATTACCATACCACCTACTCCACCAGCTGTAATTACGTGTGAAGCATAAAAGCTAGTTGTTGCAACATCTGATTCAGGGGTTTCTGTAATTGTGTCAGCTGAATCTTCAATCAAGATGATATCTGTTCTACCTAACAATTTAATCTCTTGTTTCAAATGTTTCCAATCTGGCTTATTACCAATCAAGTTAGGCAACATAATTGCTTTTACATCAGGAGTAATAGCAGCTACTACTTGATCGATATTAGCTACGTAATCATTTAGACCTACATCCACAAACACTGGTTTATAACCTAATTGAAGGATAGGGGCTAGTGTAGTTGAGAAAGTACAAGAAGGAGTAATAATCTTACTTCCTTTAGGTAAATTTAAAGCAGCAATAGCTAGCAAACAAGCAGATGAACCTGAGTTAACAAATACACCATACTTTTTACCAAATCGCTTAGCGATTTTTTCTTCAAATTCAACTGATTTAGGACCTTGTCCTCCTAACCATCCTGAACGAAGTGATTCTTCTACTGCTTTAATTTCTTCTTCCCCGTAAGATTCAAATTTGTAGGGAGCATACCATATTTTTTTCATATAAATTTATTATTAATATACAATTCATCACATCCTAAACGTTTTACAAAAGTAAATCCTTTAGGGGTTAAAAAATTAACAAACCTAGAATCATATTCATTATTTTCTAGGGTTATTATTTTAATATTATACTTATTAAAATCAATTGTTTGTAATATTTTTAACTCATTACCTTCAGTATCAATAGATAAAAAATCTATTTCAGTTTGGTCTACAATATTATCAAACAAATCTAATTCTACTTTAATATAATCAAATCCACTATCTGTATTTTCTAAATTAGAATATATGTTTTTTATACCTTTTTGAGAAAATTCATCTACTAAACCACTTAACATGTTACCTCCTTCTAATATTTGAAAAAAACTAGCTTGACCTACTTTATCAGATATTGCTTTTTTTACACATTTACATTTTCTATTTGATTGAAGTTGTTTAAATATAACTGGGTTGGGTTCAGCACAGACTCCGTTCCATCCTTGGTCTTCAAAAAATTTAGAATTAGAAAAAGTTTCACCATCATGGGCCCCAATATCTACAAAATACCCATTTGTTTTCCCTTGAAAGTAATTTTTATACACTACTTTATCTTGTTCAAATTGGGAATAATATTTCATGTAAGATTATTATGTTTAAAAATAGTTTTAATTAGATTAAATATATTATGTTCATAAGATACAAAGGAAAGAGCAGTATTCCAATTTTCATTAATAGCTTCTTCAGCATTTTTATAAAAATTTTCATCTAGATTATTAATTACTTTAATTATATCATCAACATTATCTACTTTAATAATACCTTTAGGGTTAAAGTAATCATTAATATTACTACACCCCCAATAGATTGGAATAGTTTTAAGTAAAAATAAATCTAAAATTTTTTCTGTAAAATAGTTTCTATGATTAGTGTTTTCAATAGCAACCCCAAACATACTATCTGAAAAAACTTCTACTTTACCCTTTCTAGCTTCTTCAATATTATATCTATCCCCGTAAACATCGAAAAATTTAATTGGGGTGATAATTTCATTTTTTCTAGCTAAAAGTTCATGTCTTAAACTTTGACCATAGGTCTTATTTAGTTTACCACACAAATGAGCTGTCTTAAATTCTTTTTTATAGTTTTGATTATATTGTTCAGATAAAAACCAAGTATGACCAAAAGGTAATAACATTGAGTTTTCACATTGATTTAATAGTTTTTCATCCCAAGTTAAAATAACTTGAAATAGATTTTGATTAACTAAAGCCCAATCATGTAAACCAAAATATTCATTAGGTTCTTGAAGAACTAGAATATTAATATCTAAAAGATCATTTGCAGATTGAGGAATATCATCTACAAATAGACTAAAGTTTATATGTTCAAAAGATTTAAAAACATCTTCAAATGTTTTTTGATCAAAATGTCTAATTTTTAGTTTCATAAACTTGCACCCAGTATTCAATCATCTCATCTATCATAGATTCAAAAGTATATTTTGGTTCCCAACCTGTAGTATTTTTTAATTTAGTAGAATCACCTTTTAAATCATTTAATTTCTCTGGTCTTAAAAACTTTTCATCTTGTGTTACATATTTGGTGTAATCTAAATTTAATTTTCCAAAAACATATTCACATAGATATTTTACAGTATGTGAAATTCCAGTTGCACATACAAAATCATCTGAGGTTTCTTGTTGTAGAATTATCCACATTGCTTCTACATAGTCCTTAGCATGCCCCCAATCTCGTGTGGCTTTAAGATTACCAAGTTTTAATTCATTTGATAATCCATACTTAATTTTTACTGCTTCTTTTACAACTTTATTTGTAACAAAGTTAGTTCCTCTTCGAGGTGATTCATGGTTGAATAGGATACCATTTGAAATAAACATCCCATATGAGTTACGATAATTTCTACAAATATTGTAAGAAAAAACTTTAGCACAACCATAAGGAGAAACTGGTATTAATGGAGTGGTTTCTCTTTGGAAACCATCGTTATCAATTGAGTTTCCAAACATTTCAGATGATGAAGCTTGATATACTTTTGCCGTAGGTTTAATCAATCTTACTGCCTCTAAAAGATTAAGAGTTCCAATACCAGTCACATTTGCAGTATAAATTGGCTGATCAAATGAAATTCTTACATGAGATTGAGCCGCTAAATTATAAATTTCATTAGGTTGAACTTTTTGTATAACACTTATTAATGATGATAAATCTGTTAAGTCTCCATAATATAATTTAACTTTCTCATAAATAGAATCTAAACGATAAGTTTGATTTTCCGCAACTGAATTCCTTTTTAAGATTCCATGGACTTGATACCCTTTATTTAAAAGAAATTCTGCAAGGTAAGAACCATCTTGACCATTAATACCTGTAATTAATGCTACCTTATTTTCGTGTTGTGTCATAGTTTTCAATAAACCAATTTACTGTTTCTTTAATACCTTGTTCAATAGGAGTAAATTTAAAGTCAGGGAGGTATGATTTAAGTTTTGAGTTATCAGAGGGTTTTCTAAATTGACCTTCAGGTTTTGTTTCATCAAATACAACTTTACCTTTAAAGTTAAATTCTTGAACTAATAAATCAACCACATTTCTAATACTAATTTCTTCTGATGTGCTGAATATAATAGGCTCAGTTTCATTATAATTTTCTATAGCCCATTTAGCTAAAATAGCAATATCTTTAGAATAAATAAATTCTCTAAGTGGTTTACCACTACCCCAAACTATAAAATCAGTATTATCTCGTTGTGCTTTATATAATTTATGAATTAACATAGGCATTACATGACCATGTTCTAATGAAAAATTATCATTAGGACCATAAATGTTAGTAGGAATTACTGAGGTATAGTTAATACCATATTGTTCACGATAGGCTCTGATTTGAATATCAGCCATTCGTTTAGCATAAGCATAGGAATAATTTGAATTATGAGGTTCACCTAAATGGATTTTAGTTTCAGTAAGTGGATATTCTACACTATCAGGGAATACACAAGTTGAAAGAAAAGCTACTAGATTTTTAACTTCATGTTTACGAGCTGCCTCAATAACATTAGTGTTAATCATTAAGTTATCATAAAAATATTCACCCTTATAATTCATATTACCCCCAACACCACCTACTTTACCTGCACAATGGATAACATGGGTAGGTTTATGATATTCAAATGCTTTATTTGCTTCTTGGGGATCAATCAAATTGTACTCACGACCTAATTTAACATCAGCATCAATAGCTGAGCCGACTAATCCTTTACCTCCAGTCACTAATAATTTCATAATGTACTATAATAAGCATTTTGTTTTTCTTGTCGTTCAATGTCTTTATGGTGTTCTAAAGCAAACTGTTCTTCTAAAGGTAGGATAGCATGAGTCTTGTAACCTTCTAAAACTTCATGTACTTTATTTTTCCATTTAATTTCAGAGGTGCGTTTGTAAATTCTCCATTGAAGGTCAGGCCAGTTAACTCTACCTTTACTATCTACTACCCAACCCCATTTTTGAACATGTTTTTGGGTAAGACCCTTAACTGTGTTAATACGAGGTACTCTAAGTACTTCCACTTCATTATTTTCAAGTACAAGAGGTAAATATTGCATTAGATATTTACTAGGCATCTCATCAGCATCAATCTGAAAGATATAGTCTCCTAAACATGCTTCGGTTAAAGCATTTTTCATGTTAGCAAAATGTCCATCAAAGTGATAGTGTAGCCACCTAAAAGGAGCAAATGTAACTTGAGATTGAGTTCTTAAATAGTCCTCAACTGATTTTGAACCATTTTTAGAATCATAGAAAATTACAATTTCATCTTGCTTTCTTTTATTTTCACTCAAGAAAGGAAGTAGACGTTGTATCTCTACTAATTCATTACAAACTGTTATAGCGTAACTAATTTTCATCTTATTCAGGTAGTACTCCAATATAAGTTAAAGCTTCCATAAAGTCACGTTCTGGGAAATGTCTTAAAGTAGTCATGTCCATTTTAAAATCATACTCCTTTCCTTTTTCCTTAAACTTAGCTTTTTCATCTTCAGGCATAGGGACTGCTTTTACACCTGCCCAAGCCCAATTTGAACCATTAGCACCATCTGCAAATACCATTCCTTTATCAGGAATGTTTATAGCTGAGGGAATCCAAATAAGACCATTTTCATCCTCACCCATTAATTCTTTATATAACTCAGGAAGTACTTCCATTTGTTGGTTCAAAAATTCACTGTCACGAACCATTACATTGTTGGCTTGGAAACCACATCCGTAACAAAAGTGTAGTTTAACAGTTTCATTTACTTCTTGAATGTAGCAAGCATCTGAACCACAATGGTCACAAGTTGTTAAATTATCCATTTTTAGTAGGTTTTTTAGGCATTTCAATTTTTTTCAAAGTAGGTAATTTAAGTTCTACTTTCTTAGGCAATTCA
>Ga0172367_10009032_pt1 | contig 11016 bp, 10 predicted proteins | sample Lak10m_FD_114542 | JGI IMG/M metagenome (GOLD analysis project Ga0172367, IMG submission 114542) | Freshwater microbial communities from Kabuno Bay, South-Kivu, Congo - kab_022012_10m | ecosystem: Environmental > Aquatic > Freshwater > Lake | place: Democratic Republic of the Congo: South-Kivu...
GCATTACTCGAATTGATTAAACGTTACCGGGTATCAGCCCGCCAGGATTTACTATTCGGAGATATTGAGATTGAGCGTTCAGAAGATTGGAATTCTGATGAAGAATTCGATCTGGAATTTGAATGATCTAGGTAATAATTGTTTTTTTCTTGCTATTTCTTCACAACCAGGAAAACCATTCATGCCTTTTGGACCAAATCCTGATCAATCCCAATCCTACAGACGCTCCAATTCCATCAAAAAAGATAACATCCACAGGTGATGGAGTTCGACCTGGGGTAAAAGATTGATGGTACTCATCACTGGCAGCATAAAGTAAGGACAGCAACCATGCAAGCCAGGCTTTATTATTCCTATCCTTTAAACCATACATGTAAGAAACTGACAATAATCCATAACCGATCATGTGACCACCTTTTTTCACAAGTGTATCCCAAAAGCCATAGCTGGGTAAATCACTGGAAGGGGTAGAAGAAAAAATAAAAATTACAGCCATAACCAAAATAGATGGGAGCCACCGTGAATATTTAGACATCGGTAGATTTTACCGTAGCTTTGTGTTAAACTATTGTCCACAAAAGGAGACTATTATGCCAGAACAAGTTGTTGAAAAAGAAGTTGAAATTGAAGAAGTAGAAATCGATGAAAACGAACCGGTTTATTACAAACCAAAGAGTCTGAACCTGATTGCCACTCTCTCCGGAATTTTTTCCTGGGTGATTTTACTTGGTTTCATTGCACTCATAGTTGGACAGTACTTGGTACTGCAAGAACTTGGCCAAGGCGCTCCCTTGACAGAATTGATCGCTAATGCACAGGTTAAGAACTGGATTTACACGAATATGGCTTTGCCTTTGCTAAATGGCCTTGGGCTGTTTTTTGTCCTTCAAGGGGTGTCTATCGGTTTGAATGTATTACTTGAAATCGATTTCAACTCTCGAGAGCCAAAATAACAAAGTATCTCTGGTAACGAATTAATTCCGCCCAGTAAACAAAAAGGGCTGTCCAAGAGGACTGGGCAGCCCTTTACTGTTTAATAAGGGGGTGATTCTATAGGAGTATGGCCAAGAAAAGAGCCTCTGCCCTCCGTATTCAAACCATACGAGATGAACCAGATGTCACTGATACCGCGCAGCTACGAAGAAGTCATACCACCTGATCATCTGGTGCGAGTGGTGAACAAAGCTGTCGAAGCAATAGACCTACAACCTCTGCTAGAGCAATAGTCGGAGGGGGTAGTTCGAGTTATCTCCCGGTGATGATGTTGAAAATTCTGGTGTACGCCTATTGTAAAAAGATTTACTTATCGCGGAAAATAGCGGAAGCGGTGCGGGAGAAAGTCCATTTTCTGTGGATCAGCGGTGGGAACACACCAGACTTTCGTACGATCAACGACTTTCGCGGCAAGCGCATGAAAGCGGTGATCGGGGAAGTATTCAGCACAGTGAGCGAATACCTGGTTGAAGGTAGGTATGTGAAGCCGGAGAACTACTTTGCGGATGGAACCAAAATAGAGGCGGATGGGAACAAGCACAAAGTGGTCTGGGTAAAGCGCAAGGGCCGCTACCAGAAGCGCATGAAGGAGTAGATCGGCGAACTGCTGAAACAGATCGATGCAGCCAATGTTGTTCCACGTTTACTTCTCAGACAGCCCCTTTGGTTTGATTATTATCCGCCTGCCCAACGAAGCAAAAACTCCGGGATCCAGAAATTTCCAATTCCAAATCCGTATCTTAATATCATGAGTGAGAGAAAAATTGAAATCCCGAATCCAAGAAACAAATAGTCACCCAATCCGTATTTTAAATCCTTAAGCCATGTTCGTTTGGCAGTACCAAAAGCACGCAGGTCCATGGCATCGATGACCTCTTCCCCTGTAACCGTCGACTGCATTGTGACAGGTACAATGAGCGGAGCAAGCCGGCGCAGGCGAGCAATAACCCCGCCCTTCAGATTATCCATTTCATAACCACGCGCTCGCTGAGAATCGATCGTAATACTCAAATCACGAGCCAAAGTTGGTAAAAATCTGAACGCCAGGTCCATTGTGAAAGATACTTTATCCGAAACACCCATCTTGCGAAACGTCACACCATATATATTCGGATCCATCGTATACGGAATTGGAATCGCTAAAATCGCCATTGTCAACATACGCGTCATTTGGGTTAGCGCAAAAAACAATCTGACCATCGTGATATCTATCTTAATTCCAAAATTGGTCCATGGAATGTAAAGGGGAATAGAAAACAAAGGTGCGGAATTATCTTGCAGAACCGAGGTTGGACCCCCACGCCCAGATAGAACAGCATTAAGTCCGACAATAAAGAATATCAGGATAAAGATGAATAACCAAGTCCGCCGGATATCTTTCCACTCAATCCGTGCTGAAAGGTATAAGCCAAACGTAACCAGAAAGAGTGGAAAGATGATACGGAAATCCCAAATATTCGGAATTGTTATACCCAAAATCACGCATGCCAAAAATATCAGCCTCGATCGCGGGTCGAGCCTTTGGATAATAGTATTACGGGGCCGATATTTCCATGAAACAAGCATTAGCGACCTCTGCGAGCACTCACTGCGGCAAAAGCCACCATAAGTATTGGGAGGAGGATAACGGTTACAACCAGATTACCGAGGAATGCGGGGACAAAGTAACCTACCAGTGCTGTAGAAATATCAATTCCACCTGTGAACATCTCTAACAAGGAGGCTGTCATTATTCCCACAGCAATTCCAAGAGTTCCCCAGCCGACTGCCTTCACGATTTCTTTTGTATCCTTATAATTCGAGATCATCAACATTGCCAGGCCTGGGACCATGCCCATCAGACCATTGCCGAGGCTCCAGTTCCAGTAAAATCCCCACCCTGCCAACATATCACCGAGTGTATTGCCAATGAAACCGGCTAGAAGACCTACCCAAGGGCCATAAGCTACGCCAAAAAATATCAACACAGCAACCGCAGGGCGGAAGGTGATATTCCCTGCCGCTGGCAGAGGAATGAGGTTTGTTAAAAGAGAGAAAGCGCCATAGAGAGCGGCGCCAATCGCACCGTACACTACTTGTCGTGTACCAAAAGCCCATAAACTTTTCTTTTCCATTTTCCTTCTCCTTTTTTACTATTGAATAATAATTAACAGGCTGACCCATCTTTCTTAACCCTGCATAACCGACAAGGTTGCAGCGTAAGTTAACAACTAAAGGGCATATTCAGCCAGCGATTCCGCTGGCAAAAACCGCCCAGTTTTCGGAAGTAAATCTAGGTTCAATCGTAACAAAGAACTCGGCCTTACGCGGTACCTGTCCAAAAAGGTAAAATCGTTCAATACTTCTTCAGGTTTACCATCAGCCACAATTTGCCCATTTCCAACCACCAATACCCGGTTTGCATAGGTCACTGCCAGATCTATATCATGTGTAATAAATAATGTGGCTGCAAAATTCTCCGAGAGCAATGATTTTCTACCTTCGTCAGCACTACACATCGCATCCATAAATCGTGTGTAATTGGCAAAATCCTGCCCAGCCGTCGGTTCATCCATCACCATTATTTTCGATCTCATAGCAAGTACAGATGCAATCGTTGTTCTTTTTTGCTGTCCAAATGAAAGTCCAAGCGGGGGATATTCTTCTAACCCAATGAGATTAACCGTACCTACACTTTCGGTTACATTGTGATCAATATCAGTTGTCGAAAACCCCAAGTTTTGGGGACCAAAGGCTAATTCTTCGCGAACCGTTGGCGCAAAAAGCATGTGAGTTGGACTCTGAAAAACATAGCCCACCGTCCGCGCAACCTGGGCAACACTTAATTGACGAGTATCTTTGCCCTCTACCAAAACCCGACCAGCAGTTGGTTTTAATAATCCTATTGCATGCTTGACAAGAGTGGACTTTCCCGCACCGTTCGGCCCTAAGACTGCAACCAAATCACCTTGCCGGATTTTAAGGTTCACATTTTTCAAAACCGGGGGTAATTCAGGACTGTAAGAAAAGTTTACATTTTCAAACGAAATTAATTCAGCTCCATCTCCTTGCGATTGAGGTGCAGATAGGAATTTAACCGGCTGGTTTAACTCACGTGTACGGCGGACTACCCATTCTGCTGGTAATTTAACCTGGTGGTGATCAATTTTCCGGGGTAAATCGTTAATGGGTCCTAGGTAGCTGATTTGACCATTTTCGATATAAAGTAACCGATCCGGTTGGGCTTCCAAGGCATCCTCCACCCGGTGTTCTACTAATAGAATTGTTGTTCCTTCATCAGCCAAACTTCGGAAAACTGTCAGGGCTTCGTGAGCTGACGCAGGATCAAGGCTTGCCAAGGGCTCATCTAAAAGTAAAATCGAAGGCTTCATCACCAATAAGCCTGCAAGAGCCACTTTTTGTTTCTCTCCACCAGAGAGAGTAAAAGTATCTCTCGTGCGTAAATGCTCAATTTTTAAACGTTTCAAAACCTGTTCAACACGTTCTATGATTTCGTCACGAGGTAAGCCCAGATTTTCAGGACCGAAAGCGATTTCATTGAATACATTGCTGGCAACGATTTGCCGTTCTGGGTCCTGTAGTAAAGTACCCACAACTTGAGCGACTTGAACCAACGACATCTCGCTGACGTCTTTACCGTGTAAAAGCACCTTTCCACTTCTTGTTCCACCATAACTCCGAGGAATCAAGCCATTTATGCAACGGGCTAAAGTCGTTTTTCCACATCCGCTCGACCCGGCAATTAATAACAATTCACCCTGATTAAGCTCAAACGAAATATCCTGAATTGCCATCTCAGGTCGGGTACGATATTGAAATGATAGATTTTCGATGATCAAGGAAGAATCAGGCATTTAGTTTTTATCCATTTTTACTTCAATTGGATTTCCAATCGCGATTTTGGTTTTAGCAGCGGCGCTCCCATTAACTACTGAAATGACCAAATTACCAGTACTACCCATGAGGGCAATTAATTCACCCACTGCCCTATCGCCAAATGTATTAACCAAGCCATTAATTTTTATTCCACCGAGTTGTACTCGAATATTTTCTGGCTGTTGAAGGGAGTCGCCAAGCTCATCTACGCGAATGTTGCTGGATAGATTTCCAAAATGGTCGATATGCATAATTTCGCCGATCCAACCATTTTCAGTTTTTTTAGGTTTGGGTAATTCCAATTTGATCGGGTCAGTGATCATTGTGCCTAATTTTTGCATGGGAAATCCCGAAGCCAGATGCGCTGCTACCGGCGAAAAAATATCCCTCCCGTGAAAAACGTGGCTTATCTCAGAAAGCCAGTACTCATGTTTGTCAAGATGAACAAATTCGCAGGACCAATTTACTTTTTCAGCAAATTCCAACAAAAGCGTAATCGTCCCGTTGTCTGGTCCAACATAAAATTGGCTTCCAAACCTGGCAGCCATTGGGCGACGGGCTGTACCAACACCTGGGTCTACAACCACTACGTGAACAGAGTTTTCAGGGAAATAAGGTGCAGACCTCGCAAGCACCATTGCCGCTTCGCGCACATTTTGAGCGCCAATCATGTGGCTGAGGTCAGAAATTTGCGCCGAAGGGCAAATACTCCAGATGACACCTTTCATCACACCAACGTTGCCATCTTTGATTCCAAAGTCAGTCATCAATGATATTACGGGCAATAGTACCCTCCAAGAAATCTTTGTTTTCGCAATCTTCTACAGCTTATTATAGTGCAAAGTTACTTGAAAATTAATATAGAATTAATGTAATATTCATTTCCCAATAAATATTCTAAGAATATTCAGACTGACTGATTATATCCGCGATCAAAAAGGGTAAACAAGCCCAGTCCGAAAAACATCACCAACCCAAAAACAATAAACATTATCTCAAGACCTACCAGGTCAATGAGAAAACCACCCAAGATGCCACCGACCGCCATCCCAAAACCAGTCAGGGATGCGCCGAAAACCGCTTGCATCGTAGCGCCAAAACCTGCCACGGAATTCTCAGCCACATAGGTCACGCCAGCGATCCAAAAAAGCGGAAAAGTAAATCCGTGCAAGAGTTGGATGATCAGTAATGCCTGTGGAAAATCAGTGATCGCATAGAGAAAACAGCGCACTCCACCAAGGATAACAGCTAAGATCAGCAATCCACGTGATTTGTATTTTTTTATTAACCTGTCCGAAAAGAACATCACTGGAATTTCTGAAAACACTGTGATAAAGAGAGCCAACCCAAGCAAGCCCTTATCTCCACCGGTTTGATTTATTAAAACACCGAGATAATTTACTTGCACTGAAAGGCCAATCCCGGCCACAAAAACCAACAACAAAAACACAATCCAACGCCTGGTCAGTAATATCTTGCCCAACCCTTTAAAATCTGGCCGGATCTCTATATTTTTCTCAAAGGCAAGTTTGTTTATCAATGGAAAACTAAGTAACATCAAACCACAATAAATCCCAAACATCCATGCCAATCCAAGCAGTTTCAGTACCCATCCAATTATTGGAGCCATCAAACCCCAACCTAACGTACCCCAAACTCTTATTCGACCATAATTACTACTTTTCGAACCCAACATTGTGATGGTCGCATGATCCAACATGGCATTGATCGGAGCTACGAAAAAAGAAAACCCTGCCATAACCAAAATAACCGGGATGTATGAATGAAACACAGGGAATATTGCCATTACCACTATCGCGGAGAATACCGTTATCCTTAATATTAAATGGTGACGATTTTTCGAATCCGCCCAACCAGACCAAAATGGACCTGCGAGCAAGGTCATCAGCGGCGCAATCCCCAGGAGGATACCCGACTGAACTCCGGTAAACCCCAACTGACGGTAATACAATGCCAGATATGGGGAATAAACTGCCAATGCGGCATTATAGATAAAATAGAAAGCGGAAGGATAGAATAGGTTTATTTTAAGGCCTCTTCCAAATGATCAGCGGCGCTTCACCATCTTTGGGAGGATTGGCTACGAATAACAGATCAGGGTTATCGCCTTCAGTTGCAAAACCAAAAAGCAGTGTTTCTCCACTCGCAATTTTTTCATGAATTCCGTTAATTTCATAGTAATTATGTTTTTTACAGGTAATCAGCTCAAACGCCAATTGGTCTTTTTTGACCTGGGGATATAAAACCTGCCCAAAAACCAGTCTGAACTTGCCTAACTCTTGTTTACTCGCAAGGACTTGTTGAATGTTTCCCACATTTTCTGACTTGCAGATTGGGGTTTGGCAGGGTACAAATAACTGGGCAGCAGGGATTAGTCCGCTAACGAAAACCACTGCTGAGATTAAGCCAATAGAGATCCACTTAGGTTGCCTTGAGGAACCAAAACCATCGAGACTGGGCGAATAATCGAATTCTTGGTCAAATAAAAGCCTTAAAGATTGAGGCAAAAACAAAAACACCCCGAGCAATCCAATCACAAAATAGAAATTTACCACCCAATCAATCGGGGGCAAATACCTTGAACCGGATGTCCGACCAAGACCAAGGGATATTGAATAAACGACAAAAACAAACAATGGCGCTAACCCAGCCCAGCTCCAGCGTCTCCACGACCAACCCAGGCCTAACGAAATCAGTAACAGATTCAAAGCCAGGAATGGAATTTGACCCGGTGTGAGCTCATACTTCCCTTCAAGCCAATAAGGCCTTTTTACCAGCGCATCCAGATTCTGATCATTTCTTTGAATCGAATCCGGAAGTATAAGAAACGCTCCGACAAAATTATTCAATGTGTAATTGATAACGAAACCTGGAAACTTATCGATAGAAATCAGCGACGGTGAAATTCCAGCCGCCAAAGGAGTGGTTTCGTTTTGGAGCGTGGAGCTAAATGGATATCCTTTTTCCCCGGGAAAAAGCAGATTTCCATTCGTCTTATATCTCACATTAATCACATCAAGGAATTTAACTAGAAAATAAGGATTCCCTGTCGGGTCTTTTCCTGTTAATACCCAGGGAGAAATCACAATCGCACAACCCATAAGGAAAAACAATGATTGTTTCAACCAGATTTTCTTTTGCCTTTTAGAGGAGAAGAATAAAAATATCGGAACTGCCAGGATCAAAAGAAATGGATTTAATCTTATGAGGGTTACAGCCCCTAAGACCACACCCGCCACAAATACTCTCAACCAATCTTCTTGTTTTCCTCTCACACATTCAAAAAGCACCCAGGAAAAAGCAATTAACCCTAGCAGGGTTGGCACTTCTGTCATCAACTGTCGCGGGGTAATTATGAAATAAAGCGTTTTGGTTAGTGATATCGCGTTAAATTGTCTTAACAAAACGATTGAAGCGATCACAAACCCAAATAAGCGACTGTGAAAGGATTTTCCAAAATAATACAATCCTGGAATCATCAAAGCCAACACGCCTACTTGGATAAGTGTAATCAAGTTATAGTCAAAACCTGCGAATAAATGCAATATTGCCAGAAACACCATATACAAGGGCTTATCAGTATATTCACCTAAAAGAATTCCTGAGCCATTTAATATTGAAAGCCCGCCAATATCGTGCACCGCGGCATCCGAACTTGGGAAAGCCTGATAATAAGGGGCAATAAGCTTCGTTGAGAACTCATTATATGGATTGGGAACTGCCATCCATGCAAAAAAAGCAACAAGATATAATGACAATGCAATCAGAATATCAAAAAATATCCGGCGATCATTTTCCCGACCTTGCTTCACAATTCCGTTTACCCCGAATATCGTTAATCCAAAAAACAAAACAATGCTCAACTGCAACCCGGTGACAGGTGTGCCTGCCGGGTTCCAGGATTTGTTCTCGGGGGTAATACCCAGGCCAGTACTTAAAATGAAACTCAGAATTCCAATTAACAAGCCCAATCCTGCAAGAAAAGGTCTGGTTAGCCCCCGCTCTAGTTGGAGAGTTTTGGCTTTCATCCAATAAATTGAAAACTGGACTGGGTAGAAGCAAACCATAAAAAGAACCAAACGAATTCGATCAAAAACTTGTCCGTACCTGCCCAACACCTCAAATGGAATTAGCCAAATGATTGCAGACAGGACTAATAACAAAAACAGCACCAAATAAATGGCTTGCGGCACAGTTTTGGCCAGGGAATCTATGAAACGAACGAAGCCAATTCTAAATTTTCTTGAAAATGCAATAAAAAGCAATCCCAGGGCGATAAGGATGGTTACTAGAAAAACCCCCAACCGAAATGCTGAATAGCCAAATAGAAACGTGGACTTGCTGTCGGAATCCGCTCCAAGATTAATGATTGCAACAACCAAAAATTCAACAAAGCCCAATATTAAAAGAAGGATTGGCAAATGATCACCTGTCCAAATTTGCCCTATCCTTTTTTGCATACTTCACCTTTGAGAATATCTAAAACGAAAAGTTAGAAATCTTCGGTTTCTAACTTTTCATAAATAAGCTGGGAGTGGAAAAAAGAATAGTTTTCCCTTTTTTCAAAATAAAGAATCCCGATTTTGGGCCCACTTCTTGGTAATTTTCTCTTTTTCGAAACTGTTCACTCAAGTCGCAATATTCTAAGCTGGTGCGGGTTGGTTTACAGAGTTCAAATAAGCATTAATCACATCATCAACATTTCCATCCGCTATCACACGGCCATCCCGAAGATAAATCGCTCGATTGCATAAGGTTTTAATCGCACTCATATCATGCGAAACCAGAACAATGATTTTCGCCTTATCAATTAATTCCATCATTCGCGATCGCGCTTTTGTCTGGAATGACGCATCCCCAGCTGCCAAGATCTCATCTAATAATAAAATATCGCCACCAATACTGGTGGAAATCGCAAAAGCCAGGCGCACCATCATACCTGCTGAATATGTTTTTAAAGGATAATCGATAAAACCGCCCAGTCCCGCGAATTCGATGATCTCATTCTCAATTCTCTTTATACCTTTTGGCGATTCACCAAGGAGCAAGCCGCGATATGTGATATTTTCCCTCCCTGTAGCTTCATGCTCAAAACCCAGGCTTAGCTCAAATAAGGATCGTATTCTACCGGAAGTCACAATCGAACCACTCTGTAAGGGGTAAATTCCTGCCATGGCCTTCAACAGAGTACTCTTACCAGCCCCATTTCTGCCGATAATACCAACTTTCTCACCTTCAAGGATGTCCAGGTCAACCTCTTTTAGCGCAACGACATCGTACAAAAGATTTGTGCGCTTCCCCAAATTCAATATTTTAAAAACTTCTTCCTTCAAGGTCAAAGCATTATAAATACTCGAAGGAAAGGAAAGAGTTGCATTTCGGATACGGATATACGATTCATTAGTCATAATTAGAAATAGTAAATTAGATTCTTCTCTGAATTGCGGATTCTGATAGCGGTCAATATATAAAATAATGCAGCGGTACCCAGGACGAAGCCATAATCAACCAACGTTGGAAATTTTCCATAGAGCATCGGCGCACGAAGTAAATTTAGAACGTGCGTAACAGGATTAAATTCCAACAATAAGGCTAATTTGGCCGTTTTGAACATCGACGGTTGAAAAAACACTGGCGACATATACCAGAGAAGCTGCATGCCCAGCGTTGCAATCTGAGCAAAATCCCTATACTTAAGATTTGTGAACGCTGTTAAAGTTGCGATCGGCCATCCCAGAATAAACAGGCAAACAATTGATACTGGCAACGCAAATACTGCCACCAGAAGGTTAACTGGTTTGTAAAATAAAATCCACAAAACCAGGCCCATGATTGCTATTAGAAAAGTAGTTATATTGACCAGGGTGGTTTTAAGCGGGTATATGGCAAATGGGTGCCGGTATTGTTTTATATAAGGCTCAGAAACAAGTAGGGAATTACAGCCCCCAACCACAGACCCCATCAGAAATTCCCATACTAACAGACCAGAGAAAATATATGGCGCATAATCTTTCATATCAACGCCAAGTATATTACCGAAAATTAATGACATCATCATGGCCAATACCAGCGGCATCACCATCGTCCACAACAAACCCAATTTTGATCGCCGAAATTTATACTTCA
>Ga0172367_10009033_pt1 | contig 11015 bp, 11 predicted proteins | sample Lak10m_FD_114542 | JGI IMG/M metagenome (GOLD analysis project Ga0172367, IMG submission 114542) | Freshwater microbial communities from Kabuno Bay, South-Kivu, Congo - kab_022012_10m | ecosystem: Environmental > Aquatic > Freshwater > Lake | place: Democratic Republic of the Congo: South-Kivu...
CCCCTCGGCTCGAACAATTTCCCTACATGACAACTGCACGAGCTTGCATCAGTGAAAACGTAAATACCGCATTGGGATCATTTCTCACTTCTTTTAGTTCTTTGACTGCCATCTCAACAACATCAATTGGAACGTAGTTGGCTGCCAAAAGATTATCCTTAGCGCTCAATAAAAGATCCGTCCAAAATTCAATGATTTCTTTGCGCCGTTCAGGGTGACGGTTATCAAAATGCCAAGGTCGAATTCGGGTTCGCACACTTTTAAATCCTACCTGAGTTAAGATATTTCCAAGCTTAGCGCCAACAAAGGGATCCCCACCATGCTCAATTTGATAATCATTAAAAGCCATCCAATAGCGCCACATATTGGGAGAATAGGGGTCCAGAAAGAAACTGTGATTCATGGCTTCTGTTACATAGACAATAGACCCGGGTCGCAATACGCGCCTCACTTCAGACATGACTCTTGTTGGCTGGGGCACGTGCTCTAAAACAAAGGACATAAATGCACCGTCAAAATGATTGGAAGGAAATTCCATATTCGTCGCATCCATTTTATGAATTTCGTAACGCCCTTCCAAATAAGATTTTGCCCGTAAGGAAGACTCTGCTGACAATAACTGAGCTTCATTCAAATCAATTCCAGTTAGATGAATTTTTGGAAATCGACGCATTAAAATTTCGCTTTGCGCCCCTACTCCACAACCTACTTCCAAAAGCTTCTCAACGCCAGAAAGGTCGACATCCCGATAAACGAGCTGCTCGGCAAATTCGGCCTGGTGACGAAGTCGCTGTTGTTCTGTTTCAGAAAATCCATGCAAATATTTGATGCTTTTAGACTGATTCACAATGATCCCTCATGACAAACTTTGATATTGGCAAATTCCAAAAGACCGAGCTCACCTAATTCCCTACCATAGCCCGATTTCTTAATCCCTCCAAAAGGAACTCTCGGGTCTGATTTTAAGAAATCATTCAACACCACCATACCAGATTCAAGACAATTTTCCATCAACCAGGTCGCTTTTTCGTGATCCTGAGTAAATAGAGCAGCCCCCAATCCAAAAATAGAACTATTCGCCATCGAAAGCATTTCTTCCTCCGTTCGAAAAGTAACCACTTCAGCAACCGGCCCAAACAATTCCAAATCCTTGTTCCGATCCCAAATCTGAGCATTGCACTTTAATACCATGGGCTCAAAGTAGGAGCTTTCTATTTGCAAATCTGGAACATCCCCTAACAATGATTGAGCTCCTTCTTTTTTAAGTCCCATCACCTGCTCATGAAGTTGAAATTGAAATTTCTTGGACGCTAAGGGGCCCAAATCAACTTCTTCAAGTAAGGGATTTCCGATTCGCGATCGTCTTAATACTGCTATAAATTTATCCATAAAAGAATCAAAAACCCGTTGGTCTACAATAAACCTTTTGGCCGAAATACAGGATTGTCCATTATTTGTAAGACGAGAAATCGCACATTTTTCCGCGGCAAGACTCAATGGAGCGTCTGCCATGACGATATAGGGATCACATCCTCCCAGTTCCAAAACCGACTTTTTAATGGCTCGACCGGCAAGTGCACCCACCTGAGAACCCGCAAGAGCACTTCCCGTTAAAGTTACTCCCTGAACACGGGAGTCTTCAATCAATCGAGCTGTTTGTTGATGATTGATGCAAAAATTCCAAACAGTTTTCAAATCTTCCTCATATCCCACAGAATCAAATACTTCCGCTAACAATTCAGCTGTGCCCGCAGTAAGTTCAGAATGCTTAAAAAATACAATATTTCCAATTGCCAAATTGGGAGCGACGGCCCGAGCTACCTGCCATACGGGATAATTCCATGGCATAATTGCAAGAACAGGACCTAGAGGTTTATAAATCAATTTTGTTTTTTTATACGAGCTGTTGAGATAGCGCGGAGACAAACATTGTCCCATTATATTTGCATAATACTCAAACGCCGATGCCGATTTCTCGACTTCAGCAATTCCATCTTTAAAAGGCTTTCCTATTTCAAGAGTCATTTGATGGGCCAATTGACTTTTAAAATTCTTTAATGCTTTGGCAATGCGAAATAAATAATCGCTCCGTTCAAAAATAGGTTTAGTTTTATATCGATTATAATGGTTCTGAGATTGACGAATTTTTTCTTCAATGATGTCATCAGTTAAATAAGAATAATTTTTGAGAATCTGACCGTTCGTGGGATTCATCGTGAAAAAGTTCATTTTATCGCTCCTTGCAGGGCGACTGTTCTTTACAATGCAGAAATCAAATGCCCTGCTCGGATGATAGCATTGGAGGGGGCCTCTCGCCAAAGACTCAATATATATCCTCCGCCCCCTGAACCCGTTACTTTTACGGCAGCGGCTCCCCATTCACGAAGTTCCGTGATATGACGACTGGGAGCTCCCTCGGCAAGCCCCCATTCTTCAAAGCAAGTCTGTGCATCTTGGATATATAAACAAAGCTGTAAAAAGCTTTCTTTATGGTAAGGAGTCGTTAAGTTACTAACGCAATCTTGGGTGGCTTTTGCCATTCTCTGATCCAAAATACGCGCCCTCAAGGGATCTCTATGAAAAAGACTTTTAACCTGCTTGACACATTCCTGGGTCACTCCTCTTTGTCCGGAATATGACAAATAAAAATGGGGCTTCCATGTCAATTCACAATTTTGTCGAATTCCTGAACGCTCAAAATAAAGAGGCCTTTGGGAAAGAGCTACCGCAATATCTACGCCACTGCTTTCCCCATGAAAAAGATCTTCCAATCCCCGCGCAAAATCATAGGCCTCCTCCGTCTCTACAACCTTTACATGTATCAACCATCGAGTTAAAGCAACACAAAGTGCTGCTGAAGCCCCCATTCCAGCACCTACTGGAATATTACTTTCTACCCACAATTGTCCCTTTATTTGGGAACGAACGACTTTTTTGAGTTCGCAGGCCTTTTCAAAAACACCTCGAAAAAGAAATTCTAACTCAATTCCGTACTCACCAGAGAAATTCCAACTCAATCCCTCCGAAGCCCACTTATATTTCAATTTAATTTGTTTATTATACAAGGGAAACACAAGGGCTCCAGAACCACGAAGCACCGCATGTTCTCCAGCCAATATCCATTTACCACAGGCACTTGTTTCAAAATCAACTCCCATACTCGCTCCAACGAGGATCTCTGAAAAACTGAGTCGAATCTAGAACCTTATATTTTGCACCAAAATAATCTCGCAATTGGGAAAACAGCTGATAATCATCTTGGCAAAACAACAAATGGACATTGGCTCCTGCATCCATGGTAACTAAAGGACCTTTTTGAAATTGTTCCCAAAACTCCTGGGTTTTTTTCAAGACTTGTCGAGATCCCTCCGTCATGTAGCGAAAGGAAGGATTAGAAGTATGAAATAGATCATGCATATCCATAAATTCATCCCAAACAATCTGATAAGCTTTCCGCCAATTCCGCTCCTGAAAACTCAACAATAACTCACCTAATCTTTTTTCAGCACGTTCGGGCCTTCCCTGAATCAAGGAACTGCTACCAATGCGCAAATGAGCCTCCGAAGAACTCACTGATTTCAATTGATCATCGACAACAATCACCATATGAAGCAATTCTGAATAAGGGATATCTACCCTTCCTACAGTTTCTTCAGAGTTTGTAACACTCCATATGCTCCAAGGTGCAAAAAAAGAGCGGCATGAAGATCCAGATCCTTGGCGACTTAAGAGTGCCAACTCATCCGGTGGTTTTGGGGCAAACAATAGAGATGCTGCTCGGGTCAGTGCTGCAAAACTCGATGCAGAGCTTGCCAATCCACAATCTGAAGGAAAATTACTTGCGGATTTTACTAAAAAAGCTCCGTCCACGCCCCATTTTTGTTTAAGATTGGAAAAATGACGAAGAAATTTTTCTTTTCCCTTGGCTGACAACGCGATGGGTATCAAGCCCTCTCCCTCCAAACATTTCCATTCATCCCACGAAACATATTCAATAGGATTAATTTCAATAAAAGTCCGCAAATGAGAAAGCGTGTAAGACACGGAAGAATTTGTCGGCAAATTTTGGCTGCTATTTGATTTCCCCATATATTTAATAAGCGCAATATTGGAAGGTGCTGAAATCATAGAGACACCCGAACTCCATGAGTTATGCCCTGGGAGGATAAAACATAAAAATAATTATTTTTTCGAAGCCATTCATCAATTTCTGTCTTTTTTTGACTCTCGATCACTAGCAAAACAACATCTGCTCCCAGAGCACCACATCCCTTGCTAGCTAAAACACCCGGAACTTCACCAATGCGGGTCAACAAACTTTGTGTAGAAGAACAAACAAAATTCAGTTTCTGCAGAGCTTCAGAATAATCTTGAACTCCCGAAATAAAACGAGCTTCATCTCCTTCTTTTACAGCTAGCCAAAGCGAAGGGAGAATTTGGGCAAGGGCCTCGGAAGAAAAATCACCCAAAGATTCGAGATGTTCATGTGTTGGAATCTTAAGGCCAGTTTGAACGAAGCGAAGTTCAATATTTGAAAAATGAAGAGAACAGGATTCAATTTTTCCGGCACTGGGGTCGAAATAAGTAATTGAACCTTGATGCTGTCCAACTATATCAGCACCACTGGGACGAATTCCTCGACCATTCCAAGCCATTTCATGGTATCCCTGCAATAGTTCGCGCCAGTTCCAGGATTCACTTCGCGAAGTCCCTTCTCCTCTTAATTCGCTAATAAAAGTGTACAAACTTAAAAACTGGGCAGACGAAGCACCCCATCCACCTCTGCCGTCATAGGGATCCTTGAAATAAAAACGATATTTGGTAAGTAAATCAGAAAATTGATGAAATAATTTAAACCCAGGCGATTGCTCAGGAAAAATAGATGGACCCACTTGGTTTTCTAACCGAAAACTTTGGACTTTAAATTCTTCTTCGATGGATTCTTCAATTTGCAATTCAAAACGAGGTTGGGTTGCAAAGACCAATGCCGGTCCACCATGCAAGGCTAAATATTCGCCGGCCAGAAATACTTTTCCAGGAACTGAAACAATTTTTATTTTATTTTTGAATTGAACTTCTTCCAATTGATTTTTTCCAAAAAATTATGAAACTTAAACCAATGATGAATGAGGTGCCGCCGAAGTAACGACAGACCCCACATTGGCACTCAGGGATCCATTAACATTCTTTTTTTGAGCCCTTAATTCTCGCAAAACCTCAACCGCATTATTTAATGAAATTCTTTTTTTGATACTGAGAATTTCTTCGAGTTTCTTTTGAACAATGGGAACTTCTTTTTCATCAGCACCAGCTCCCAAAGTCAAATTTTTGATATGTAATTTCATATGCCCTTCAATAATTCCGACTGTAGTGAGTGCTCTGAGCGCTCCTAAATTTTGCACCAAACCAACTGCTGCAATAATACGAGAAAGTTGTTGTGAGGTTGGATGCCCCATCATCTGCAAGCTAATCCTGGCCGTTGGATGTAAAGCTGTAACTCCACCTACAGTACCCACCACCAAGGGAGCTGCGAAAGTTCCAATTAACTTCTGTCCTTCATACTTCCATTTTGTGATAGAACGATACTGCCCCTCTCGACAGGAATAGGCATGTATTCCAGCTTCAACGGCCCGCCAGTCATTTCCCGTAGCTATCAGAATGGGATCTATTCCGTTCAAAACTCCCTTATTATTTGTAGCAGCTCGATAGGGATCCAGCTCTGCAAACAAAGACGCTTCCACTATTTTCTCTGCTAAAATAGTATCTACTTTCTCCAATACAATTTCGGCCTTTGTTATCTTAGAATCGACTAAATTAGACAAAATACACATGGTCACCGCTTCGCCAGTAAACTGTTCCACGGGACCCTTCAAAAATTCACAGACTTGATTGATAATATTGGCACCCATAGCCTCACAGGGGTCACACAATACATGGATTACAGCCATACTGGCGCCATCAGGACGAGTCAACTCTCGCACTTGAAGATCGCGAACGCCTCCCCCCCTTTGTACCAACCCAAAAGCAACTTCTTTGTTGGCAATGTCTATCAAATAATTTTTCTGTTGGAGAATAATTTGACGAAAATGATTCATGTCTTTGACTTTAGCACACTGAATCTGTCCGATAATATCATGTCCTTCAATCCAAGTTGAGATGGTTCCATGCTCCTGAATCCACCGGGCAGTTTTGCTTGCCGCCGCAATAATAGAAGTTTCTTCCACTGCCATCGGAATCAAATAATCTTGACCATCTATCTTAAAATTGGTTGCCACTCCCAGTGGTATCTGAAAATAACCTACGATATTTTCGATAAACTTTTCTCCCAATGAGGTATCCTTGAGACCTCCCTTCTGCAAATATTCCAAATCCGCAGACTTTAAGACTCCCACATCCATCAATGCTCGCAGGCGCTGTTCTAAATTTAGTTTCGAAAAGCCCTTAAAAATTTCGCTTAATTTTTTTGCCATTCCCAAACTCTTTTCTGAGACAAAATCGCAAGATCCGCTGTACCTGTACAAAATAATGCGACCTTCATCTCATATTCTATTTTATCGATAAGTTGATGAAGATTAGCATTAACATCACCACTCTGCAATGCCCGGGCTAAAATGGGTTGTGCCATTCCAGCCATCTTCGCGCCCATGGCCATAACTTTTATGATATCAAGGCCATTCCGAATTCCGCCAGAAGCCCAAATAGGGAGCCGTCCCTTCAATTCTATGGAATTTTTGAGAGAATCCACAGTTGAATGTCCCCACTCGGAAAAGGTATGAGCTACCTGATACAAAAGTGAATCTTCATCGGAACGATATCCTTCAACACGCCCCCAGTGGGTGCCACCAAGACCACTCAAATCAATTGCCCCCAGGGGCAGTTGGGAAAGTTTAACAAGAGTTGCTTCCGAAAAGCCACAACCTGTTTCTTTAATGATGACTGGCACGGGACAAACTTTGACCAATGCTTCCAAGGCTTGGAAGGCGCCGCGAAACTCAGGGGTTCCTTCGGGCTGCAAACATTCTTGCAATGCATTGAGATGGACAAAAAGTCCTACCGCACCCACATTTTCAATGAGTCTTATAATTTCAGTGGTCGAATGCTTTATGACTTGGGAAATTCCAACATTCGCCAACAAAAAAGCCCCTGGAAAATCTCGCCGAATTTCCTTCCACTCAGATGACGCAGAAATATCCGTCAATTCTCGCCTCTGGGAACCAACCCCCATTAAAATTTGCCGTTCTTGACTCAATTGAGCTAACGCCCGATTAATACTCACTCCCTCCTCATGACCGGCCGTCATTGAAGAGATAAAAAGAGGACTTTTAAGACAGTGAACACCAAATTTTGTATTGATAGAAATATCTTGAAAATTCAGCTCAGGTAGAGCTTCATGAATCAGACGGATCGAATCTAAACCGCTAGCCCCAGTTGCCTGAGACCGCGGATCCAAGGAAATTCTTATATGATCCCTTTTCCTTTTTTCAAACTGACTTGAGCATTCATCCATCAAGTCAGAGCGTGTTTACACAAACCTGCAAATGCTGCCGCATCGTTAACAGCCAAATCAGCTAGCGATTTTCTGTCCAACATAACTCCCGCTTTGATCAAACCGCCAATTAAACGTGAATAAGTAGTTCCGTTCAAACGAGCTGCAGCATTGATACGCTGATTCCAAAGAGCACGGAAATCCCTTTTTTTCATTTTACGATGACGATAGGCATAGGCTAATGCTCGATCATGTTTTTCTACGGCATGGGTATAACACCTTGAATTTGCCGAGATAAAGCCTTTATTTCTTTTTAAAATCTTTTTGTGACGACGACGAGAAATGAATCCACCTTTTACGCGTGGCATATTAAACTCCTTAAAATTTACTTAAATACTCAATATTATAAAAATTTAAACTTGAACTAGAAAACCAAACAACGACGAACCTGAAGCAAATTAGGCTTTTCTACAAAACTCGTCTTGCCCAATTGACGCTTGGTTTTAGAACTCATGTGGGAATTTAAGTGACGTAGGCGAGTGCTTTTCTTTTTAATTTTACCGCCTGGTAACAATTTGTAGCGTTTTTTTGCGCCACTATGTGTTTTCATTTTCATATTTACCTTCCTCCGACCAGGCGATTTGCTCAAAATAAGCAAACTCTTTCATATGCCTCTGTCAGCCTTATTTTTTTAAAAGCTCTAATGGTCTATTGGAAAAGAAAAGGAAAATCAAGCAAAACCACCAAAATTTGAGGAACCTGAGGGCGTATCTTCATTTCGACACCGTGCCAATGCCTATGAGCCCGTGCCGAAGCAAAGCGCGACGACGAAAATTCACCGCCACTTAACTGTCGGAGTTGAAACGTTCCTCCATCGGCACCATAAAAACTTCAACAAATAGAAGGGGGCAGCCAATGATACTCGAAATGCTTTCTTGGAGCTCAAAGCAAGAATTCCAAAAACAAAAAAAGCTATTTGTCCCCAAAAACTGAGAGGTAACCATAGGCAAATGTGAAAAACAATGGCAGAAAAAAAATACGCCCAAAAAACACGGGCCCGTCGACGTCCCCATAGTAAACGAAGTTCAAATACTAAATTTAATCTCCTCGTTTCTACAAATTCCAAAATCTCGAGATTACCCATCAAAATTCGAAAGCGACGATGGGCAGAAACCGGTCTATGAGAGAAATCTTTGACGCCCACCGAAGGTAAATAGAGCCCTTCTAATTGGGGAAATAATGCTCTCATTGTCAATGGAATGATAACATCGTCATTCAACCAATCCTTACCTTTTAAAAAATCCAAAACAGAAATAAGATATTCGCGCCGATAAAAAACTGTCGCTCCATGAACGGAAATAGGACCTCCTGATTTATTTTCTATGACTTTCAAATATCGCTCTAATTTCCAGTTCAGTTTATTGAGGTAGGAACTCGACTCATGTACATAGGAAGGAGCAATAAAAAAAAGCTCGGATCGGTGAGTATTCTTTAAAAATTCAGAAATAAGCAAAGCATTCCACTCAATCCCCACATCAACTAAGGCCACCCACTCAGATTGACCCAAATTCACCAAGGACCTTAAAGTTCGCCACTTGCTACCAAAAGAAAGGGACACTGATTCCACTCCCATTTTTTGAGCGACCAGCTCAGTCTTATCCGAACACAGATCGACACCCACAATAATCCTGGTTTTCAATCCAAAAGGAGCCAATGAATTTTGTATATTTAATAGAGTTATACCCAAATCTTTCTCTTCATTATGGGCAGGAATCAAGATATCCAACTCGGGGAGATCTTGATTTTCTAATCCAGGACGAAAATATTCTTGGAAATTTGAAAATTGAGTAGAAAATCTTTTTCGAAAAATGACCACAATATAGCTCAAAAAAGGATATAAAAAAAGACTGAGAATATATAGTACAATAAAACTCATAGAGAGGATTTTAAATCCTCCACTCATTAATTTCATAAACGTCCTATTTTTTCACCTTCGCCAAAGCAAAATGGGCAACAGTGCCAATATTCGTTGAAATCCAAACACCTTCAAGACGGCCTTGCTTATTTATAAAACCTCGAAATTGATGGAGTGCACCCACGGAATAAGCTGGACCTAAAATATAGACTATGCCCCCTTTATTCTCCTGAATTCCGTCTCCAAATGCCACAAAAATTCCATTATTCAATCGCATTCCGCCCATATACTTTCCATGTAAAACATCAATTTTAAGAGTTCCAGCTGTCGACTTACCTGTCGGTGTTTGAAAGACACCCTGATAACTTCCAACAACATCTGTCTTCTTAGGATTCTTCTCAAGGGTATCGGACTCAGTATTTAATTTATTAAGGTAGTTAGGAAAGGTTTCGACGCGATGACCTTGAAAACAAATGTCACCCAAACACCCAGAAATGACTCCCGGCCTCTCACTTTTGAATTTCAAAATAAAAAAAGCATCCCCTGAGGTGGATCCCGCAATAAACTGCCCCGTCCTTCGATCAATATCGTCAATATTTTCAAACAAAATACTAACATTTCGATCTCTGCTATTAATCCCAGCAACCAAAGACCGACCATTTTTATTTAACAAAATAAGTTTTGAAAAAATAGGGTGATTGATAAGATAGGTTCCCTCAATTTTTTCAAATTGCATTTGAGATCTCATCAAAGCTAAATAAGCTTGATTAAAATATTGAGAAACCATTCCACGTTCTTCGAGAGTTCTTTTTACAATTTCGAAAGGTGGAAGTAGAGATTTACCCTGCTTTTCAGTGATACTCTCCCGCCGAATGACATTATCAGAAAGGGCATCCGAAAAAAGTTGCAGATTTGGGTTGGATAAATTTTTTAAAACATACTCAAGATCATCCCTATTGATTTCCCAATTATTAGATTCATATTTTAAAACAAGGGTTTTTAACAGGGACAGTGGTCTATTGTACTGCCAATCATTAAAAGGGTCATTTTGAAATTTCTGAAAAAGAATCTTATGAATGACCTTAAAACTAAGAGCAATCTTTCGCAAAACGGTCGTGGGTTCTTGGGGGCCAGGATAAAGCTCAATTTCCATCAACTCCAACAACTTTGTATTTCCTTCCGAGTTCATTCGTAAAATCCAACTATTCAATTCGTTTATTTCAAGCAATTTAAATTGGCGACAGATTAAATGTGCTGTTGTATAAGAAAGTGATTTTAAGGAATTGGCTATATAATCAATGGGAGAATGGAAATCCCTCTCTAAATCAGAAAAAAATTGATAAGCCATCTTAAGGTAGCCCAATTCTTGATGGGCAATAATTGCTGCCGGTGCGGATTGGGATAAATAGTTAAATTGAATTTGCTCACTACTGATTAAGAAATAAAATATGAAATCCCCTCGCTCTCCCGCCTGAACAGGTATAACATTAGGACTATGTGCGCTGGGGCGCTAAGCCACAACAAATCAGTGTGAACAAGTTAACGGAATAAGTTGAGCCACACCAGAGTAATCCTACAAATGGAGCTCTGTATCGAGTCTTGCAAGCTAGAAGG
>Ga0172367_10009034_pt1 | contig 11012 bp, 10 predicted proteins | sample Lak10m_FD_114542 | JGI IMG/M metagenome (GOLD analysis project Ga0172367, IMG submission 114542) | Freshwater microbial communities from Kabuno Bay, South-Kivu, Congo - kab_022012_10m | ecosystem: Environmental > Aquatic > Freshwater > Lake | place: Democratic Republic of the Congo: South-Kivu...
CCTGCTTTCTTTCCTATTTAATGCCGCATGCACAGTAAGAACCGCCTGATCAATTAAATTAGCAAGCTCCAAGGCTTCAACTAAATCACTATTCCAAATCATTGAGCGATCGGTTACCGATATATTACCATATTCCTTCCTGATACCATCCATCATCTTTTGACCTTCTTCTAAAACTTCTTCAGTTCTAAAAACTGCAGCATGATCTTGCATAGTTCTTTGCATTTTAAGACGTAAATCAGCCACCGATATATCTCCTTTTGCATTTCTAATTTTATCTAGTCTAGAAATAATAGGATCAAGTATCTCTGGTTTTAGTTTTTTATGAGGCATGCCAGCTTTTATAATTTCTGCCGCCCTATATGCTGCTGCCCTGCCAAAAACTACAAGGTCAAGTAAGGAATTTGAACCAAGACGATTTGCACCATGTACAGAAACACACCCTGCTTCACCAATCGCCATAAGTCCCGGGACAATAGTTTGCTTACCGTCTTTAAGGGTAAGAACTTCTGTATGATAATTGGTCGGTATCCCACCCATATTATAATGAACAGTAGGTAATATTGGAATTGGTTGCTTTGTTACATCCACTCCTGCAAAAATTTTTGCTGTTTCAGAGATTCCCGGTAACCTTTCATGTAAAACTTCAGGCGGTAAATGATTTAAATGCAAAAATATGTGATCTTTCTTAGGGCCTACTCCTCGTCCTGCTCTTATTTCCATCGTCATGGCGCGGGAAACTACGTCCCTTGAGGCTAAATCCTTAGCTGAGGGTGCATAACGCTCCATAAAACGTTCCCCTTCTGAATTGACCAGATAGCCCCCCTCTCCTCTTGCTCCTTCAGTAATTAAGCATCCAGCCCCATAAATTCCAGTTGGATGAAACTGAACAAATTCCATATCTTGCATAGGTAATCCGGCCCTTATACACATTCCACCGCCATCACCGGTACATGTATGAGCTGAAGTCGCAGAGAAATATGCCCTGCCATAGCCTCCAGTAGCTAATACTACAATATGTGCTCTAAAAACATGTAAACTTCCATCATCTAAATTCCATGCAAGTATCCCCTTACACTCGCCATCATCCATAATTAAATCGATTACAAAATATTCTATAAAAAATTGCGCTTGGTGCTTTAGCGCTTGCTGATATAAAGTATGTAAAATTGCATGACCTGTTCTATCAGCTGCAGCACATGTTCTCTGTGCCGCTTTGCCCTTACCAAAATTAGTTGTCATTCCACCAAATGGCCTTTGATATATTTTACCTTCTTTGTTTCTAGAAAAAGGAACACCGTAATGCTCTAATTCTATGACGCTTGCCGCCGCATTCTTGCACATATATTCTATAGCGTCCTGATCCCCAAGCCAATCTGATCCCTTGATCGTATCATACATATGCCATCGCCAATCATCTTCTCCCATATTGCCAAGTGCAGCACTTATCCCCCCTTGGGCAGCAACAGTATGGCTACGAGTTGGAAAAACTTTAGTAACACAAGCCGTACTAAGGCCACTTTGTGCCATGCCGAAAGCAGCACGAAGGCCAGCCCCACCAGCTCCCACAACCACTACATCAAATTCATGTGTTTTTATGTTATAGCTATTAGTCATAAATATTCTTCCATCACAAAATCATTACATAAAAAGCTGCAAAGGCAAAGGAAATAGCCGTAATAATTGCAAATATCTGGATTCCAACAACAAGAACAAAGCGGTAAGCCCTACAATTTATATAGTCTTCAATAACGACTTGCATGCCAAGAACAGCATGATACATTACCGTAAAAAACAAAATCAAAAGCATTATTATATTAAAAGGTTTCCTTAAATGAGAAATAGCTGTAGTGATATTGCTTTTAGAGATATCTCCAAAAAAGGAAATTACCCACAATATCATGAGAGAAATTATTATAGCAGTAAGCCTTTGATGCCACCAATGATGAGAACCAGAGCCTGCTGCCCCTAAATTTTTAGCTTTTGATAAATCTGATCTATATTCGCTTTTCATTGTAAAACCATATGTAATTTACCCTCACTTAGACAAACATCCAAAAAATTAGTGTTAATAATATAGAAGCAATAACAGCTAACCAGCCGGAATAATTTATGGCTCTAATAGAAAATCCCCAGCCAGTATCCCATATTAAATGCCTGATGCCTGTACATAAATGGTAAAAAAACCCGTAACTCGTAACAATTAGTAAAAACCTGACAAAAGAACTATCAAAAATTTTTAAATATATCGGGTCAAATTTACTGAACACCCATAAAATAAACCACCAACCTAAAGCAGAAATCATAAAAAATAACCCAACACCGCTGAGACGGTGACCTATCGATAATACTGAACTGATCTGAGGTTTGTAAATACTAAGATGTGGAGAAATTGGTCGTGCTTTGTGTATTTCTTCTCGAGATTTTTGCATGAAATAATACTCGCTTTGATTAACTCTACTTATTTCAAACTAAAGTATATAAACTAGTCTATACCTTTTCAAGTTTCTTCGGTATCTTTTGTTAGAAATTCCCTCATAACGGTTAAAATAAAACATAACTCTGCACATTTGCCAACTCTCTTACTAATTTAACCTAGGTTACGAAATTTCTTATAGACATAATAAATTTTATTGACTATAAGTTCGTCTAAGATATCTACTTCAATACCATTCATAAAAAACTTCCAAATAGGGAACTATTTGGCCAGATAGCTCAGTTGGTAGAGCAAAGGACTGAAAATCCTTGTGTCGCCGGTTCGATCCCGGCTCTGGCCACCACTATTTATTCCAAATTATTAAATAATTTTAATGTTTTTTAATAAACCAATTATCAGGAAAAGAAACTTCCTACCTATTATGCTATTTGTAGTTAAAATCTTTTAGATTCCTAAGAAACACCTTGTTAAACTTATGTAAAAAATTATCTTGATTATAATTTTTTATCCCCTATTATGTGGCCGAATTACAATTAAGAAAATTAATAAGCTTTAAAAGTTTTTAAAATTACCTTTATGAATATACAAGGACACGAGGCAGAAATATTTTTGTCGGAAATAAGAAAATTAGTCCATAAACAGTTTAAAAATTTGGGTAATATCACTGGAGATTTTTTCCTTTCATTAGAGGTGTTATATACAGCCCCCTACTACAACGACCAACTTATCTTACAACTAAAAGAATTGGTTGATAATTATGCAGCAAAAGGAGATGAAATTTTAGAGTATTATTCAACAAATTTACTGGGCGACATGGAGAAGCTTGCCTTGCTTCTAACAACAGATTTGGAGAATTTGAACCTTACTAAGAACTAAATCCCAATTACTCATAATATAAATTCGGCTTTAAGATAAGTACTTTCTCTAATCGAGACAATCTCTAGGCATTATTTCATAAACAGGATGTTCTAGGGCAGAAATTGAAAGATTTGATGAATCCATCCACCCATCAAACACCAACGATTTATTACCATCAGTTTTGTGATCGAAAACCTTAATTAACATAAGATTAGTCGGTTTTAAAGGATTAATATTTTTAGCGCATTTATGAACTTCCACAGAAAGATGCCCAAAAGATTTTGCTTTATTTAATTCAAATTTAACTAACTCGGATTTAGCAGTAATCTTATTTAAGACAACAATACTAGCAGTTTTCTTATAAGAGAAATCTGTAGATTCTTGGGGAAGGGTAATTTTAGATGATATGCTTTCCTTTTTTTTATCTTCTAATTTTATTAAATCCTTACGTTCTGTTTTTTGAGGTTCTCCACTAGGAGATTGATTAATTAACCCTTGTTCTATTTCATCAAGTACCGATATTTCTAACTCTTCATCTTCTGCTGCGCAAATCCCAGATGTACTACAAAATACAAACAGCATCCCTACAGTAAGATACAAAATCCAATATTTGATTAACTGAAATTGGAGGTTTCTAAAAATTTCCATACTTTATAAGTCCTTAAGGTTCATTTAATATAAGTCGATTTTACTTGTTAAAAACCTTTCCTCCACCCTATCAAGAACAGTATCTGTAATTTCTTGAGCAATATGTGCCATTCCGAATTTTCTTTTAAACCATGACTGCTGATGCTCTATATATTCTATTTTTACTTCATTGCCATATCTTTTATAAATAAATGAATATAAATCGTCTATTCCATCAATTAGGCCATAATCCAAAGCTTTCTGGCCTGTCCAGAACTCACCATTGAATATAATATCATCAGTTTGGGTAAGTCTGCCTTTTCTTAATTCCTTAATACTATCCGTAAAATGATCGTATATTTTTTTCTGTAGGTCTTTTACCAGCTTTACATCAGAAGCTTTTACAGGTTGAAAAGGATCAAGAACAGATTTGTTTTTACCTTCGGTTATTACCCTTCTCTCAATTCCTAATTTTTCTATAGCACCATGGAAACCGAATCCACTTGAAATAACTCCTATGCTCCCAATAATTGAGCTGTTAGTAGCAAATATTTTATTACCACCGCAAGCAAGCCAGTATCCGCCAGAAGCTGCAACATCTTCAACAAAACTATAAACCATTACATCTAATTCCTTTGCTAAGGAAATTATCCTTTTACATATTAGCTCAGACTGAACAGGTGATCCTCCAGGAGAATTTATGCATAAACATACGGCATCTAACCGTGGTAGTTTAAACATTTTTTCAATTAATTTATTTAAAGAAGAAATAGTGAGACCTGGTTTCATAGCTCCTGCTTTACCTATCACCCCTTCTAACCTCATAACGGCTACAACAGGCTTAGTATTATAGAAACCAAGAGGCAATAGCGACATTAATTGATCTATTTTACCGAGGCGCTTAGAACCAACAGGTACTTTTACACTAGAAATAGAATTTTTACTTTGGCTTGTTGCTTTCATCTTTTTTCTCTAATTTATCTGTTTGTGTATTATTTTGTAGTTTCTGATCCGGGTTATCAGGCTCTGCATTGGCCTTTAAATCTTGTGTAGGTTTTTTAGTGTTCTTTTCTTCTGGTTCGCCAATTGATGGAGCAATTTTTTTATTTAAAGATGTCGTTATGTAGCTATTCTTTGGAGTTTCCGGATTACCGGGGATTTCAGAAAGCAAAATATCCCGAACTGGCTCATCATGCCATTTTGTATTCCCTTTAAATATAACTTTGATTTTCCCCTCAGGGTCAATTAAAAAAGCAGTAGGTAACCCGATTACTGACATAGCTTTAAACAAACTATTTTTATAATCATGATATAATTTCAAGTGTCTAATTCCATATTTATTAAAATGGTCCTCAGCTGCTTTTACCCCTTTAAAGTCTTCCGAAATAGCTAGCACCTCAAATGGCAACTTTCTAAAATCTTTTTGCAAAATATCCAAGCTGGGTAATTCCTCAACACATGAACCACACCAACTTGCCCAAAAGCTTACCAATATTGTTTTACCCTCGAACTGATCTAGAAAAACTTTATTTCCTTCTTCATCAAAAAAATTTATATCTGGTACAAAAGAAGATTCTGGCCTAATAATCGTAGAATTTTCAGCCAAAACGAAACCACTATATATGCTCATAGCAAAAATAAGGCTGAAAAACCATAAAAATATTTTTGTAAAAATTTTTGCCATAGAATATATTGTCCTAATCCGCCAAAGTTAATATTATTTTTACATTACAAAACTTATATCTCAAATATTAATATGAAACAAATTATTTCTTTTGCCATTTGTTGCTTACTTCTCTCAAATTGTGGTTTAAAAAGGCCATTAACTCTACCAGAAGAGCCAAAAGAAATTAAGGTAGAAATGAGATAGGATGATATTATCAGCATTAGTCTTTTTTTCTATCGTCACCATTACCGCTCCAATAATTGGAAAATATATAGCTTGGCTTTTTTTAACGAACCTCGAAATAATTTAATTACTTACTCTCCAAAAGGAGCAATTAAACAACAAACTTGAAAAAAGTATTTTACAAGCTTAATGATCTTCAACCTTATTTGTATAATTTGTACTTTCTTGATAATCTTCTTTCAAAAACACTTACCCACCGGTGAGGATTTAACAGGAGAACTAGATTTTGCAGCGAGTTTAAATGCAGCAATTTCTTTTTCTACTAGCACATTTTGGCAAAGTCATAACCCAGAAAACCAATTAAGCATCCTAAGTCAAATTTTTGCGTTGACGATGCAAAAATTTTTATCAGGAACTACTAGTATTGCTGTATTTATAGCTTTTGTTAGGGGAATAATAAATAATGCCAATCCCTATATAGGAAATTTTTATAATGATTTCTTACGCATTTTATGTTTCCTGCTCCTACCGGCAGCATTTATCATATCGCTATTTTTGATAGCCGGAGGTGTCCCACACGATTTTACTGGCAATATAGACTACTTAAATCTAGAAGAAAAAAAAGAACAATTATTTATAGGACCAGCTGCAGGTCAAATAGCAATCAAACACATAGCTACCAATGGAGGCTCTATTTTTTCTGCCGCATCTGCACACCCTTTTGAAGCTCCCTCAAGGATGGTTGTAATATTAAATTTATTCTTAATCGTAATCGCTCCGATTTCTTTGATATTTACTTACGGTTTTGCTGTTAAAGCCACAAATTTCAGCTGGTCTTTGTACTGGATTGTTGTATTAGTCATGAGCCTTTCTTTGCACGTTTTATACCTTGGAGAAACTGACTATGGAGTACCATTAATACTCGTAGATAGAATTATAGGCGATAATTTTAACTATACTGGTAAGGAATTGATATATGATAAGTTTCCTTCTTTAATGTGGGTGCTTTCTATTACCATGAGTTCAAATGGAACAACAAACGCATGTCTTGAAAATTACTCACCTCTTAGTACCATTTTCTTATTTTCTAACTTAGTAATAAGTAAGTTTATTATGGAAGGTGTGGGATCTGGTTTTTTTGCAATGCTTGCCTATTTAATTGTCTCAGTTTTTTTAAGAGGCCTAATTACCGGTGATAATAGTAATTTTTTTGGCAAAAAAATTACTATTAATGAAATTAATTATGTAGTAATAGTATTCCTAATAATGCCAGTAGGGGTTTTATTGTTTACTGGAATTACTTTTGCTCTTCCAGAAACGAAGCAGCTAATAACTTATCAAGGTTCCCAAGCAGTAACGGATATTGCTTATAACTTTGTTTCCAATTTTACTAATAATGGATCTAATTTCGCCGGACTTAATACTGCAAATAATTATTTTAATTATATGACTGCTCTGGCAATGTTCATCGGAAGATATCCAGTTATATATTACTCCCTTGCAATTAGTGGTTCTTTTGCCAGCAAAAGGAAAATGGAAAATTGTACTAAAAATCAAAATCAATCGAGTTTTGATCTAAGTTTTTTCTTATTAATAACTGTATTAATTGTTGGAGCAATAATGTTTATGCCGCTAATGATTTTAGGCCCTATACTTGAATTTATTAATATGTAATCAGCCCCGCCTTCTACAAAATAATAAAATATTTTTTCTGTAAATAATGTTTATGCGTTTTATATTTATTTTACTTCTTCCCTTTTTACTGCAGGCTTGTAGTACTACTAAATACTCTATAGATTCTTATAAAAAACTCACCAGTGATTTACAAAAAAACTACAAAATAAAAAGAGCAGATTTAATTTTAAGCTATGACTTAGCAAGAATAGATAGCACCAGCTGTATTTTTTCAAAAGAGCTCGGTTTATTTGCTAATGACAAAGTTTATGCCCAAAAGTATCTACAAAAATTTAAGGAAAAATATCGCTCCAATACTCCTTTTGCCAAAGAAGCCAAGCTTAAAGTACAAAAGATAACTACGTTGTTAACCAGACTGCAAAATAAATATAAGATACTTGCTAAAAACCATTATCAAAATGTAAAAAAGATTGCTAAAGCCGATTTCACCAAAGTTAATTCCAAAGCGGAACTAGCAAAACTAGATCAAATAACATCTCATCTGCCTTTGATGCTTCCCTCTTATAATTCTTATATTTCAAGTAACTATGGAATTAGAAAACACCCTAGCAATAAGAAACATAAAATGCATTGTGGTATTGACCTAGTTGCAGGCTACCACGCACCTATATATGCAAGTGCAAACGGGAAAGTATCTTTTGTTGGTCACCAAAATGGTTACGGTACTACCGTTGAAATCAGCCATGAAAATAATATTAAAACCAAATATACTCACTTGAAAAAGACTTTTGTCAAAAAGGGACAAAAAGTCATACGAAGCCAGGCAATTGCTTTGCAGGGTAGATCAGGAAACGCTCATGGTGATCATCTACATTTTGAAATACATATAGCTGGAAAACACGTAAACCCTTATGATTTTATTGGCCATAACTATGAATGTTTTAAAAGATAAAAACCTGGTGAAGCACAATCACAGGATTTTATCTTTCTAACAGTTATGTTTTAATTAGATTTATTAGAATTTTCTTGACTAGGAATTTCTACTTTTTCTTTATTACCTACTTTATCATTTTTGTTTTCTACATCTAAATTATTTTTATTAATTTCCCGAGGTTCGGAGCTCTGAGCCTGTTCAGCAATTTGCCTTAACTCTCCTATAATGGTTGTAAATTTCTCCTTATCAACTAACCCCGGTATAAAGATACCGTTAACTACGTAAGATGGAGCTCCTTTTATTCCAAGGCTTTTTGCTAGGTCAAAATTCTTTGCTATTAATTCTTTTATAGCAAAACTACTAAGTTCATTCTCAACAAGTTGATAATCAATCTGATTAGCAACTAATAAAGCTTTCACTCCTTCTTCTGTTATCGGTTTCATTTTCATCATTTCGTTATGAATAAGAGGAAATTTCTCCTCCGATATTTTATGCACAGCTAATACTACTTTAGTGGCATACATTGAAGTTCCGCCTAATATCGGTAAAGGACGAAGGACAATTTTTACCCCCGTATCGCTCTCTAGTATTTCATTAGTAATTAAATTCGCCTGTTTACAGAAAGAGCAATTATAATCATAAAACACAACTGCTGTTATATCGCCATTTTTATTACCAAAAACCGGGGGCAGCCCATCATTTTCAATATTAGTTTTGTTCTCTAATAAATAATCTGCGGTTTGTTTATTGGATTCCTCGATTTTTTTTCTTTGCATAGCTTCAAGAGATTCCACAAGAACTTCAGGATTATTTAAGATATAATCGTGAATTTTAATATTTAAGTCTTCTTCCGATAATTTAGGCTCATTTAAAACTTGCTGAGCTGCTTTTTCTTCATCTGTCTGCGCATTATTAATAGAGGTTTTAACGATTTTAGGATTTCTAAGGATTTTATAAGCAAAAAGAGCTACTAAAATAAGTAAGATCCCAAGCAATATATTGGTAAAAATTTTCTGCATAATTAAAATTATTTATATTTTTATAATAAAATTAAGTGCTTTTATAATTACTAGATAATTGCTGTTTTTGCAAAATAAATAAACTTATAAAGAAGCAATAAATAATATCTCTATCGCTATTTATCTAATGCAATAATATCATTGGCTTTATACCAATCAGGAGAATTTGCTTCTAAACCTTTCAATGCTTCAGTTGCAAGTTTTTTTGCTTCCTCCTCGTTTCCTGATTTATAAGCGATAATAGCGGAATTCAGGTAGCTTTTGGCTTTCAGACCCTTTTTCTCATAATAAATAGCCATATAGTATAAGGCCAACAAATTATCTGGTTCTTTTTCAACAACGAATGACAAATCTTTATAAAATTCGTCTAATTTCTGCGGTTGATCCCCATAATTACTGATTCCTACTATTGCTCGTCCAAGTAATATCAAAGTATCATTTTTCCTTATTTCTGACGCTATGTTATATTCGGTTAAAGCAGCAGCACTACCTGACTCAAATAATATTTGAGCTTTTAGCTCATGATAATAAGGGTCTTTAGGATGTTGCTTTAATAACACATCGGTGTTTTTTAAAGCGTTATTAAAATTACCAGTTCTAAAACATTTTATAGCCTTGGTATAGAGGTTAAGTTCGTCTATCCCTTCCTTATAGTCACATTGCGGCAGTGTATTTAGCTCTCTAGTATAAGCTGCTAATTTTACTGAGGCTCTACGAAACTTGTCTATTAGCTCTTTATTATTTTGGCTTGTATTAAATTTCGACTTCTTATTATAGTTTTTTAACACCACCAATCTATCCTGGCTTAGCGGATGTGTTTGTTCATAAGGATTAACTAAATCGCTCCTTGAATCAATTCTTGTTTTCTCAAAAAATTTGATCATACCTACACTACTGTGATGGCTTTTTTCAAGCAATTTTAAAGCCATTTGATCAGCACTAGACTCAAAAGTTCTTGAGTATGCCTGTACGGATCTTTCAGCAACATGACTCCCCGCCATCATAACAGCAATACCCGGAGATCCACTCCCTATAGCCGTAGCAAGACCGAGGGCTGCACTACCCATAGCAAGTAATCTATAATTGTCTATTATTTCCTGTCTTCTACTGATATGCTGCCCTAATATATGACCGATCTCATGAGCTACTACTCCCCGCAGCACATCTGGATCAGGAAATTTTGTTATTAAACCACTATGAATAAAAACTATTGAACCACCTACAGTAAAAGCATTTGGAGTTTCATCATCTATTAAAAAGATTTTTAAATCTTTTATCCCGGAAACTTCCTTCAGTGGTGCTATCACCAAGTTGATGTTTTCCTCAATTTCTGAGTCTCTTATGATATTCGCATAAGCGTTTTTTAGTAAGAATAGAACAAAAACTACTACACTAATTAATTTTTTTATCATGAAACGTACCTGGTAAATATTTCCTAAGTATAGCCAAACCGCTCGTAATAATAACAAGCTTTTATAAAATTATAAATAAACACCTTAATAAATTATTATAAAACGACTTGAATAATTTGTTAACTTAGGGCAAATTACAATCAGTAGTTTTATATGTTGAGGAAAAATATGTCTAAATTAGCTGTTATTACAGGTGGAATAAGGGGTATTGGCGCAGCAATTTCAGTTGCTTTAAAAGAAA
>Ga0172367_10009035_pt1 | contig 11011 bp, 14 predicted proteins | sample Lak10m_FD_114542 | JGI IMG/M metagenome (GOLD analysis project Ga0172367, IMG submission 114542) | Freshwater microbial communities from Kabuno Bay, South-Kivu, Congo - kab_022012_10m | ecosystem: Environmental > Aquatic > Freshwater > Lake | place: Democratic Republic of the Congo: South-Kivu...
TGTGGGGTTATAAAAATATCCAGTTGGGTTTACAGTTGCTGATACTGATATTTGAATAGTTCCTGCGGTTGCTGATGTGTTTACTTTCATTGATGCTAATACGTTGTTTATATTAGCTTGAGTTCCAGTAAAGGTTAAACGAGTTTTATTACCACTCATTGAATATCCAGTAGATGCTGTGACCCCTGATGTAGTAGAAAAATAAAATGTAGTTCCAGATGGTGCAGTTGGTAATCCAATAGCACAAAAGAGCGTAGCGGTTGAATTAAAACCACTTAAACTAAAACCACTTGCATCCTGTCCGCTAGAAGATTGTGTAAACGCTTTTGGGTCTGGTGCATTTACTTGCTGACCAAACCCAAAAACAGAATACAATAATGTTAAAAATATTAGTGTAACAATTTTTTTCATACTCTATTCAATGGTTAAATTAATCTTTTTACCTGTTGCATCTACTGCATCCGCCAATTCAAAATAGAATAAACCTGCTGTGTTTGTTAAACCAACTTTAGGTGTGAATATTAATTTGTATGGTGTTCCCGTTTTAATTCTTGCAGTCTTTAATTGGTCAATAGAACCAAATGTTAATCTACCATCATTTTTAGTTGAGAAGTTTGTCATTGTTGCACCGGTATCAAATATCACATTATCTAACGTAATTTTTGTGTTATCATATTGCATTATTACTTGCAAACCTGCCAAACCCTCTTTTGTCAATGTAGTAGTCAATACAACTTTATTACCTTCCAATTTAGATGCTACACCCAATAAAACAGATTCAATCACAGGTGCTCCATATGCTAATGAACCAACTGCCATAGATGCAATACTGCTAACTCTTAAATTATTTACAGAATTTGTATATTGTCCTGCAGATATTCTTGCTGCAATTGTATCAGGATGTGAAGAATGTGACCAATCCAAATCACCACCCCATGCATAAACTGCATCTGCTGTTTGTGTTGGTGATGTGATTTTAACTCTGTATGTTGGTGTTCCATCTAACCATTTCTGATTTAATAAACCACTATACCATTTATAGTTTACTGCGTTATTTACAGGTGCTGCATTTGTTGGAATGTATGCATTTGCAGATACATCTTGCCCCATTACATAGGCAAATGAATAGTAAGAATCACTTTCACTAAATTCATTTTTATTTTTTGTAATTAAACCTATTGTTTTTTCTAATACAGGTCTTGTAAAGTAGGTAGGAGTTCCACCTATATTGATTTGAGAAACACCTAAGAATGCTTTATATGCATCTGTTACAGTCACAATATTATTCATAAATGCTTGCTGAACTGCTCCACCTATCCACACACCTAAACTATCACCAACTTTAACACCTGTTGTGAATATTGCTTCACCACTACCATCTAATGCTTTACTTGCAATTGCCTGTTTTGTCCAATCTATATCACCACTACCATCTGATTTAAGTTGCATCAATTGTGCTTGGTGTTTTGTCATATCATATCCAGATGGAAAAAGAACTCTTACTTTGAAATAAGAAGTATTACCACTAACATCGGAAATAGAAATTGGACCTGAAGTTGTTTTTACATATGGTATATTATTACCCGTTGCACTATCCAATGCGTAAGAAAGGTCTAACTTATGAATATCCGCATATGTGTTTTGGTCTTTAATTATATATTTTTGTGTTGCTAAAACCCCACTAATACTTTTATCTGCTCTTTGAACTGCTAATTGTCCAACATTCCAATCATTGTTGACTGTATAATTCCACGGTGTAAGTTTGTATTGTTCGTAAAGAGAAGTATCTGCTTTTGTTGCGTTTGGAGTAAATGTGTAGTTATTCCAACTCGTATAATAAGTTTGTGATTGGTTTCCTTGAGAGAAAGTTGTAGAAACATAGGTCAATGCCTTGTTGTTAAATTTATATCTCAACCAAAAATAACGAGGTATGGTTGTTCCTTTATCTACATTATAAGTGATTGTTACGGTGTCTCCAACTTTGTATGGACCAGCGGAAATAGATTGATTTACTATAATCTGGCTATACGACAATATAGTTACAAACAATACTGTAACTAACAATAATAATTTTTTCATATTTTACTCAAATAGTTTAGAAATAAGTTTAATAGAACCTTTCTTCAATGCATTGCTTAAAGAAGTCTGGTTAAATTTACCTCCTTCATCTATTATGAGCGTTGACATTGAGATTTCAGCAGAACCTTCTTCAACTATAACCTCTTTGTCTTTTTTGCCGTCTTTGTATAATATTCCTTTTAAACGGATTACTACTTCTTCTTCTCCTTTGTGAAATACAGAGAAATTAGATTTCGTAGTAAGAACATCTAAATATATAATTTCAACTTTCAATCTTTGTGTAGCCGATGGTGCTAAATCTAAACCCTTTTCTTGTAGAGCTTCTTCTAATACATTTTTTACACCAAATGCTAAATTACGATTTCCAGCTAATTTACCAATTTTAACTTTATTTTCTACACTTTCAACCCAAATATGTTCTTCGGCATTATACCAAATGTTATCTGGAGAATTTTTAAATGTGCCATCAAATTTCCAACTAAACCAATTTCCAATTGCTTTTGTAGTTTCTGTTTTACCTGCTAATTCCAATCCTACCATTGTTAATTGGAATAAAAGTGCAAGTATTACCCATGCGCAAGCTAACTTGAGTAATCCTAATACGAATTGTTCTTTTAAAGCAAATAACTTTGCTTTCATATTTTATATCCTTTTACTTTACGGATATAAATATAATCAAATTATCAAATACTCAATACTTAATCATTATCTTTTTTAAAACTACTTAAAAAGTGATGAATGGGTGTCCAAATACAATAAAGACCAACTGCTTCTAAAAAATTTAATTTTGGTAAAACTGTAAATAGTTGAGTCAAATAAGATATTGCCAAACCAATTACAGAAGTAACTAATAAAATGTTTAATAGTATTTTTAATTTTTCCATAATGTAATATAGGAAAATTATTTTATTATTCCAAATTAAATTAGAGTTTTTTAAGCATATCATATTTTACAATATGCTCATATATTAATTTATAAATAATATCAAATGCTGAATCACTCAAATGCCCACCAATATCAATTAAGTATTGATTTTTGTTAAGAACCTCTTTTATATTTTCTATATTTTTTTGTTTTGTAATTAAAGATATTTCTCTATCTTTTATAAAATCTGTACCACCTAAATTTATAAAATATTCAACAAAGGAAAATGAAACTTTTTCCAAAAGAGTATTATCATCATTCATAGATAAATAGTTTTTTGGATTGATATGCTTTATCCAATTTTGTCTTGCTTCAATAACCTTTGAATCAAGTTTACCCATATTCAAAAATAAATGAGGAATATTTTTATTATTAAATAAATTATGTAATGCTAATGTATATAAAATAGTATCATCTGTTCCTTTTGGTTCAAATTTCAATAATTCAGAATTTACATTTCCGCCATGTCCAGGTATACCATTAATGTAATAATACGGGTCTTTATAATTGACTGCTTGCAATTTTCTATCACCATCTTCTTTTAATTTTTCGTAATCTAAATTAATATTAATATTCGGTATTAAATATCTTTCTGGATGAGACCAACATATTATAGCAAAATCAAAATCATTATTAAGAATATCCAACATTGTTCTTCTGAATATCATCTCATTTGAACTACCACCCAAAGATGCTTTATGACTTGGATTTTCTTCCCATTTAAAATTTGTTGGCATTTGTTTGAAAAATTCATTTAATGGACTATCTTCTGAACAAATTCGGTCGGTATCCATAAAAGAACAACTATTTAAATATAATCTTTTTTTCATAATTTATTTTTTATTGTTTCAAATACAATATTATTTCCTTTTAATGATAAATGATTACTATTTCCTTTATTATTCAAAAAAATGTTTTCTAATTTTAAAACATTGTTATCATAAAAACTATCAAAAAAAGTAATATGTAATGCTGTTGGAATCATATTATATATTTCTTTATAAATTAAATTATTTACAAATACAAAATAATCTGCATAAAATATTTCAGAATAAAAATTATATGCAGTTTTCATTATTGAATTATTTAAATGTTTTTCTACATCTGAAAATATAATATCACAATTATTATGCAATAAATCACCTTTGTGTATTGGGTGTTCTTCTATGGGAATTCTATATGCGGATGTGTGTGAAATTATTATTTTATCAAATTCATCAATATTTACAGATTCCAATTGTTTGTAAATTTTATATTCACTAACTCCCGCTTGTGCTATGTTAGTAACTTCAAAATCATGTGAAAGCATATTTACCCAACCATATGCATCTTTATATTTTGTTTTCCAATCTGCTGCAAAACTATCTCCAGCTATTAGTAACTTCCTTTTCATCTATATGTTTTATAACCAATTTATAAACTTCTTCGTTTCCTTTAACTCCTGCATGAATATCTTGATACATAAATTCTTTCATAGGATGTTCATCACAAACTCTATAATTATTTTCTAAAACCCAGTTATGTACTATGTAATTATTTTTATTTTGATTTGTTGGAAATTTAACCATATACTTTTTTAACCAACTATATTTTTCATTATCAAAATTTAAGTCACCATGCCAAAACAATACGACTATTTTTTTATCATCAAGTTGTTCTATTTTTTCTTTTAATAAAACCAAAACTTCATTAATAAATTCATTTGGATTGTATTTATCCAACCATTCCAATATTCTTTGTCTCAATTCAGGTCTATCATTTTTACCATTAGTTAAAAATGCTTCTATTTCATGTGGTGTCTTTGGATATTCATCATTGTGAAAATATCTATCAAAGTAATTATATATTCCTGAAAATTCAAAGAATATATAATCGATATCTGTTAAATCTGTATTTTGTAATCTATGGAGTGATTCAGCAGGAGAGCCACCGGCTTCTGCGACATTAATTTCGGTTCTGTTTATATCCTTTGCTACCAATCCGGTCCATCTAACTGAATAAATAAATTCGTTATCTTCTCCGGATTGATTGTACGGCCACTTTATTTCTTTAATACCTTCTTCGTTTAGGTACTTTTCTCTAAATGTGTGAAGTCCGACACCAAATGTATTGGATGAACCTAAAAATAACACTTTTTTCATTTATAACTACGATAATAGATGATAATATTCTTTGAAATGTTTGATACGGTCTGCTAATCCAATTGTACCACCATTTACTCTTTTTGTAATAGATGTTACTACCGCATCAGTTGCTCCACCATCAGCCATTTTATGTAATCCGTTTTTGTTGAAGAACCATGCTGCTGATAATAATGCATAATCTGAAGCCACTTTATCAGGATTCGATACAATATCTTCATTTATTGCTTTACCAAACGCCGTGTAATTGTCTTTACCGGTCAACTGAATATATCCGCGACCACAAAATTTTGCACCCTCACCTGAAGCTTCAGGACCATTACCCATTCTACCACCATATACTTTATTTGCAATCTTTACCGGTTGTCTTTCATATGCTTTAGCTAATGCTTCAGTTGGGAAATACTTTTTAAATATACCCATTAAACCTTTTGCGGAATAGTTTAAGTTCTCCTTTGTTAAACGGAATCCACCACTTTCATGTCCACATTGTGCCAAGAAGTGTGCCAATCTTAACGGAGTATCGATTTGGAATTTTGCTGCAGTATCAGGAATCATTTGGATTACTGCATCAGGAATGTGTCCTTTAAGTTTATCCAACTTTAATCCACCCAATTGTGGAGCTGGTGTAGTTATTTGTGGAGCTGGTGTACTTACTGTGGTTTCGTTCCCCATTATCATTGCCCAAGTCTTATCACCCACTACTCCATCCGCTGTTAAACCATGTGCTGCTTGCCATACTTTAACTGCTTCTTCGGTTTTAGGTCCGAAATTGCCGATAGGTTCTAAATGTAATTTCTCTTGTAATTTTTTTACATTATCGTTGTTGTCACCTCTTTTAAGTATCATAGTAATTGTTTTACTATAAATATAATAAAAATGGTTTAACGACCTTGTCCTCTATATTTGCTTACAGGTTTATCTTTTGGTCCTTTGAATTTTTGGGCTTTGCCCTTTCTTCTTTTGCCAAATGTAACCTTACGGCTTTCTCCTCTAAATGATTTTGCCATTTTTGGTTATTTTCCAATTTACTTTACTCTTACTTTTTTACTGCTTTCTTAGTTGCTGCTTTCTTAGTTGCTGGTTTTACTTTAACCTCTTTTACAACTTTTTCAGCTACTTCAGCTACTTTCTTAGCTTTTGCTGCAGTTTTCTTAACAACGTTTTTAACTTCCTCAATTGGTTTTTCAATTGCATCAGGAATGTTGTTGTTGTTAACGTCTTGAATTTTTCCCTTTTTCATTAAAAGGTAAGTAATTCCACCAGCTACACCGGCCAAAATTACGATAATTGCTACTGTGCTCATTTGTTTTTGTTTTAGTGAACGTTTATGATTAAATATATATTTTTATTATTTTCCGTCAAATTCCAATCCAAAAAATTCATAGTTTTTATGTACTGAAATTTCATCGTTTAGTGCTATTGCTATTTTTTCTGATGAATATATTGCATCAACTGGACATTCTTGCACACATGCTCCGCAATTGATACAATCTACTGGATGTATATACAATTGCTTTCCTTCTTTTTCTTCTTCGGATAATTCAGATGCACCTATTCCTGCATTATCTGTTACTATTGGTCCGTGAATACAATCAACAGGACAAACATTTAAACATGATGCATCTATACATCCAATACAAGCTTTTCCAATAATGTAGCTCATTTTTTATCTTTTAACAACCAAGATGATGATTGTATTTTATCACCCAATCCAAATACCATTTTTATTCCCAATTCATTACAAATCTTATTCTCTGCAATTGTATGTTCTGTTTGGTCTCCACCATTACTAAATATAAAATTTTGAAATTCATCTTTATATAATTCATGAATCATTTTAATAGATTTATCAACTTGTTTGTCATCTTTATCAATTGCTACTACTGCCCAATCTACGGGTTTCAAAGTTTCTATAACAAGCTTTCGTTCATCCTCATTCATAAATTCTTTAGAACCTTTCATTTCTCTTTGTTTATCGTTATTCACAATTACAAAAAGTTTATCTCCAAGCTCTTTACTTCTTGTCAAATATTCTATGTGTCCTTTATGAACAGGATTAAAATAACCACTTGCAATAACCAATGTTTTAATCTTCATTTTTTTAATTTTTTTAAATAAGAAAATATTAAAATTGCAAATGCTAAATGTCCTTCTTTAGTAAGATGTCCATCTTTTTCAGGAGGATACTTTGTTGAAAATTTCATATTTTTTTGATTAAAAATATTATTTTGTATTAATGGATTTTCATCTGAGTCATAGATAAAATTCATTTCATTTAACATATCTTTATAATCATAAAAATTTAAAACATCTATTGATGTTCTACATTTAGTAATTTTTTCATCATTATTAAGATTAATATTTTTTTTTAATTTACTTTTTAATTGATTTTCTTCTCCACTTCCAATTTTATATATGCCATCATATGGTATAAAATATATTTTGATTCCCCAACCATCACAAAATTTTTTAAAAAGGTATAATTTGTGAATTGATTTAAAAAACGATAAAGTGTCATTGTGAAAGTAATGAAAAAATAATCCTTTAGCTTTATGTGTATCTTCAATTTCCAAAGGCAATATTACTTCTTGCATTTTATTATCACCAATGTATACAGGAATTCTATTATAGTGTGGAATTTGTAAAAATACTTCTAATTCATTTGTATTTTTTTTGTCTTTTATCCAATAAAATATAAAATGATATAAAGATTCCAATGCAGTATCTATACAACCACCATTTTTTGCTAAATTGAATACTTCTTTATACCCAACCAGATTTGCTAAAATACCTGGCCATAAATGTGATTTATAACTATTTACAAAATTTACATCACTTTTATCAAATTGATATTGTGCATAAATTTTAAATTCAGAAGTATCTACATCAGGAAATTCTCTTTTGAATAAATGTATGATGTCAAATCCTCCACCAGCAGTATGAGAACAACCACTTGCTAATAAAGTTTTATTAATCTTCCCCATATAGTGAAAATCTTTTTACAGGTATTTCAACTTCTTCTTGTTTAATAATTTCAACTGTACCTTTTCTAGCTTCAATATAAAAGTTAGTATCTCCGTTTACCTGATACCAAGCTTCTAAAGCATCGGTAAGTGATGGGTATACCAAACTACTCTTAGTAACGTTGGCAAATACCCATCTATCGCCAGGTGGAACTCTTTTAAGAACTAATTCTTTTTGTTCTTTGATTTCCTTTTCCATAATTAAAATACTTCAATGATTTTTGTTTCTGAAACTTTTACAACTTCGTATTCCAACTTAACAGCTTCTTTAGTAAATTTATTTACCAACTTAGCTTCTGCTTCGGTACAAGATAGTGCATCTACCAAATACTGCTCTTTGTTCTTTTTAATTTTACCTTTTGCGTCCTCTACTTCAACGCTTACTAATACTGAATAAAACTTTGCCATAACTTTTAATTTTTGTTTGTTAATACTCTAATATACGAATTTTTTTCTAATTCTCCAAATAAAAATGGGGAACATTTCTGCTCCCCACTTTGTTTGTTGTTTGTTGTTTGTTTATCTACCAAAAGTGTAACGAACACCCAATTGAGCCGTCCACACATCAAATACAGATGAATTGTATTGATATGTATCTTTAATCAAATAAGTTCCGCTAGCATCTCTTTGTGTTGCTAATCTATATGTTGGAACACCTGCAGCATCTCTACTTACAAAGTTCAACAATTGTGGGTTACTTGCTCTTTGAGAAACACCCCATTTGTTATTCAACATATTTCCGAAGTTAAGAATATCTGCTCTGATTTGGAAAGCGTTTCTCTTTCCTTTAATCTTTACAAATACATCTTGTGCAACTGAAAGGTCAAATCTATGTAAGAAAGGAAGTGCTAAAGCATTTCTTTCTGCATATTGACCTCTACGAGTTGATAAGTAAGGGTCTTGTGCAATAAACTTATCCAAAGCTTCTCTTTGTTGAGCTTCAGTATAAGTTACCGCAGTTGCACCACTACCTACTGTCAATGTTGCGAAACGGATATCAGATGCACTCTTTGGAACGAATACTAAATCGTTGTTAGATACTCTATCACCATTAAGGTCACCTGCTACAATGTAAGAGAATGGATTGTTTTGAGAACCTACATACCCTAATGTGAATGTAGTTGCTCCACCACCTTTCTTACCATAATCTAATCTATATCCTAATAAGCCTACGATACGATTTCTAACTAAGAATGAAGATGCTGATAAACTTAAATCATTATTACCATTAACTGATAATGCTGATTGCCAGCTACCACTTGCGATTGAACCTGCATCCATAAAATCCTTAGCATCTGAAGTTGTATATGCTACATAACCCCAAAGACCTTTAGATACTGGTTTTTCCAATTTGAAAGTTGCTGAACGATTGTAAGCACCATTTCTATTTGTAAGAACTGCTGCCATAGATACATTATCATTCACTCTCACACCATTATCATTACCTGCGTAAAGATTTCTATTATCAACACCACCTAATTTACCAACTGGTACGTCTAAGTTAGCGTTGTAATAATGAACTGCGTTAAGTGTTCTATTGTAAAGTAATTCCACACTTGCCACCAAACCTAACCAAGGTAATTTTTGGTCAATTGCTAAGTTGTTTTTCCAAACTTGTGGGAATTTGTAATTTTCTTCCGTCAATGCTAAATCAAATGTAGATGGTAAAGTTGGAGTTGAGGGGATAAAGTATTGATTTGGATTTGCGGTGAAACCATATCCGGCAGCACCCGCACCACTTACATCAATAAATCCTGTCAATCTACCATTGTTACCAATTTGGTTAGATAAGAATACATAAGGAGGTCTACCAGTGAATACACCTGTTCCACCTCTAATTTGTGTTTTCTTTTCACCCTTTACATCATAGTTAAATCCGAAACGAGGTTCGAATAGAACTTGTGTTTTTGGCATATCACCTGTATTGAATTTTCCACCGTTTGCGAAAGTCATCAATGTAATTACAGGGTTTTCTAATGCTGTATTATCAAATGCAATAATGTTTGCTCTCAAACCAAACGTCAATTTTAAATCCTTAGTTGCTGCGTATTCATCTTGGAAATACAAATCAGTTCTATAAGACCTTAAAGTTTGTAATGGTTCTACTGCACCTGGTAATGCTGAATATCTTAACTGAAATCTAGCAGGTAAAGTTGTAGATGGTTTACCACCATTTGCTAAACTTTCGTTTGCTGCTTTATAGAAATCTGCTAATGAGTTAAAGATATAAACACCATTTGATGCTGGATAGAATAAGTTGTTTGACTCATAACTTTGGAAATTGAAACCACCAACTAAAGTATGTTTATCCAAATACTTTGTTAAGTTATTAGTTACATTAAAAGTTGAGTAATTCAATTTGTTACCAGGAGTGAAAGGGTCAAAACCTACTGAAGTGTAAGTTGCTGAACCTTCTCTAATATCAATAGTTGGGAACATTTGACTCATATATGCTCTATCTTCAATTTGCTTATCATAAGAAACGATTAAGTTGTTGTGAAGTGAATTAGAGATTTTAGAGTTCAATTCTAATACTGCTGAACGAGTGTTGTCCTGAATAATGTAACCACTATTTTGGAAACTCATTGCGTTGAATTGAGATGTTCTATTACCCGCACCTGCTGATTGAGAGTTTGAAATATTAATTTGTGCATCTGAGTTATGATGAACATAACGAGCTGTCAATTTATTCTTGTCGTTGATGTTCCAGTCTGCTCTAATCAAAAACTTCTTAGAAGCATTTGTGTTAGAATAACCTTCCCATGGGCCAGTTACATAGTTAAACTTGTCTTTCATAAAGTTAGAAAGAGTTTGCATATCAGAATACTTTACTCTACTAA
>Ga0172367_10009038_pt1 | contig 11010 bp, 10 predicted proteins | sample Lak10m_FD_114542 | JGI IMG/M metagenome (GOLD analysis project Ga0172367, IMG submission 114542) | Freshwater microbial communities from Kabuno Bay, South-Kivu, Congo - kab_022012_10m | ecosystem: Environmental > Aquatic > Freshwater > Lake | place: Democratic Republic of the Congo: South-Kivu...
CTTTAGGTTGTGCCGGTGGCGCTTTAGGTTGTGCCGGTGGAGCTTTAGGTTGTGCCGGTGGCGCTTTAGGTTGTGCTTTTGGCGGCGAATTTGATGGTGTTTTACTTAATTGTTTAACATTTGAAAATTTTTGCTGGAAACTAGTTTTAGGGAATAAATCATATAAATCTTTTTCATTAAAATATCTTTTTTTCAATGGTAATGTTGGGATTTTTAAATTCGTATCAGACATGTGTCTTGGATTTTGTGGTTTATTTTCATCAGTATTCGCACCATGTTTTAATTCTTTCATATAAAAATATTTAAATATTTTAGAATAATCAATTGAACTAGATTTAATAGAACTTATTACTTTAGATTTATCTTTAAAATCTAAAGTGGACATTAAATGATTAAAAATTTTTTCTTCTTCAGATTTTTTTTTAATTATTTTATTAGTTTTTAATTCAATTTCAACATAATTTAATTTTTGAATGAAAACTAATTCTTTGTTTATTTCTAATAATTCATAATGTTCGATAATTATTAAAAAAATAAATAATATATATTTGCTAAGATTTATATTATAAAAAAATCTTTTTTGATTATTTTTTTTGTATTCATAAGTAATATTATTAAAATTTTTTATAATTTTTTTTAAAAATAATTCAAAATCAAGTTCTAAAAAAGATGGATTAATAATTATTTTAAATTTTTTTAATTGGATAATACAGTCTAATAATAAAACAAATAAATCATTTTTTATTAAAAAAAATTCATTATTATTAAATATCTTTAAAATTTTTTTTTTGAAATTCATTTTAATTTCATTATTAATATTTGTCATGTTAAATTGCGAAATAATTTTTTTAAAATTAATACTGGTATTTAAATATGCATCATCTTCTTCTTTTATCGATCTTATTACACTTTTAACCAAATCGGGATCAATATATTTTTTCATTTTTTAAATATAAATTTTTATTTATATAATATTTAATAATTTAAAAATATGGGGGTTATTGGATATCGAAGTTTGTTAATATCAAAATATAAAAAATGTTTAACTAAAATTTTAAATAATTATGATTATGTATTCATTGACGGAAATTGCATCTTACATGAAACATTTGTAAATGGTATAGATTTTTATTCACAATTCCCAGTTGTTTATGAAAAATTTATTAAAATTTTTAATGAATTTAAAAGTGAAAACTATTATATAGTTTTTGATGGCCAAGCACCAATAAATAAACAACTAACCCAAAGGTTAAGACGGGAAAATAATTTTGAAGAATCTTCTTTATTATTACCAGGTATTTATATTATTAATGATTTAGAAGAATATTTAATAGAAAGATTCGACCCTAAAATTAATTTGATATCTTCTAATCAGATTGGAGAAGGAGAACAAAAGATTTTTTCAATCTTAAAAGAAATTAAACCTGAAACAAAGTTAAATATTATGATTATTTCTTTAGATACAGATATTATTATTTTATCTCAGTTATTTTTATTAAATAAAGAGTTATTTAATGTTGATGTGTTTATTAAAAAAGAAAATGATTTGATAATAAATTTTAATGTAAATGAATTAAATAAAAAAATGTTTAAAGGAAAATTAAATGAAGATAATTTGATATTATTTGCATTTTTAAGTGGAAATGATTTTATTATAAAGAATACTACTATGAATTGTGATAAAATTATTGATTTATATAAAATTTTTATAAATAATAAAGTTATTAATATCGAACAGTTAATATTTAATAAATGTATTTACGATTGTAAAAAGAAATTAAATGAAGAAAATATAAAAATATATTCTAATTTATTTAATTGGTACAGGAAATATTTTAAAACAAATGAATTTATAAGCTGCAAATCCTATAATTTTGAAAAAACACCTTGTTGTTATTGTTTAAAATTATATATTAATATTCCATTAAAATTAAAAAATCCAGATTCAAATTATCACGAAAAAATATTACCTCCATTATTATTTAATTTAGTTAATTTTAAAAATGAATTTAGTAGATTAAATAAAATTAATATTTAATCATAACAATATTTAAAATAAATTTTTACAATGTAAAAATAAAAATATAAATTAAAAAACAGTAATATTATTAATTTCATAAATTGTTTTTGTCTTTAAATCATTTAATTCTTTATCTGATAAAGAAATGTAATCTTCATTTTTATATTTTTCTACAATATTAATTAAATTTTCTTTTGTATCAATATTTTCTGCCCCAATAGATTCGAGAGTTTTTAAATAATAACTATACCATTCCACTGGTTCTTTTAACCTTCTAAATGTTTCATAATTCATTTTAATATAATTTTCAAAAAGTGATATTTTTCTTAACATGAAATTATGATTCATAGCCAAATGTTTAATATTAGCAAAACATTTTGAATATTGATAATCAATATTTGAATCGGAATCATCTAAATGTTCAGGTCGATTTGTTAAATATTCCTTTTTTTGTTGAAGACATGCTTCAAATTTTTCTTTAATTTCTTCTTTATGTTCTCGATCTAAAATAATTTTGTTTTTTGTAAATTTTGTTGGATTTTTACACATAGGTGTCCATTTTCTATCTTGTCCAATAATAATTGTATCTGAAGTATTCGATTCTTCAATATATTTTTTTATATTATTATTTATTTCATCAATTGATTTACCAATAGCAACAATTTTAAAAAATCCAAGAATATCATTATCTCCAGGAATTGATAAAAATCCAAAATAATAATTTGTGGTATGATCATTTCCTTTATATAATTTAGGATATTTTTTATCAGTTCCACTTTTTTCAATAATTTGGCTTATCTCTTCCTCAAAATAATTTTGTTTAATTACTAAATCATCAAATGCTTCATTCAATTCATTTTCTGTTAACGGAGGTTTATTCATGGATGATATCAATATTTTTTCTTTTTCATCACGCCATTTTTTTAAAGAATTAGATTCGCACATTTAATTTATATTTAAAACTTAAATATAAATTTTTTTTTAATCAAATCTTTTTAATAAATTATTAAAAAATGAATATTCAACAATCCGATTCAGAAGATGAAGAAGAAAAATTTCAAAAAGATGAAAATTATATTGATTATGATTCGTCATCGGATTCTTCAGATGATGAAAAATTTGAAAAATTTTTTAATAAAGAAAACAAACTGGTTCCAAATTTTAAAGATTTGGTTAATTTTAAAGGAGGTGATAAATATGAATTTGAAGATACAAAAGAATCAAATTTTAAAAAAAATGCTTTATTATTAATAAAATTTGGATTCAATGAAGAAAAAATTAATGAATATTATAATAAAATATTTTTTATGAATCATGAAATTTTAAAAAAACAATTAAATGGCACAAGAACAACAAAAGGCGAAATGTATTTGAGAATGGCTGTAAAATTTTTAAAATAAAATTATGGTGCATAATTTGGAATATATTGAGGATGATTGAAAAATTGTGTATTTTGTATTGAAGAACTACCTATTCCAGTAGCTGAACTAATTAAATTAGTATTTTTTGAAAAATACATGTATAAAACAATTCCTCCAACAATAACAGCTGCAATAGCAATAAACGTAAATCCACTACCAAAAAGACTGGTAATAATGTTTCCTAATGCTGTCCCAACAGAACTAATAATTGTCGCGACTGGATTTTTCGTTTCTGAGGTAGCCGTTTGAGAAACTTTGTCTTGAATTTGTGATATTATATTACTTACATCGGTCGATGTAAGAATTGCTTTAGCAACAATTGTTGCTTGTTGACTCATCGTAACATTACTCATATTTATATCACCGGTCACATGATCAACAATAAATGATTGTTGTTGAGAAATAATTGTATTTATATCATTTCTTGAAATATTTTCTAATTTATTTTTTATATGATTGTTCAAATCGGATTCAGATATTGACGATGTACTATCTCCTGATGGGATCCCGGAACCCGTAGCACTTGCCGCTTGGCCAATCAAAGTGGATAAATTATTTGCTATTTCTGAAGTTTTATTTGTAGATAACACACATGATAAATCTATTGAAACACCTTGTGACAAATCAGATGAATTTATTGAAATATTTCCTTTTATATTTGAAAATTGTAATGTTTGATTTTGTGTAGAAGACATAGTACAAGTCATAATTGAACTTGCGATATTTTCAATACAAACATCATTTAAAGATGTTGATGCATTTTTAGATGTTGTTCCACCCATTTTATTAATTAAATATTTTTTTTCAATATTTAATTTAGTTAATAAAAATAAAAAATGAATTTCGATTATCATCTTGAAGATTATCTAAAAATTATTAAAATACGCGATAAAAATAAACAAGAACTTAAATCGTGTAATCAGCATTTAAAATCTCTTGAAAAAATATTATTAATGTCATATTTGCAGGAAAAAAGAATAATATCAGATGAAAATTTATTAAAATTATTAAATAAATTAGAAAAAAAATATCTTCCAAATAGAAAGGAATTCAAAACAAACTTTTAAATAAAATTTAAAAGTATTCTAAGTTTAATTTAAAAATATTTTTTAATGTAACTTAAAAGTATTTTCTAAAATTATGTTTTATAATTATTTTTATTTTAAAAAAATTTATATTAAACTTTTTGAAATAAAATAATTATTAAATGATATAAATTATATTAATAATTAAAATATTATTAAAATAATTTATGAAACGGTTATTTTGAAAAATTGTTGAAATTTTTCAAAATAACTGTACTGAAAAATGTTTTTATATATTTTTTTCAACACTGTTATTCCAAAAAATTATTGAAATTTTTCAAAATAACTGTACTGTAAAAGTATATAAATATATAACATTTTTCAGCATTCATATCATTGAAGCCGTATGTTTCTTTAAGCCAGAAAATAAATAATTCTTTTCTTTTTTTAAATAATAAATACATACCTAAAACTTCGGCCACGCTATCAAATCCATCGATTTCTAGTCGTTTTCTAAATTTTTTGGTAACCCCACTGATATAATGTACCGGTTTAGTACCAATACGTGGTTCACAAATTTCTTTTGATGACATTTTTAATATTCATTAATATAATATATAATATATAAAAAAAGTATAAATAAAAAATTTTATATAGTCAATTTTTTTTTATAATTTTGATTTATTTTTACGGACACAAAATTTACACATAGAACTTTCACAATTGCATTCGATTTTACACATGCAAAAATCACATATTAAACTAACACAACTACATTCCATTCTACTATTTATACAAAAGCAGCATATTAAACAATCGCATTTGTTTAATATTATGCAATTAAAACGTTTATTAATTCTAATTGGTTTACTATATTTTTTTAACATTATACATTTACGACAAAAAATATGTTTTTGTGTTTTATCAAAAATTGGATAAACGTAATCTATTGAATTAAATTGTTTTTCATTTTCGATTAAATTAAATTTTTCATTTTCAATAAATTTATCGAAATCAAATAATTTTAAGTTTTCAGTTATGTTGAAAAAATTTTCAACTTTGATAAATTTGATTGAATCTTTTTTAATATATTTATCAAATATATTTGATAAATATTGATTAAAAATATTTTTAATCAAAGACATTTTTATTATAAATTATTGTCTTAAAATTATATTATTTAATCCATTCAATAACGATGTATCATTTTCAAGACAAAATGTGACACATTCATGCATATTAAATCTTATTTCGTGAAAATTTTGTCCATCATATAAAACATCATCAATAATTATTGATAATATATCTTTAGATATATTTATATTTAATTTTTTTAAATAAATAAATATATGATCAATAGTAATTTCAATATTATCTTCATCCGAATCATTATCCATAATTTTTATTTTTTAATCCTTTAAATTATTTTAAAAATAAATTTTTTTAAATTTATATTTTATAAATATTTAATGTTTATATTAATAAAAATATTCAAAATTTTTTGATAATTTTTTTGTTAAATAAAATCAAATTTTATTTTATTTTATTAAATTATATTTTTTAAATAAATATTTTCATATTTTTTTGAATAATTCAATTATTAGTTTATTTGACAATTATAATAATTTTTAATATTTAAATTAAAATAAAATAAATTTAAAATGTATTTTTTTTTGTTGAACGACAAAACGAAAAGAAAAATAAATTTTAATAAATGGTTATATGAAAATAAAAAAATTAATAATATTATTATATTATTTAATCGATATTTATTTATCAAAGAATTTGATGTATGTTTAAAAATAATTAATTTAGAGAAAATTAATTATATTAAATTTAAAATTTATTCAAAAGATAAATTAAAATTTATTGATCGAGGAAAATTCGGAAAAATCTTTTTAAATAAATCAAAAAATTTTGTAATAAAAAAGGTTTTAAACAAAGATTTATTTTTTGAATTTGATATTTTAAAAATCGTAAATCATCCGTTTATAATTTCTTTAATTGATTATTTTGAAATCCTAAATAATTCATTTATAATTCTCGAATATTTACCAAAAGGAAATTTATTTAAAATTATCCAAAAATATAAATTGAAATTAAATGAAATAATTTTTTATATTTCTGAAGTTATTTGTGCAATTGAATATTTACATGGGATAGATATTATTTATATGGATCTAAAACCTGAAAATATTATGATTCAATTTGATGGACATATTAAACTTATTGATTTTGGTTTATCATCTTATAATAATATTATCGAAGTTGGAGGAACGACGGAATATATGTCGCCAGAAATTTTAAAATATATTATTTATAATACTAATAAAAATACAATTAATGAAATGACTGATATTTGGTGTATTGGAATTTTATTATTTGAATTAAATTATAATAATATTCATGAAGCAATTTATAAAAAAAATGATTTAGAAATATTAAATATTTATAAAAACGAATTATGGTGGTTTAAATTATTTGATCGTAATATAATTAGTTTGTTGTATATTATTTTAAAATATAATGCAGATGAAAGAGCAACCATAAACGAAATAAAAGAACATGTACTTTTTAATAATATTGATTGGAATTTAGTACCTAAAAAAATTTATAAAAGTCCGTATTAATTTGTTTTTCTAATTATTGTAAAATTATTATTAAAAGGATTTCCAACATAACCTCTATTATTTAAGTATTTTAAAAATTGAATACTTGCCTCAAATTCGAATTTTTTTTGTAGTTCAACCTTTAAAGTACTATCATAAATATTATTTTTATAAAATGGCGATTTTATGTTAAATGGGGATAAATCCAAATTCACCATAAAATCACCATTTTCTTTATTATATTGAATTGAATATAAATTTGTATTAGAACTATAATATTTTAATATTTCTAAGACTATTGTTTTTGGAGGTAATATTTTATTTTTAAATCTATCTTCATTTAAATCAATTTTGCTTAATATATTTTTTATAATAATATAGCATTGATTTAAACCCAGTAATTCATAATCTTGTTCATAAATTTTATCAACTAATGCCAATAATAATTTGATATCTTTATCAAAAATATCCTCCGTTAATATTGTAGCAATAATACCATTAAAAAGTTTTGCATTTCCTTTATATGTTGATTCAATAAAGTCCGAAATAGTTAATTTTAAAATTCGATCTCCATGAAAAATTAAAGCATTTGAGTTTATTAAAATATTTGATAATTTTTTAAAATGATCTAAACGAAAAGGATATAAATTACCTTCATCCAACAATAATTTTGAAAGTTTGTTTAATATATCTTCTTTAATAGGTTCCGTATCAATAATTTCTTTTTTTGATATTTTATATGTTTTTCTATGATAAATATTATTTTCATCTAAATAAGTTAAAAAATAATTTAAAGCCTTAAGTTCTATATTTTTTAAAGTACCGAATTCTTTAAAAATTAACTTATTTTTAAAAGGAATATTTAAACTAATTGTAAAATTTGTTTCTATCCATTCATCCGCAATATCCGGACTAGTGTGATAATTTTCTACAAACTTATATTCTTCGACGCCATCCTTTACTTTTGAATCAAAAAACTCTTTTAATTCTGATTTTAGATGATAAATAATATTTATGTATTCATCAAAATTTATTTTATCTAATAAATTAAAAATTATCATTTTACATACCTTTAATCCATATTCTTTTTTAATAAATCCTAAAAGAGATTCAAGTATATCTTCTAATTGTTTTTGGAATTTATTTGTGTTAGTAATTAATAATTTATCTAATTCCAAATAATAAGAAAAAACCAAAGTTGCGATTTCACCGGATGAAAACAATGATAAAATTCCTGAATATAATATAATATTATATTCAAATTTATGAATAATATAATCACTAATGAAAGTATTTAAAACACGATCACCAATATATTCAAAAATTTCATAATTATTAATAGCGTTAGCACTAACATGTGTAACACTTTTCATAAATAATTTTTCGTTAAATTTTTTAGAAGTATCGATTAATTTAAAAAACGGGTTTTTGTTTCCATTTAAACATCTAAAAACATTTATACCTTCATATTTATAATTTAAATTTTTTATAAATTCATTTTTATTTGAATGTTTATTCTGCGTTGCATTTCTGGTAAAAGAAAAAACATGTTTTTTATATTTTTCATACGATATATTAATTTTTTTAGCTAAATCTATTTCCAAACATTCATTGTAACAATACTCATCAATAAAAAACCATTCTCTTAAAATTAAATTAATATAAAACATTTTCATTTCATGATCTTTTAAATAAAATATTTTTTCATTTTTTGAATTACCATACAATCTAACTTCATTACTTAAAGGTTTGGTAAAAGGTTGAATAAAACTATAACCATCGAAATATTTTATTTTATTTTGGTTAAAAGGTATTCTAAATTTTAAACAATACATAATAGGATTTAAATTTAAAACTAATTTTTTTTGGAATTCTAAATCATTTAGAATAATATTTTCATCATTCGAGAAAGATAAATTTCTAATATCAGAAAATAAATATATTTTCTGAAATTTTTCCGTATCGGAATCTTCAAAATATTTATTATAAACAATAACATTTTGAAGATTTTGATCTGAAATATATTTTATTTCTTCTTTTTTAAATTTATCAAAAAGATGAAATTTTATGTTTGGAAACAATTTCGCAACTTCTGCAATATTTCTTCCGGGCGCGGCGCCAATATATAATAAATCATAATTATTTTCTTTTATTAATGAAATAAATTTAATTAAAGAGTAAAATAATTTTCTTTGTCCATTGTGAATGGAATTTAAAGATTTTTTAGATTCAAAATAAATTAATTTATTTGTACTAAAATTTAATATAGTTTGAAACGAATCTGGTTTCAACTCACTAATGTAACCGTCAATTATTTTTTCCATTTTTTATTTTGTTATTTTTTATTTAAAATAAATTTTGGTCTTAAATTTAATTTCTTTTATTATAAAATATTTTTATAATAAAATTAATTATAATTTTATATTTGACTTTAAAAGTCAAATTTTTTTTATATTTATTTGTTAAAAATTTTATTCTAAGATAACCTCATCAGACCATTTTAGCTTGTGTTTTCTTGTTATCATTGGATTGGAACGCATTTTTTCCAATAACCAATCATGAACATCCCAAGATGCATGAACAAAACTATCATGATATAAAATCATATTGCGATCATATTCGATATAATTATATACTCCATTGATATTACAGAAAATATTTTTGTTGTAAATTATGTATAAAATGAGAACAACAATATCGTGAGCATGTTCGATTGTAAATTTTTCTGATCTTAAGAATCGATAAATATCATTAGGTTTATCTTTAGGGAACCCCAATTCGGAAAATTTAAAGGATTCGTGTTTATAAAACTTACTTGCAATTTCATCAACAAAACGTCCCGGCATAAAATCATCTTCATTTACACCTTCTATTTTAAGATATGTTTTTGTATTTTTTGAAATAAATTGTTCGATTAAATTCTCATTAAATCTTTTTTCGGTTCTAAGTTTTTCTAACAAATCGTTATTAGTTTTAACGTCTTTATTATAATTTTGAACATAAACTACTACATTGCCAAATTTTTTTTCGATTATACATAATTTGGGAAAAATTTTATCTAGAGATGCATCTCTTTTACTTTTATCTCGAACCAAAAGTTCTTTAAATTTCGGCCATAAAAAATAATTAGCTTTACTTTCAATTTCGTTTAGCAATTCTAATTCCGATTCGAAAAAAACCTTCAAAATTTCACGCAATTCATATCCCATATCAAAATCATTTTTTAAAAAAATATTGAAATTTTTACAATAACTTTCAATTTTTTCGGTTATTTCAGATGACGGCCAATCTTTAACTTTTTCGTGCAACATCTTGAAAATTTTCAAATATTCTTTTTTAAGATTATTATTTTTCACATCAACATCAATTGGTAGATATTTTTCAACTAAAAATTTAAAGTCTGATTCCGAAAATTTTACAAAAATTGTTTTGTAAAATTCATCAAATTTTGGATCGGTTATTTCTCTGGACATCATTTCTTTGCAGGTTTGTGATATAAACTCAATTTCATTATAATCTTCTTTTATACGAATTTTTTGTTTAAGACTTTCCCAAAATTTATCATATTTCATTTTTTTCAAATAGTCTCTTTTCAAAAGTTGCCATTTTCGAAATGTATTACAAATTACATTTTGATTTCCCGATAAAGCATCAGATTTATCAATTTCAAAATTCATCCATTTTTGTTGATTCATTGGCGTATCCGAACCTGGTGAAGGTTTGAAAACGTTATCCTTTTTTCTATCTTTAAGATATTTTTCATTAAAAATTTTCGGATATTTTAACATTGATATAAAATTACGAAATGGACGCGAAATTATAAACCAATCATGTAATTCATATTTTCCTTTGGTGTTCTGTTTTAAAAATCCACAAACATAATCACCTTGTGCGTCACAATCTTCGAATTTGTATTCGTATTTTGGAGTTTGATC
>Ga0172367_10009039_pt1 | contig 11010 bp, 6 predicted proteins | sample Lak10m_FD_114542 | JGI IMG/M metagenome (GOLD analysis project Ga0172367, IMG submission 114542) | Freshwater microbial communities from Kabuno Bay, South-Kivu, Congo - kab_022012_10m | ecosystem: Environmental > Aquatic > Freshwater > Lake | place: Democratic Republic of the Congo: South-Kivu...
GTGGTGGTGGTGGTGGTGGTGGTGGTGGTGGTGGTGGTGGTGGTCGTGGTGGTGCTGCTGCTGCTGCTCGTGGTCCTGCTGCTGCTCCTCCTCCTGACCTTGGTGCTCGTGGTGGTGGTGCCCGTGGTGGTGATGGTGGTGCTCCTGCTCGTCGTGTTGGCGGTGATGGTGGTGGCGGTGGCGCAGAATTGAATCCAGCAGCTCAAGTTTTTCAGGGTGGCGCTGGTGCTGGTAGGGGTGTAGGATTGAATCCAGCAGCTCAAGCTTTTCAGGCTGCTCTTGATGGTGGTGGTGTTTTTCCTCAAAATCAAATGCTTGCTGGACAAGGGGTTGGGGGACAAGGGTATGTGGGACAAGGGTATGTGGGACAAGGGTATGTGGGACAAGGGTATGTGGGACAAGGGTATGTGGGACAAGGGTATGTGGGACAAGGGTATCTGGGACAAGGGGTTGGGGGACAAGGGTATGTGGGACAAGGGGTTGGGGGACAAGGGTTTGGGGGACCAGGGTTTGGGGGACCAGGGTTTGGGGGACCAGGGTTTGGAGGTGGATATGGGTACCCATTTTAATGGTGGTGGATTTTTTTAAAGTCTCGATCTGGGTATAAAGCCTCTCTAAACTTAAACCAACCACCTGCGCATCCATGTCTGTGAACCCCGACACAGCCTCATCGAACAAAAACTGGCATCTGCAGTCCATTTCTATCATGGACAACGAAGACTACTGCTTGAGTCCCAAAGAGGTGATGCGTGTGGGAAATCTGCACACCATCAAGATCATCATCATAGTGGTTTCGTGCTACGCGCTCTTTACGCAATATTCACTCATTTACGGAGGCACCCCGTCGCAGACCAAGAATTCCATGCTCCAGTTCATCCAAAACCAGCTCTGGCGCAACTTCAGTGTTTTTCATGACACATACGTTCTGGACGTCAACGACACTGCTGTTATGGCTGAGCAATGACAATGCCTTGGATCAAAAGTATGTGGATGTATATATATAACTTGGTTTTTGACATCTAAAAATGAAGAGTCTTGCTTTGTTGTTGTTTGCTTTGATTGTGTGTGTGTTTTGTTTGGAAGGGGCGCGCTGCCACGACAAAGACGACGATAACAATTCATTCAGGATTTTCAGGGATAAAAACGTGCTTCACAGACTGCGGCGCATTTCCAAGGCCCGCGTGGCGGATGCGACTGCAGAGGAGAGGCTTCAGCCCTTCATCAAGATGGCGGGCAACAAGTACGAGGCTCCCAAAGACGTGCTCATGGGGTCTGCGCACCGACTTTTGCGCAAGCACATTGCTGCGAAGCTGCAGTCCAATTCTCAAAACAAGAACGAAAAGTTAGATTAATTTTGGTTTTTTGGGGGGTTGGTGTGTGGGTATATGGAGTCAATTAATAAAAGCTACAGCAAGGAGACTCAACAAACATATTGGGGATGCGTCCTCATTGAAGTATGGTGACAAAATCCTGACTCTCAATCACTCTCTTGAATGTAGACGCGCGCTGAAAAAATCTACTGTTTTTGTGCATGCACAATATGAGAGTCACGAACAACACCAATACGAAGTTTATGATGTTGGCGACGAGGTTGAGGCAAGAGACGACCTTGAGCCACCTCACTGCGCTGTTATTTTCGTCTTGGAGGAGAGTGCACGCGTCCACGAACTTGAAGCACACGGTTGCGTCTATGATGAGAAACGTGAGGAAGTAGCCCAGTATGATGCCCCACACTGCGAATTCTGCGCCTCGCAGCAAATAAATATTGCAATTTTTCTTGTGGTTGTTGATCTTGAGGGTGTGCCTTGTGGTCTCGTGGATGAGGAGAATAGACTTGTACATGAGAGATTGAGTTTTGAGGTGGCACTTGAGGGATGTGTACAAGAAGATTCCGAAGGATATGCCCAGCCAAAAAAAAAAGCACACGTAGAAGCGGCTCAGTGTGTAGTGTGAGAACATGATGCAGTCCTCATCATTTCCAAACTGATTGGAGGAAAGCGCCGCCAGTTGGAGGGTGCAGCAGAAGAAGTGGGCTACAGTCGATACGGCATTTAGCATCGCGACCATGCCCAAGAGCCCAATTTGCATGTGCTTGATTTCTTGGGGAGGCGGCGGGGACGGAGTTTCCATTTGTTTTGTGTGTTTTCCGTGCTTGTATACAGCGATATGATTTATATAAATCCAATACATATCCAGGCATGCTTAAAAATATCCAAACTCGATGGAAGATCATATCACACTATGTTTTGAACAAGTTTGTCCAGAAGCGAAGGTGTGACTACCAGTCGACGTGTGCCAAGTGTGCTCGCGAGATACTGCGTCTCCTGCGCCAATTCCACACCCAGTTTGGCGATGTGTCTATCTACGACTTGAGCCACGAGCAGGCGCGCGAGGTCAACTCGAAGATCTACGCTATTCTCAATACCCTGCATCCAGAGGGGGTCGAACCTACCGACTCTTCGCAGGCACTGCACGTGCACTTGCTGTTTTCGCAGTCTTGCAGCCGCCTGGCGTGCCTTGTGATGGAAGAAGCATCCATTGCTTTTCAGGAATACAACCAGCACGAGGTCCTCTCTGCTGTCGAGCAGAGCGTGTTGGAGTCTCTGCAGTACATTTTGGAGGACCTCAAGTCTGTCAAGTACTCTGACAAGACGCATTCTGCTAGCCTGGATGCCAAATTAGACGTTTACGAACTAAAGTTTAATGGGTTTGGAATTGAATATCTAAAGAAGCTATCGCAGAGTCAGACCTTTTAAACAGTGGGCGTGTGTAGAGGGTGTGTGGTGTGTGGGGGGGGCGGGGGGGAGAGAGAAACATGAACAAAAAAGACTCTTTTAATTTTCTAATAAAACGCGCAGCGAATCGTCCATATTGATTTTGTTTTCAGATAGGTACTTTTGGATGGCGAGCTGCGTCTCGTTGCTGTTTGGAATCAACGAAGAGGGCGCGTGGCTCTGATTCCACACGTGCAGCCACAGGTCCTTCACAAGCGCTGCCTTGCAGAACACGCACAGGTACAGCCTGAACACTGTGCTCCAGTGCGTGGTGGCTTTGCCCACTGGGAGGCACGCCTGCCTAAACTGCTTGAGTCCAGTGAAGGGCTCGCCGTGGTAGTGCGTCTCTGCGAGAAACTGCTTGAGGGCCGTCATGTCGGGCGTCACCACGTCGTACTGTACGATTTTTTCCACGAGGTGCGGATCATTTCCGACGATTTTCGGGATGTAGATCTGGGGATCTTGCATGGATTCCAGGCATTTGGCAAAGTAGATGACGCGCTTGATGCGCGCGCTGGCGTTGGTGGGGAGTCTGGTGCTGGTGCAGAACGCATAGAAGGAGTCGCAGTGGGCGCTGCTCTGCGCTTCTTGCTGCTGCTGGGCTTCGATGATCTTGGTCAAGGAGGGTTTCTTGTGCTGGAAGAGCACGGACTGACTCGCAGTGCGTTTTTTCTCTTGGGCTTCTTCTCTGGCGTGGATCGACTGTTGGATGTAGTGGGATCGGATGTGGCACGTCTCTTTACTGCGCAAGATGTTTGCGAAGATGTCGAGGTACTCTTGGGGGTCGTGCCTAAACACGCCGGGGAGGTGCCTCAGAATGACGTCTCTCGACTGCTGCTGCGCCGGGAGTTTTGCGAGCACGTAGTCGAGGACTGCGACGTTGTCGATGTCGGTCAGATTCAATAAGATGAAGGCCTTGCAGAGGGTGTCCCACGTGATGGATATGCCCGACTTTGCAAAGCAGATGCGCAGGCTGTCGAGGGGGTCCACCTTGGTACTCGGGGTCTTCATGCCCGCGAGGGTGCTGGTGATGATCTCCGTGACTTGCTGGGATGGAGCGTAGACTTCGTGCGGGAAGTCGATGAGGTCGATGAGTCGGATCCAGTCTGCGGTGGAGTAGTGGACTTCTTCGAGGTAGGCCTCGACTCCCTTCCAGTCCATGTGGTGGTCTGGAAAGAGTGTCTGGTGTAGCTGCTGAATGTTTTTGACGAATGAAAAGGAAACCAGGATGCGCTTGATCAGGGCTTCTTCTGGCCTCCGGAGGTTGATAGAGGCAGCCTCGCAGAAGGGCATGAGCAGGTCTGCGAAGAAGGTGGCGTCTTGTTGCTGCTGCATTTTTTGAGGCCTTAGAAGGCGCGCAAAATATATAGTGGGACGCGATTAAGAGCATAAAACCTGGCCTTGGACAGTCTCGCACTTTTCGCAGGACGTAGACCTCGTCTTGTTGACATAGACTAGGGGCGAGCCAGGACAGTCCAAGCAAGCAGACATGTTGTCGTCAGGAGAATATTTTCCGCGCTCACACGCGTACACGTACGGGCTATCTGGAGGACAAAACATGCCCTTGCTGCAGCATCCATAGCCTGCCGCTCCATAGAGGCACCTGCAGCCCTGGATCATGACCTCGTTCGTGTGCTGCGGCCCGCAATTCATGTATGGAAATGTATTTTTCGTGGGGTCGCACTTTGGACACGGGAGACATCGAGTGAATGGGTTTCCGTAGAATCCTTCTTTGCACATGCAAAATGTGTTGTCGCTTCTTGAACCAACAGCGCACGAAAACATGTTCCACGCGTTGCCTGCACACGTCCTGCACGGGATGCATAAATTTCGAGTCTCGTCGTAGTATGTGAGTGCTGGACATACGCATTCAGTGTCATCAACTGTATTTCCGGATTTTTCTGAGCATGTGCTGATTGTGTACAACACATTTTTGGGGCACGTTTTGCACCGAATGCACGTGGAATTGTAGAGCGGATCCGTGCAGTTCAGCAGTGCAGACACAGACCTTGCTTTGGACGTTTTTCCTGCAGGACATGCTTTGCATGTAGTCTGGCCGTCCAAATCAGAGTAAAAGTTTTTGCTGCATTCAATGCAAGAGGCTGCGCTTGTTTCTCTAATCCTGGCGTTGAACGTGCCCTTCTCGCATAGCAAGCAGGTTGTGCTGCCCGTTCCCGTACTGTACGATCCTGCGGGACACCCGCTGCATATTGAGATTCCGTCTCTGGACGCGAACGTCCCCTGCGTGCACGCCAGGCAACTCGTCTGCTTTTCGAGCTGGCTGTAGTATCCCTTACTGCAATTTGCGCACGCGTTTGAGACGTGGCCAAACGTTCCTGGCAAGCAACTCAGACACGCTGTGGCGTTGGCAGTGAGCATGTATGTGCCAGCTGTGCATGCCGTGCACTGGCTTGTTCCCACCGTGGGCGCAAAGAAGCCTGGAGAGCATGCCGTGCAAGCGCTTGCGCTGGTGATGGAAGCATAGTAGCCTCTGACACATTCCACGCATTCGTTGTTGATCATGTAGGTGCCTGGGTAGCAGGCATAGCATTCAAACGAGCCGTCTGCTTCGTTGTATACTCCGTTGGGGCACGACAAACAAAAGTCAGAGCTGTTAGCTCCCTTCACGTCATTGTGTGTTCCTTCGGGACAAAACTCGCATTTGCTGGAATTGAAGTTTGGATTGTACGTCCCGATGGGACAATCAAAGCAGGCGGTAGCCAAAATATTTTCTTCTACGGACACGCTGTACTTGATATTCCAGTATTTTTCATACCCAAAGATGTCGAGAGAGTCTTCTGCATCGCAATTGGTGGACCCCAATTCGTTGGTGAAGAGCATGAATACTTGGGCTGCAAAAAAGTTGTTGACTTGGTCATTTTCTGGGTTGCCTCCCGTGAAGTCCAGAGTGTGCTGCAGATTGCAGTAGAGCGGGTAATTTCCAAGGTGAACAGTCGTTGATACGTCTCGTACAGTGCATCCGTACATGCGGACCCACCAGTATGGGTTTTTGAAAGTTCTCATGTCGAAGTTGTACATGTAGCCTCTTTGCACTGTGATGGTGACAAAGTATTGAGACGCTCCTTGTTCACACGTAGTCCTCTTGATGTTGCCAAAGGGTTCGCACCAAATCATCCTCCCATTGTTCAGAGTCTCTAAGCTCATGTCTGAAGTGCCTATCTCAGAGCATTGCGTGGAGGCTGGGTCTTTACGGTCCTCGTGAATGTAGCCGTATCGCGTGAATTTTCCAGGAATACAAGATGCGCACGCAGTCATGCCCTTAAGATCAATGTACAAGCCAGGAGGACACGTCTGACATGCAGACCTTCCCTGCACACTCGAGAAGTATCCCTCTGTGCAGTTGGTGCACGCTGTAGCGTTTTCAAATCGATTGAATTTTCCTTTTGAGCAAGCTTGGCATGTATCATTGGAAGTGCTACCCGATGACGTGGAGAACGTGCCTGGCTTGCATTTAAGACACGCGAGGATGCCTGCTCCTTTTAAGTTTGGTAAATATGTTCCTGGTGGACACAAGAAACATTTCGAGCTTCCGTTGAAGGGGTTGTAGGTTCCCTTTTCACAGCTTAAACATTGCATGGCAGATGAAGCTCTAGATGATGGTAAATACAATCCAGGAGAGCAAGGAGTGGCATTCTTGGCAGTATTATCACAATATGAACCATGAGGACAGTCTATACATTCTAGTATATTTTGTGCTCCTTCAATCAATTGGTATGACCCCCATGGGCATTGTTTTGGATTTTTAAGTGCCCTTTCGTCGCAAAACGTTCCCTTGGGACATTTTGAGCAGGTGTTTTGCCCTGAATTTGATTTGTAGAATCCAATGTTGCATGGAATACAAAAAAATCCAAGGTTGTAGTCAAACAATTCTGTTGCGTTGAACTCAGAAATGGGATTCATGGCCTCTAATGAATATAATGTTTTTCCAAAATAATGATTGTTTGACACATCGAACCACATGCATTGGGCATCTTTAGACACATTCAGACTTGTATTCATAGTGACTACGGGTACGTAGTTTGTGTAGACTGATTTGAAATTGGATTCTTCGGGTTCTTTGCAGTGCAATTGATAAGGTGCTACAAACACTCCAGAGTGATTTGAAAATTCAAGGTCAATGCTAAACTCTACACTTATGATTGGATTGATTGAAATCGTTGCATTGGTGTGGTTGTAGTACCCAGCATTGCAATTGCAAGTTTCGCTTTTCTGAGCACTGTTGGAAAATGTAGGGCACGATATGCACGTAGTAAAACCAGACTTGGACCATGTATTGTTTGCACATGCATAGCACATGGATTGGTCGTTTGCTCCATGAGCAGTTGAAAATGTTCCTTGATCGCAATTCGTACACGTATTGATGCTTGTTGCGTTGAGAGCAGTAGAAAATTTGCCCTCACTGCATAAAATGCAATTTTGGGGATCAGGGGATCTGTTCAACGTAGCATACGAACCTGCTTGGCAGCCTTGACACGTGTCAATTGTATTGGCACCTAAACTTGTTGAATACTTTCCTTGAATACACCCCAAGCAAGTGGATGGGTCAGACGCTCCTGATGTTGTAGAGAAAAGTCCAGTTTCGCATAATGTGCATGTGTTTTCAGTAGGAGCTCCTAGACCAGTGGAGTACGCACCAGCTTGGCATAGTCTACACGCACTTAACTCATTGGCTCCAAATTTTGTGGAATAAGTACCAGAAGGACACATCATACAAGTTGAAGAATGAATGGATCTGAGATGGGTTGAATACAGACCTTGATTGCATAAAATACAGACTGAATTGGAGGTAGCCAGGTATGTAGTGGTTGAGTACGAGCCAGATGCACATGGAATGCATGTGTCTATGTTTATTGAGCCAGCTCCAGAAGAATATGTACCTTGCTCACATGACACACAAGTTGATTGGTTTATGGCTCCGTGTCTTGTAGAGTATGATCCAGCTTCACACAGTGTACACCAACTACTATCTATTGCCCTCACTGATGTCGAAAATGTCCCGTGATTGCAAAGTGTACATGTTAAAATGGTAGTAGCTCCTTGGCTGGTGGAATACGTTCCTTCACTGCATGCATCACAAGTTGATGGGTCTGTGGCTTTGCTGATTGTGGAAAACGAGCCTTTTTCGCATAAGACACACGACGATGAATTGGAGGCCCCTAAAGTGGTTGAATATGTTCCAGTTATACATGCTGTGCAGACGTTTTCGCTGGAAGACCTTGGGCTCGTGGAGAAAGTTCCCAGACTACATGGGAGACAAGTATGTGATGCTGTGGCTTGTGTGGCAGAAGAATACGTGCCCCTGTCGCATGCCAAGCACGTGTTAATGCCAGATGCTCCCAGCGTGGTGGAATAAGAACCTGCAGTACAGGCTTCACAATAATCTTGGCTTGACGAGCCCAGCTTTGTGGAGTAGGTTCCATAGCTGCAACTCTGGCACACATCAATGACAGTGGCCTGAGGAGTTGAGGAATATGTACCTTTCACACAAGCCAAGCAGGAAATACTTGCAGATGCGCCCAGCGTAGTGGAATAAGAACCTGTGATGCATGCTTGACAAAAGTCTTGGCTTGACGAGCCTAGCTTTGTGGAGTAGGTTCCATAGCTGCAACTTTGGCACACATCAATGACAGTGGCCTGAGGAGTTGAGGAATATGTACCTTTCACACAAGCCAAGCAGGAGACACTTGCAGATGCACCCAGCGTAGTGGAATAAGAGCCTGTGATGCATGCTTGACAAAAGTCTTGGCTTGACGAGCCTAGCTTTGTGGAGTAGGTGCCTTCAGCACATTTCAAGCAGTCTTGTCGTGTGTTTGATCCCATAATAGTGTTATATGTACCTTGGTCACATGATGTGCACACAAGAGGAGTGAATGCTCCTGTTATGGTAGAATATGCGCCCTGATTGCATGGAATGCATGTTTCTTCATGAGTTGCCCCTAAGGTAGTAGAATATAACCCAGGACGACATAGTATACAGGACGATTCATTGGATGATGCCAAGGAAGTGGAGAATGTTCCTTTGATGCATGAAAGGCATGTAGATATGTTTTCTGCACCAACAGTGGTAGAGAAGGTGCCTTTTTTGCACTGTATACAAGAAGATGAATTAGAGGAGCCCTTGGTCGTTGAGTAAAGTCCTGCACTACATAAGACACATGTATCTGGATTTTCTGCACCTACAGTAGTAGAAAAGGAACCAAGCTGGCAAAGTATGCAATGCGATGAATTGCTTATTCCCCTCACTGATGAATATGTTCCTGCACTACAATGAATGCACGTTTCTGAATCTTGTGCTCCGCTGTTTGTCGAATATTTACCTGTGTCGCATTGGATACATGTTGATTCATCAAAAGAAGCTATGTGTGTAGAATAAGTTCCCTGCAGGCATAAAATGCATTGGGTAATGTTGGATGCTCCTGAACCAGTAGAGTATGTTCCTGCACTGCAAAAAACACATGAAGAGGAATTCTCTGAACCAAGTGATGTAGAATACAGCCCAGGACTGCAAAATTCACAAGTTAAGTTTTCATTTGCGCCATTCGTTGTAGAATATGTACCTGCTTGACACTTGATGCAAAACCCAGAATTGGGAGCTCCCAATGTTGTGGAGTATGTTCCAGCTATGCAATCTTTGCAAAATGACGAGTTTGGACTTCCAATTGTTGTGGAATATAAACCATCAGAGCAGAGTTGACATGAGGCGACAGTGTTGGCTCCTAGATTGGTTGAAAAGGTTCCTGCGTCACAAAGCGTGCAATTTTTAACGTTTGGAGCTCCCATGATGGTAGAATATGTTCCAGCGTCACAAAATATGCAAGAGTCGTTGTTTTGCACTCCTACTTCGGATAAAAAAGTGCCTGCTTCACATAGAGTACATGTAGTCTTTCCAGTGATTGACAAGTACGAACCTGCTGGGCATTTCACACAAGTCGATTGGTTATTTGCTCCTAATTTTGTTGAAAATGTACCTTTGCCACATTCCATGCAAGTATCTTTCGTTTTTGCACCCAGTGATGTTGAATAAGACCCTGCTTTGCATAATGTACAATCTGCATAGGTATAACCTCTCGGTGAGGGTCTATAGGAGCCTGCAGGGCACAGTGTTATGTTGTCTGCAGGATCAAGACATATGCATCCAACAGGGCAATCAATGCACTCATAAATATTTTGGCCACCATCAATATGTTGATAGGTTCCTAGGGGACAACGTTCTGGGTCGATGGTTCCCTTTCTGTCACAATATTTGCCATTTGGACACTTCAAACAGCTATATTGTCCAGCTGTAGGCTTATAGTAGCCAGAATTGCATGGTATGCAAAAGAATCCAAGTCCATAATCCAACACTATGGGCTTCTCCAGAGGTTCATCAGACGGCAACATTCTCATGTAGTGAATGGGTGTTCCAATGTAGATTTGCTTGAAGACATCAAGCCATCTGCATGTTTCGTTTTCGCGCAATAAACTCCCGTCCATTTTTGGAAATTGTCCGGAATATGCTATTCTGGTATTATTATTTGAAGTGTTGGAACTCCAACAATGAAGTTGAAATGGGCCTACTGCACTTGAAAAGTTTAAGAATTCGTCGTGAATTTCATAATCAATTTGAAGTATAGGGTCTTGTGTCTGCATATCTTCTGAAATATTGTAGATTCCCAGGTCAATCATGGACAGGTCTACGTGATATACTGGATTTCCTACATAATTTTGGTTGACTACGTCAAACCACGAACAATTCTCGTTTTTGTAGATCAAACTCCAGTTGACAGTGGGCAATTGTCCAGAATAGGCAATTCTGTATGGTTGGGAGTGATTATTTACGTCCCAGCAATGAAGCTCAAAGGGTCCGAGGTTGCTTGAATAATTGACAATTTCGTCGTGAATCTCATATTCAATTTGAAGAAGAGGTTCTTCTGGGACTACATCATTGAAATTATTATAATAACCTGCATTGCAAGTGCATGTGCTACTGTTTTGTGGACTGTTCGAAAACGTGGGGCATGCAACGCATGATGAGAACCCAGCCTTGCTCCAGGTATCTACAAAGCATGTTCTGCAAGAAGACGTGTTGTCTCCAATCTTAGTGGAAAATGTTCCAGCAAGGCAGAGGGTACAGGCTGATGCTCCTTGTCCTGTGAAATATGATCCACTTTCACATAGTGTGCATTCCAATGAGGAAGTGGCTCCTTCAAAGGTAGAATAAGAGCCTGTTTTGCAA
>Ga0172367_10009041_pt1 | contig 11009 bp, 5 predicted proteins | sample Lak10m_FD_114542 | JGI IMG/M metagenome (GOLD analysis project Ga0172367, IMG submission 114542) | Freshwater microbial communities from Kabuno Bay, South-Kivu, Congo - kab_022012_10m | ecosystem: Environmental > Aquatic > Freshwater > Lake | place: Democratic Republic of the Congo: South-Kivu...
CCTGACCGTTATTGGCAAAGGAGCGTATATCGGCCTTCCAAAAATCGGAACCGATGCCGAAGTAAAAGTGCCCCAGGATTCCGTCACGCTGGATATCGTCCGGCTGACCGATGGCGCAGTGGATACGCTGATTCTGGAGTCGGCCTACAAGTGGGATGGCAACACCAGCGGCAAGGATGACGCATACTGGCGTATCGTGCTCGTGCACTACGACAACGCATCCGCAGAGCCCCCCATTCCAAGTCCAAAACCTGTTGTCGGATTCACCGTAGCAGCAAAAGACCTGACAGTTACCCTTACGAACACCACCAAATTTGCCAATAGCTACAGCTGGAATTTTGGCGATGGTACCACTTCCACCCAGGAATCTCCTACGCATACCTATGCCGCTGCCGGAAGCTATAAAATCGTGCTGAGCGCAACCAACTCCGCCGGAACAGTCAAGGCAGAACAGGAAGTAACCGTCACCTCCGGAAGCATGACCGTAGCCGACCTGGTAGGTAGTGCCTGGAAAATCCGGAACGCTGCCAATTCCATCACCGTAGGCCCTGGACTGGGTAATAGCTCCTGGTGGCAAGTGCCCGCCAACTTTATGGATGGCTCCTCCACCGGCGGCGACGACTGGTCTTGCATCGTCGATGATGAATTCATTTTCAGCGCAGATGGCACCTATGAGTACCGCACAAAAGGTACCGCTAGAAACGATGGCTATATGGGAAGCCCCAACGGCTGCTGGTCCGACGCGCAAGTGGCAGCCAGTGGCAACGGCGCCGCGTTTGGCTCAGGCAAACATACGTTTACGTTTACTCCAGCCAGTGGAGATAAACGCCCCATTATCACCGTGAAAAACGGAGCCAGCGGAGCCGCCTTTATTGGTTTCTACAAAGGATTCTACGGCGGCGAAAACACCAATTCGGCTAACCCTCCCAACGGAGGAGCTTCCACCAACCGCTATGAAGTAATCAGCTACCTGAAAGCAGCCGGCAAGGAAACACTGACTATTTCCGTGGATATTTCCGGCGGAAAAGACGGTTCTGCCGCCTGGAACATGGTACTCGTTCGCTAATTTTTAGCGCACCTCGACGTCAAGGGCTGGTCGGCATACCCGACCAGCCCTTGAATCAACGAATCGTTGCGCCACCCCCTCTTATTACACCCATTGAAGCGGTATGCACGCCATGCCGGGATTCGGAGACCTCCCCGTCTGTCGGAAATGGATTTTATTGCCCGTTGAGCACTTGTTTTCCATCTGATCATCAGCAATCTAAACATGATGAAGAAATATATTGCCCTATTGCCAGTTCTGTTCGTCTGGGTGATAGCGAAAGCCCAGGTATCAGGTAAAGTGACCGATCCCTCCGGCGAGCCACTGATTGGCGTTTCCATTTCCATAAAAGGCACCACCGAAGGGGCGATTACTGACCTAGACGGCCGGTATAGCATTGCCGCCAACGCCGGCGTATTGCTATTTTCCTACGTGGGTTACGAGTCCCACGAAGAGTCCATCGCGGGCAGATCCCGGATTGATGTGGTACTCAATCCACAAGCCGTAGCCCTGGAAGGCGTGGTAGTCATCGGCTACGGAGCACAGCGAAAAAAGGACCTGACAGGGGCTGTGACGGTAGTAGATGAAAAGGCTATTTCGAACCGTCCCATGATTTCTGCTGCCGAAGCCCTGCAAGGCAAGGCCGCCGGCGTACAAGTCGTTCAGCCCTCGGGCAAACCCGGCGCTAATCTGGCCGTGCGCGTTCGAGGCTCCACTTCCGTATTAGCCGGCAACGAACCACTCTATGTAGTGGACGGAGTTCCTACCACGGATATTCGTGGCCTCAACCCGGCGGATATAGAAACCATGAGCGTACTCAAAGACGCTTCCTCCTCTTCCATCTATGGCGCCCGCGCTGCCAACGGCGTCGTACTCATAACCACCAAACGGGGCAAAGCAGATGCCCAGGTTATTCGATTCGATGCCTATGCCGGCGTCTCCGATTTGCGCAAACCCTTGGAAGTACTGACGACCAAGGCGTATCGCACGCTGATAAACGAAATAATTCCGGGCAGTCTCGACCCTACTGCCACCGGTTATACCAACTGGGTGGACGAAGTGTTTGGGTATGGTACCAACCAAAGCTACCAGCTCTCCGTAGCGGGTGGAAATGAACGCTCCCGACACCTCGTTTCCTTCAACTACCTCGACAACCAGGGAATCATCCGACCCTCTGCATTCAACAGGTACTCCGTGCGGCTGAATATGGATAATACCCTCCGCCCCTGGCTCAGTCTTTCTACGAACCTGAATATCCTGAGCTCCAACACCAAAGATACCCCCGATAATGCCAGCTCGGGAAGAGGGGGCGTCATTATGAGCGCCCTGAATACCCCCCCCTTTCTTAACATCTACCGAAAAGACGGAAGCGGTCAATACGACCCCAATCCCTTCCAGCCCTCCTGGGAAAACCCAGTCGCCTATATGGAAGGCGCCGATCAATTACAAAGCGACAACCGCCTGTTTGGTAATGTCAGCGCACAGGCTACCTTACTCGAGGGATTGACCATCAAAACAAATGTTGGCATAGACCTAAATGCCCATCAATGGGATTACTACCTGGATCCCTTCAAAACGAATTTCGGTCGCAACCAAAACGGACTCGCGCGGGCCGACAAATCCAATGCCAGTACCTGGCTACTGGAAAACACCCTCCAGTACGCCAAATCCCTGGGCAAGCACAACATAGGAGCCCTCGCCGGCCAAAGTATTCAGAAATTTAAATGGAATGACGCCTACATTCAAGGCAACGATTTCCCTTCCGACACCCGCGTGCGCACCCTGAACGCTGCCAATAGCATCTATGCCAGCACCGCTATCGAAGAATGGGCCTTAGCTTCTTTTTTTGGACGGGTAACCTACGATTTCAACCGCAAATACCTGTTTACAGCCTCCCTTCGCAGAGACGGTTCCTCCAAACTCGCCCAACACTGGGGCACCATGCCGGCCTTCTCCGCAGGATGGCGGCTTTCCGCAGAACCCTTTATGCAAGGGCTCGATGCCATTCAGGATTTGAAAATACGCGCCGGCTGGGGCAAAAACGGCAACCAGGAAGGCATACCCAATTATGCCCGGTATGGTCTGGTGAATTATTATCGCCGCGCTACGACTAATCCACTTTCCGGCCCAGCCTCCGTACAAACAACCTATGGCAACCCGGATTTGCGCTGGGAAACCACCGCCCAAACCAATATTGGCATCGATGTATCCCTCCTCGACGGGCGAGTTACCTTGATCGCCGATGCGTACCTAAAGCAAACCAATGACGTTTTGCTGAATGTTCAGCTTTCCAACTCTCTTCCCATCAGCTCTATTCAGACAAATGCCGGGAAAATAGAAAACAAAGGCCTCGATATCCAGCTCTCCACCGTAAACTCCGTCAAAGCACTCAAATGGAATACGGATTTCAATATTTCCTTCAACCGCAATAAGGTCCTCGACCTGGAATATACCGATGTGTATTACTTTGGTCGTATCTACAGCAACAATCAGGACGTCGCCATCGTACGCGAAGGACTACCACTGGGAAGCTTTTTTGGATATGTATCGGAAGGCGTAGATCCCGAAACCGGGGATGTTCGATACAAGGATGTCAACGGCAATGGCATTTTTGAACCAGGCGACCGCACCGTAATAGGAAACGCCCAACCCAAATTCGTTTTTGGACTTACCAACAGCCTTTCCTACAAGAAATTTGACCTGACTGTATTCTTCCAGGGCAGCTACGGCAATGATGTATATAACGCCACCCGCATCGACCTGGAAGGTATGTTCGACAGCAAAAACCAGTCCGTAGCGGTCCTGCGCAGATGGACGCCCGAAAATAGAAACACCGATATCCCAAGGGCTGGTGGAACGATCGGCAACGTCCGCAACTCCTCCCGATTCGTCGAAGACGGATCGTATATTCGCCTGAAAACAGCCACCTTGAGCTACCGACTGGAAGGAAAACAAATCCAGCGCTGGGGACTAGGAAAATGTAGCGTGTACATCACCGCACAAAACATACTCACCCTTACCAGGTACACCGGGTTCGACCCCGAGGTAAATGCGTTTGGAAATAGCGCTACAGAACTGGGCATTGATTATGGAACCTATCCACAGGCGAGGACGCTGACCGCCGGGATACACCTCGAATTTTAAACCATACCATTATGAGAATCCGCATTCCATTCATACTTCTATCGGTTGTGCTTATCGCTTCTTCCTGCCAGGACTTTCTGGAAATTGACCCCGTGTCGCAGGGAATCGCCGTGAGCAACACCGCTGCTGACTCGGTATTGTATAAGTCGGCTGCCGAACTGGAAGCCGCCCTAGCCGGAGTTTATGCCGATTTCAAAAATGAATACTATCAGCTGGATTATTTCGTAAACGGCGATGCCCAATCAGACGATGCGTATGCCGGAGGCGACAATCCCGCCAACTTTCAGATTGATGACCTAAAGCTCGATGCAACCAACACCAATGTAAGCCGGGACTGGGCATACCTCTATTCCACCATTGGAAAAGCGAACGCCGTTATCAACAACGCCGGCGCAGTCAACGATCCGGCACTGACCGCCCAACGGAAAAATGAAATCATTGGAGAGGCCTCTTTTATCCGCGCCTTCATGTACTTCCAGCTGGTACAGTTGTGGGGAGCGGTACCGCTGCAGTTGCAGGAAGTTAAAACCATCAGCGCAGCTACCCTACCGGATATTTACCCCCTGATTTTCCCCGGCCGAACCAGTGAAGAAGAGGTTTTTGCTCAAATTCTGGCAGACCTACAAAAGGCATTACCTGCCGTGCGCACCACCGCACCCCACAAAGGCTTCGTCACTACCGGTGCCGTCCATGCTATGCTGGCAAAAGTACATGCTACCCTACCGGCCAAAGACTGGAATAAAGTGAAGCAATACACGGATGCCGTAATAGCAGCAGGCTATTCCTTGCTACCTACCTACGACCAGCTATGGAACAATAGCCAGGAAAATTCTGCCGAAGCTATTTTTGAAATCAATTACAACGGAGGTAGCTCCGATGGCAACTGGGGAACCAAAATTTTCCGGGGACTCGACTGGAAAAAATTTAATCTCCCCTCCAATGACCTTATAAAAGCCTTCGACCAGGAAGGCGATGTCGTGCGAAAAAATGCCTCCATCATTTTCCTCGATGTCAGCGGCCGCTGGTCCGATCCCCATTATCCGCAAACTAAATATCCCTTTATTAATAAATATCGCAAATTTCAGGAGGGCAGCGACCAAAACTACATTTTCATACGACTAGCCGACATCCTGCTTTTGAAGGCAGAAGCACTCAACGAGCTGGGGGATCAGGCTGGAGCCGCTGCACTGGTCAATCAAATCAGGAAAAGAGCTAAACTGGCCGATACAAAAGCCGCGTCACAGGCTGAGTTGCGCCTGGCTATCGAGAAGGAACGCCGCCTGGAACTGGCCTTCGAAGGGCATCGATGGTTCGACCTCCGCCGAACTGGCCGGGCTATCCCGGTAATGAATGCAGCGACCGGCGTAAATGATGTCAAAATTGGCTACAATCTCAGCCCCGAACGATTGGTATGGCCAATCCCACAAGCCGAGCTCGATAAAAACACCAAGCTCGTTCAAAATACAGGATATTAAATCGCAACTTCATCTTTTGCATGAATACAAGTCAATCTACTGTGCAGAGCTACTTACTTCTTCTCGTCTTGATTTCGGGCCTCTGGAAATGTACCCGTCCGGAGCCCGAAATCAATGAACCTATCGAAACATATCCCGTCTCCGCCTGGATAACCTCGCCGGATAAGGTGAACCTTCTCTACGAAAAAACCCTGCCATTTTCCAGCGCAGAAGACAGCCGGTTTGCTACTGTTTCAATCGATACCAGCCTGCGCTACCAGTCGATGGACGGATTTGGGTTTACGCTGACCGGCGGAAGCGCACAACTCATCCAGCAGATGGAGCCAAATGCCCGAGCCGCACTACTCGAGGAGCTATTTGGAAACACCAAAAACGCTATGCGGATTAGCTTCCTGCGGATCAGCATTGGAGCATCCGACCTCGACCCGGAAATATTTAGCTATGATGATCGCCCCAGCGGAAGCAGTGACTTTGAACTGGCGCACTTTTCACTATCCCGCGATACGGTGTATCTCATTCCTTTACTAAAACAGATACTACAGATCAATCCCTCCATCCAACTGATGGCGTCGCCCTGGAGCGCGCCGGCCTGGATGAAAGACAATGGCCAAAGCAAGGGCGGGGCGCTGCGCCCGGCATGCTATCCCGTGTATGCCCGTTATCTGCTGCGCTATATCCAGGCAATGGCCGAAAAAGGGATTCCCATAGGAAGTATGACTATCCAAAATGAACCCTTGCACGGAGGAAATAATCCCAGTATGCTGATGACCGCCATCCAGCAGGCGGACTTTGTCAAAAACCACTTAGGCCCAACCTTCGAATCGGCCGGCCAAAAGACAAAACTCATCATCTGGGATCACAACTGCGATCGCCCGGAATATCCCATTTCGATTCTGAATGATCCGGAAGCAAAAAAATACATTGACGGTAGTGCTTTTCATTTATACGGCGGGGATATTCAGGCAATGTCGCAAGTCAAACAAGCACATCCGGACAAGAACCTGTACTTTACAGAACAGTGGACAGGGGCTAATGGCGTATTCGGGGAAGACCTTAAGTGGCATATCCGCCACGTGGTCATTGGCGCAGCCCGCAACTGGAGCCGGGTAATCCTGGAGTGGAACCTCGCCAACGACCCAGGCTATAGCCTACACACACCAGGTGGATGCTCGGAATGCCTGGGAGCAGTCACCATCGATCGATCGGGCGTCCAACGCAATGTGAGCTATTACATCATAGCGCATGCCGCCCGGTTTGTACCACCTGGTTCCGTTCGACTAGAGAGCACTATTCCTACTAACCTTCCCAACGTGGCATTCATAACCCCTGAAGGGAAGAAGGTCTTACTGGTGCTCAATGATTCCGCCAATACCGCCACCTTCAATGTACATGCGGGAGCAAAAAAATTTATCGCTACCCTGAACCCCGGCAATGTAGGCACTTTCCTTTGGGAATAACATATTTCATTAAAACAACAGATTATGAAAGGTACATGGAACCCTTCGCTCAGCATGGCGTGCTCAGCACTACCCATACAGCGCCGGCATGGCTACTTTACGGCATGGGGCATACTCGTCGTACTCATGTCCTGTACAACGACCCTGTGGGGCCAGCCTGCCAAAACGGCCCGCGTCATTACTACAGCTGAATCGACCAACCAGCGGCTGGCTGATACGGGCCAACGAACTTTTCAGCTCTTTGGCCAACCCGTAGAGACCCAGCCTTGTATATTTGTAGATCCTTCCGAGTCTTTCCAAACCTTCCTAGGTATCGGGGGAGCCATTACGGATGCCGCGGCAGAGACCTACGCCAACATCCCAGCCAGCCAGCAGGCAGCCTTCTTGAAAGCCTATTTCAGCCCAACAGAAGGCATAGGATACACCTTCTGCCGCACCAATATAAATAGCTGCGACTTTTCGAGTGCCAGTTATACCTACGTCCGGGAAGGCGATGCCAGCCTGGCCTCCTTTTCCCTCGCTCCGGATGAGCAATACAAAATCCCATTGATCCAAAAAGCCAAGGAAACCGCCGGTGCCGCATTCAAGCTATTTGCAAGCCCCTGGAGTCCACCCGCCTGGATGAAGGACAATAACAACATGCTACAGGGAGGATCCTTAAAACCAGCCTACTACCAGAGCTGGGCGGATTATTTTGTCCGGTTTATTCAGGGCTATGAGAAAAAAGGAATTCCCATTTGGGGCATCAGTGTACAGAATGAGCCTATGGCCAAGCAGACCTGGGAGTCTTGTATTTTTACTGCCGAACAGGAACGCGATTTTATCCGCGATTACCTCGGGCCAACCCTGCAAAAAAACGGATTGAGCAGCCGCAAGCTCATTGCCTGGGATCACAATCGCGATTTACTCTACCACCGCGCAGCTACCCTCTTGCACGACCAGGAAGCAGCCCGCTATATCTGGGGCATCGGTTTTCACTGGTATGAAGCCTGGAACGGGGGATGGCAGTTTGATAACCTCCGGCGCAGCCAGGAGGCTTTCCCCGACAAAGCATTCCTGCTCACCGAAGCGTGTAATTTCCCATTTAGCTGGGAAACATTCAACCAATGGAAATGGGGCGAAATCTATGGCCAAAATATGATTCAGGATTTTAATAATGGCGCTGTCGCCTGGACCGACTGGAATATCCTGCTGGATGAAAAAGGCGGCCCCAATCATGTAGGCAATTATTGTTTTGCGCCCGTACACGCCAAAACAAAAGACGGCAGCCTGCATTTTATGAACTCCTACTACTACATCGGCCACTTCTCCAAATATATCCAGCCAGGGGCGAAGCGTATTATCAGCTCCTCCAATCGAGCACAATTGCTGACAACCGCTTTCCAAAACCCAGATGGATCCGTAGCCGTCATCGTAATGAACCAAACAGAAGAAAAATTTGCCTATCGGCTGTATCAGGGAAACCAGGCAGTGGAACTGGAAATACTGCCCCACGCTATACAAACTATTCTTTTCTAATCGACGTTTGAACCAATCAGTGCAAAAAAGGGAGTTGTGAAAACAACTCCCTCTATCAGTAAGTTAGATTTTTACCGTGTTTATACGGCAAGCGTACTTTACAGGTCAAATATATTTTGATGCGCAAAAATTGTGATAAAAAGTTTTCCACATGGTGTGGAAAATTAGCATAAATAAATGATTACCATGCTTTTGTGCCAAAGCAACCTGTTAGAAAACATGGTAAACCACATAGAAACATCGGTTTTTTTCTGGAATAGACCGACCGCTATGGCCTGAACACCGGCCATTCGACCCGGAACCGACCCCACTCAGAACATCCGCTTGCGCTGAAAGTACCAGACGATAAGAAAGCTAATCAGGGCAGAAATCAAGAGGATAAATAGAATGGCAAACCTATTTTCAGAAAAAGGAATAGGTACATTCATGCCAAAAAAACTCGTGATAAAAGTAGGTACGGCAATGAAAATGGTAACCATGGTCAGCCGGTGAATGGTTACGTTCATATTGTTGGAAATGATAGACGCATAGGTATCCATGGTACCGCTGAGGATATTGCTGTACACATTGGCCATTTCGAGTGCCTGCCCGTTGTCGATGATAATGTCCTCGAAGAGATCCATTTTTTCCTCGTCGTCGCGAATGCACAAGAAATCGGTTCGCTTCATTTTCATTTTAAGCAAATCATTGGCGCTGAGAGAGTTGACAAAATAAACTAAACTCTTCTCAATACTGAGCAGGCGTTTCAACTCCCGATTTCGGCTGGAATGATACAGCTCCTGCTCAATCAGATTCCGCTGTAAATCGAGTTTCTTCAAAAAGCTCAGGAAGCGGTACACGTTCTGCTCCATTATTTGAAGGATAAACTGCGATTCATTAGCCGGGTCAAAATTTTTGACTTTGTTATCGAGGAATCGCTGGAGCATTGGATTCACCATAGAGGTAACCGTGATGATTACTTCCGGTGTGAGGATGATTCCAATGGGTACGGTTTTGTATAGGGCGTCGTCTTCATCCTCTGCCTCATTGACCACGGCACTGCTTACGAGAATGAGGCGCACCTCATCCTCCGTTTCATAACGCGAACGCTCATCGACGTCGAGGGAGTCGGTAATAAAATCGAGGGGTACCTCCAGTTGAATAGCGGCCTCCTCCAGTTCTTCCAGATTGTAAGGTGGGGAAATATTCACCCAACAGCCGGGTTGCGGTTGGTCCAGCTCTTCCAGTTTGCCAGCGGTTTTTGCATAATACCGAACCATGCGGTGCTATTTTCCACAAACGACCAAAGGTAGTTCTTCAATAAAAAATGAGTTCCATTGTCAGAAAGGCTGCACTGCCCTTCCCCTAACTGAAGCGGATAGCTTTTATGGGCGTAATACGTGTCACAAGGTACGAAGGAACAATAAGGAACAGCAGAATAATTCCAAGTGCCCCTAAATTTAACAAGATCAACTGGAGCGCAGGGAGGTGCACGGGGGCGTAGGACAAATAGTAGTTTTCTTCCGACAAGCGGATAAGGTGAAAATACTTTTGCAATAAAATGAGAAAAATACCCAATCCGTTACCCCATATCAACCCTTTAGCGGTAATATGAGCCGCATAAATGAGAAAAATCTTCCGAATACTCCAGTTGCCGGCTCCCAGACTTTTGAGCGTTCCAATCATATAGGTGCGCTCCAGGATAAGAATCAGCAACGCAGTGACCATGTTGATGATAGCAACTATCGTCATTAAAGCGAGGATGACGACTTCATTGATATCCTGCAGAGCCAGCCACTCAAATATTTGGGGCAATTTTTGGCGGATACTTTCCGCGTAGAGTTGGGGCGGCAGGATGCGATAATAGATATACTCGCTGAAAGCATCCAAATCCCGGATATCATCAATAAATACCTCAAATCCACCTACCTGGCTCTCATCCCATCCCAATAGCTGTTGAATTTTTCGGATATCCACGAGCGCAAACTTACTGTCATACTCCTCCAAACCGGTCTTGAATATACCGGTGACCGTAAAGCTGCGCTTAATTTGATTGCCTTTTTCCACAAAATGCACCCGAAAGCGATCCCCTACCGCAACGTTTAGCCGGTCTGCTGTTTGCCTCGAAATCAAAATCCCATCGCCTGCTTCGGTCTTATGGAAGGTCAATGGCTTCCCTTCCTGAAGATAGCTCGTTAGAAACTCCCAGTCGAAATCAGCACCCACCCCCTTTAGGATAATGCCTTCCATTTCATTCTCGGACTTAATAATTCCCGGCTTCAGGGTAAATGCCTGGATATGCCTGATTCCACCGTAGGTATGCACCATTCCGGGCCATTCAAACCCGGCAAAATGCTTCGTTCCCGGAAATGATATCGACCGAATGGTATC
>Ga0172367_10009042_pt1 | contig 11008 bp, 8 predicted proteins | sample Lak10m_FD_114542 | JGI IMG/M metagenome (GOLD analysis project Ga0172367, IMG submission 114542) | Freshwater microbial communities from Kabuno Bay, South-Kivu, Congo - kab_022012_10m | ecosystem: Environmental > Aquatic > Freshwater > Lake | place: Democratic Republic of the Congo: South-Kivu...
CATTCTTTCTTTTTCTTTTCGGCGCGTCCCGACATCTTCCGCATCAACCCGATGAGCGGCTCTGCCATGCGAATCAACAGCGGATTGTGCCAGCCGTTGACGATTGCCGCCGTGCGTCCCGCCGCCAACACGCGATGAATTTCAGCGTAGGCTTTGGGATGTTCGGGCAGCGCAAGGTGATGAATGGCGTGCATCGAAACCGCGCCGTCGAAGGTGTCGGCTTTGAAGGGCAGGTTTGCCAAATCGCCGACGACGAACAAACCATGCCCGCCGATTCGACTCCGCGCCTCGCGCAAGGCTTGAATCGAAATATCGAGACAGATTCGCTTTTCATATCCCTGCGAATAAACTTTGTATTCTTCGTATTGCACGGGACCAGAACCCGCATCCAGCAAAAATCTGCCTGTGGGAATCAAACCGTCCATCACACGCAGGCGGGTCTTGTGGATGTATTCGCGGGAGACGGGGCGCAGGTCTTCGTAACGAGCGTTTTGGTAATTCCCGTCGTCTTCCTGCATCCAGCCGATTTCATCGTAAAACTCGCGGACTTTTTGTTTGGTGTCGGTCATCGTATTTTCTCTTTTTACCACGAAGGGTCACAAAGGAACACAAAGGGGGGTTCCTTTGTGACCCTTCGTTCCCTTTGTGGTTATTTCTTCCAAGTAAACGGCTCACCCACCAGAAAATCAAAGGTGTCTTTGAACCGCGCCATGCCTTCATCGCTCAACACGCTTTCCAGCGGATGTTCGGCGAGGTCGTCCCAGAAGTTCATCAGACGCCAGGGGAAGGGGCGCGGATACTCGAAGAAAAAGCGGTAGGCATAATTCCAGGCGAATTCGATTTGCTTTTCGGTCATCTGGTGAGCGGGGATGTCAGCCAGAACTTTTTCGAGCGTGGCGTAATATTCGTCCCATGAATTTGGATCGAGTGTGATTCCGCGTCCGCGATAGTGGGTTTGTCCGCACGAGATAACGGGGCGACCATTCATGGCTGTTTCCAACCCGACGGTGGTGGTGTACGCCAAGCCGACATCGGCAATTTCGATCAGGTCGTAGGTGTTGATCTTGTCCAACGCGCCGATGACGTGAATATGACTCGGCAGTTCGGGCAGCGCCTCGCGGACAACGGTTCCCATTGACTTTGCTTGCGGAACCAACTTCTCGCCAGGATGAACGCGAATGACCATCTGCACATCCGTCCGTTTGGCGAAATACTGGACGGTCTTCGTAATCCATTCGGTCATTGAAGCGGCGAAGATGTCGCGTCCGAGGGTCAGGCTGTCACCGAGGACGTTGGCAGCCAACATCACAACGGGTCGATTATCTAACTGGAGCGTGGTGCGTGTTACGTCCGCGCCTTGTGAAGAAACATATTGCCACAAACGTTTTGATTTTCCCCACACGCGCGCGCCGCGACGGGCATTTTCCAAATCCGCCACCCGCTCGAACATCTCGTCGGTGACGGGCAACCCGCAGCGGGCGTTGACAAGATAATCCGTCTCCTGCTGCATGATGGATGAATTCTGCGCCAACCAGATTTGTTCGCGCTGGTCGTTGAATTCGTAGGTGACGGCATCAATGCCAAGATGACGCGCCACACGGAAGACAATTCCCATCTCCAAAATCAAGCCGTTGGGGATGAGAACCACGTCGGGCTTGTTGGCTTGCATCCATTCGAGGGCGGCTTGCGCGGCAAAGGTATTGCGCTGAATCCGCAAGTCGTACAAGGCGCGGTCAGACGGGTCGTTCATGTCCACTTCTTCGCGCATTAAAGTATATTGAACGTCCCAGAGGGAGACTTCTTCAATATCAGTTTGAATGTTTGAAAGTTGAAGGTTGGAAGGTTTTATGTCAAGCATCGAAACGTGCTTGATTAAGGGAGATAGAGCGGCAAGTGCGTCTTTTGTGTGCAGAACGCGCTGGCGTTGGGTGAACTTATCTTTTTCCTTGTGCCATTCGGAGTAAGGCAGAGTCAGCAGGGTCACGTCATGTCCCATGCCCGCGAGGACAAGTCCCAGATACGCGGATTGCTCCACCCAATAGTGAAGGGTCGCAAAGAATAAAACCTTCTTCGCGCTGAGCGTAGTCGAAGCGCGCGCTTTCTCTGCAAACGGCTTGACCACGTCCACCGCCGCAGGCAGGGATGCTTGCAGCCGCGCCAGGTTGTAGTGATCCTTGCGCGGACGATTCCGCAAAGCGGAGCGAAGCATCCAGTCAATTTCAGCGGCGAAGGGCAGGTCGCCCAAGAGTTCTCGGAGGGTGTTTGATTTTGGCATGTGTTTCAGTTTGAAGGTTGGCAGGTCGAAAAGTTGGAAAGTTTATTCGTCGCTTGCAAACTTTCCAACCTTTCAACTTGTTAACCTATTTTCTCAATCTTCCAATTCAGTCTTGGGCGCACAGGACCAACCCTCGGCTCTGCCCATTGCGTGCCAGGCGCGCCTGAAATATCCACGTTGAAGGCGAGCGCGTTTTCATCCATGAAATAGCGGCGGACGCCGAACGAACTGGCATTCACGCCGACGGTGTAACGTCCTTCGTTGAAAATGTCGGCGGGGAGTTCGGCGCGGCTGATGTAATGTCCCGCGCTGCGTGTGTCGTAATTTTCGAACAACGCGGCATCGTCCGTGTCGAAGGAGGTAAAGACATATTCGCCGCGCATGGTGCTGACGTAAAGTCCCACGCGCAGACCCGTGACACCCGCGCTGAGTTTGTACTCGAACTCGACGGTGACGGGTTCGGTCGAGCGGACGGTATCCACCACCTTGCCGTCTTTTTCCTTGACCTTCAAACTGAGCGGCGTGAACGGAGCGCTCGACGCGGGGACATCTTCCGCGTCCCAAATCTTTTCACCCGCCTGAGACTGCCCCGACGAGAGATAAAAATCCACCGCCTGTTGCGACGGCGCGCGCATAATCATCTGACCCTTGTTCAAGACGATGGCTTCCTGTGTCAAACGAAGGATGGCAGACATGTTGTGGCTGACGAATAAAACCGTGCGCCCCTGCTGGGCTACGTCGCCCATCTTGCCAAGACACTTCTTCTGGAATTCAGCGTCGCCCACCGCCAGCACTTCGTCCACCACCAAAATTTCAGGTTCGAGGTGCGCGGCGACGGCAAACGCCAACCGCAGGTACATCCCCGACGAATAGCGTTTGACGGGCGTGTCGATGTATTGCGTGACTTCGGAGAAGTCCACGATTTCATCGAACTTGGAATCAATTTCCGCGCGGCGCATTCCAAGAATCGCGCCGTTCATGTAGATGTTTTCGCGTCCCGTCAGTTCGGGGTGGAAACCAGTCCCAACTTCGAGGAGGGAGCCAACCCGCCCACGCACGCTGACAGTTCCAGTGGTCGGTTCGGTCACGCGGGAGAGAATCTTCAACAGCGTGGATTTGCCCGCGCCGTTGCGCCCGACAATGCCGAGGACTTTGCCCTCTTCCAAATCGAAGGAAACATCCTTCAACGCCCAGACGTAGTTCTGGTTCATGCGGCGGTCAGACCTGCCGACCATCGCTTTCGCCAATCGAATGGGCGCGGAAATCGTATCCACGATCACGTCGCGCAGCATGTTATAGCGGAACTTCGTCTCCGCCGCGCCGATTTTATATTGCTTGCCGATGTTGTGTACGCTTATCGCAGTGTTCATGTGTTGAGTGTTTCCGTACCAAGTGTTTCTGTGTCAAGTGTTTCTGTGTCAAGTGTTTCTGTGTCAAGTGTTTCTGTGTCAAGTGTTTCTGTGTCAAGTGTTTCTGTGTCAAGTGTTTCTGTGTCAAGTGTCGAACCGTGACACAGAAACACTGAAACACGTGACACGTTTATATCGTATCCGCAAAGGTCTTTTCCATGCTTCTGAAATAGAAAAGTCCTGAGATGAAAATCAAAATCGAAATGCCGACAGAGACCCACAGCGCGGTGTCGGGTCCGTTGCCTGTGCCGAGCAGCGCCCAGCGGAAGCCGTTGACCACGCCCGCCATTGGGTTGAGGGAATAGACCACCTGCCATTTGTCCGAAATCACAGAGGCGGAATAGGCTACGGGCGTGGCAAACAGCCAGAACTGAGTCAAAAACGGCAGGGCTTGATTCACATCCCGATACTGGACGTTAATCGCCGAAAGCCAGAGCGCCACACCGAGTGCGGTCACAATCGCCAGCAGGAGGAAAAGCGGCAGAGTCCAGAGTAAATTCCACGCGGGCGTGACCTGATAGTAAATCATCAAGCCGACGAGGATGACAAAGGCGATGGCAAAATCCACCAACCCCGCAAATACTGAGGACATCGGCAAAATGAGGCGCGGAAAATAAATCTTCGTCACCATGTTGTTGTGCGCCACCAGCGAGCGGCTGCCTTGATTGAGCGCGGTCACGAACAAACCCCAGGGTAACAGCGCAGTGAAAGAAAAGACGGGATAGGGAATGCCTTCGGTGGGAAGTTTTGCCACCTTGCCAAAGAGGAAGGTGAAAATCAACATGGTCATCACGGGTTGAATCACAGCCCACGCCATGCCGAGCAGGGTCTGCTTGTATTTGACTTTGATGTCGCGCCAGACCATGAAGAAAATCAACTCGCGGTACATCCACAGGTCGCGCAGGTTCAATGCGGCAAGGCCCTTGGACGGCTTGATGTAAACAGTGTGGGGTTCGTGTTTTGTAAGTTCAGTCATTTTTATTTCCGCGTTAAACGTTGAACGTTCAACGTTTAACGGATTTTATCCCGATTGGCTTTGAACCACTCGATTGTCCGCTTCATGCCTTCTTCAAACGGGACTTGGGCGCTCCAACCGAAAAGTTCTTTGGCGCGGGAGACATCCAATCCGCGGCGGGGTTGACCGTTGGGCTTGTCCGTCTGCCAGATAAGTTTGCCCGCAAAGCCAGTCATCTTGGCAATCATCTCGCTCAGGTCTTTGATCGAGATTTCATAGCCAGAGCCGAGATTGACGGGCAGGTCGCCGTTGTAATTTTCGGCAGCCGCCACAATGCCGCTGGCGGCGTCTTCGACGTACAAAAATTCTCGGGTGGGGGAGCCGTCGCCCCAGATGGGCAGTTCCTTGTCGCCGCGCTCGGTGGCTTCGATGGCTTTGCGAATCAAGGCGGGAATCACATGCGACGACTTGGGATTGAAATTATCGCGCGGACCGTACAGATTGACAGGCAGGAGAAAAATGGCGTTGAAACCGTACTGCTGACGATATGCCTGCGCCTGCACAAGCATCATCTTCTTTGCCAGACCGTAGGGCGCGTTGGTTTCTTCGGGATAGCCCATCCACAAATCGTCTTCCTTGAACGGAACGGGTGTGAACTTGGGATAGGCGCAAACTGTGCCGATGGCAACAAATTTACCCACACCGTTTTTGTACGCCTGGTGCATAAGTTCCACGCCCATTATCAGGTTATCGTAGAAAAACTCGGCGGGATGTTCGCGGTTGGCGCCGATTCCGCCCACGTTGGCGGCGAGGTGAATGATGACCACATTCTTCGGGTCGACATCTCTGAGGGTATCGCTGTATAAACGCTTGATGTCATTCGGGTCAGCGAGATTGTAATCCTCGATACGCGGAATAAAAATATCAACCGCGCCGCGTTCTTTTAATTTGGCGATGACAAACGAACCCAGAAACCCCGCCCCGCCCGTAACGATTACCTTTTTGTTTTGCCAGAATGTTTCCACTTTGAAATTCTCCTGTCTACCTGTTTACCTGTTTACTTATCTACTTGTCTACCTTCTATTGCACAATAAACTGCGCGTTCCGATAGCGGTCATCCGACGGGTTGCGAATTAAACCCGATTTCAGCGCAAACAAAACCTCACGGACGCCGTCATCCACCGTCAGCGTGGTATCGAACCCAAGCACACGCTTGATCTTTTCGAATGAAACGGTAATGTCTCGCATATCGCCGCCAAAGGTCAGGTCTTTATATTCGACCATCGTTTCGGGCATCCGTCTCAGCACATAACCGACAATATCGTTCTTGGAATAATTTCCGTTCTCGGTTCCCAAATTGAAAACCTGCCCGTGAATTTTACTTTGCCCCGCTTCCAAGCCCATGATCACGCCTCGCACCACATCGCGGATGTGGACGAAGGAGCGCGAATATCCGCGCTGATAGATGATCAACTCGCGTTTGGTGAACGCCTCCAGCACAAACTGATTCACAATCAGGTCGAAGCGGGTGCGGGGCGAAATGCCGTAGAGCGTGGCAAAGCGGAAAAGGAGTGGGGAACAGGCGGCGTCCTTTTGAGAGAGTAAAAATTCCTCCGCCGCGATTTTGGTTTCAGCATACAACGATTGCGGATTCAAGGGAGACTCTTCGGTGACTGGCTTGCCGTCTTCGGACAAGCCATAGTTGCTGTAGGTCGAGGCAAACACAAACCTTTCCACGCCCAAATCGGATGCCTGACCATAGACCCTTTTTGTGGCTTCGACGTTATACCGCCAAGCCACCGACTTCCCCACTGCCTGACAGGCGGGGAACCCGACAATCCCCGCCAGGTGAACAATCGCATCGGGCTTTTGCCAATCACGTTTGATGGCGTCGCGCACAACCCGTGGTTCGGTCACATCTGTCTTGATGAAATGGAAATTGGGATGACTCAAAAACGGCAAAATACTTTCGCCGCCGAAGAGCAAAGAGTCGAGGATGGTAACCCGGTAATTTTGCCGCAGCAGTTCCGAGGTCAGAATGGAACCGATGTAGCCCGCCCCACCCGTAATCAAAATATGGCGCTCCGTCATTCGAGTCCCTCCAATCTGATTTTGTATCCATCCAGCACCAGCGCAGGAACAGATTTGTTATTCACAACCGCAACGCCCTGCTCCATGCAGCTAAGTTTGCAAATATCCGCCACATCGCCCGAGCCGACGATCCGCACGCTGTCATATCCCGCATTCCGCACTTTGACAAGGTAATCCTTCACCCGCTGGCGCGTGCGGCGATAGACCGAAAACGAACGCTCCACATAATCCACTGCCAGGCGGGCGCGCAAGGCGAGTCCTTCGGGCGTGATGATGTAACGCAGTTTCTTGCGCTCGGCGCGCGAGACTTTCACCGCGCCTTTTGCGATCAACCTTTTTAAATGCCAATTGACCGTGCCAACCGCCACCCCCAACTGGGTTGCCAGCGCAGATTGATTTACATCGGGGTCGCTTTCGATTTGTTCGAGCAGGGAAAGTTCGCGGAGTTCGTCGTTTGTAGATTCCATAAATTTCGCAGTCCAAAATTCAGTCGCTGAATTATAACCTTGAATCAAGCAGGGTCAAGCCCGATGTGAAAGAAGGAAAATATTCAGGTAAAATCACCCCGCCATCCATTGAACACACCGCGCGGGTGTGAAATCTCAAATCCGTGCGGCAGACAAATCAAATTTGCATGAGGATTTTTAATGCGTCCGAAACTAAAACTGCTGCCCATCGAACAATACAGGGGTGTAAACGACCTGGATCCAATCAAATATTATTACTGGCCCATCTTCGGAAGGATGTATCGCCAGCGTGTGGAACTGGCGCTGGGCGAATGCGCGGGCGGTGAACGGATTCTCGAAGTCGGGTTTGGAACGGGACTTGCCTTTCCCAACCTGCACGACATCTACAAGGAAATTCACGGCATCGATCTGACAGCGGATATCAAAGCGGTCAAGTCTGTTTTCGAGCCGATGGGCATTTCGCTCTTCCTCGAAAAAGGCGACGTGTTGAAAATGCCCTACGAAGACGGATTCTTCGACACCGTGCTGCTGATCAGCATCCTCGAACACCTGAAACCGCAGGAGGTGGAGCAAGCCTTTGCCGAGGTCAAACGCGTGCTCAAACCTGGGGGGCAGATGGTCTACGGGACACCCGTCGAAAAACCGTTCATGGTCTTCATGTTCCGTATGCTGGGACATGATATTCGCGACGAGCATTTTTCCACGGAAAGGGAGATTGCAGCCGCGGCGCACAAAATCTTCTCCAAAGGGCGCGTGGTCGAAATGAAAAGCACGCCGCCAATTGCAGGCGCGGTCTACACAGTTGGAAATTTCATCAAATAAAAAATGGACGGTCACTTGCGGGTGACCGTCCATTTTTTAGCGAATGCGTTCGTAAATCAGAATATCCGGGTTGACCGCAGAAATCGTCACATAAGGCAGTTGGGGCGGCAGGCGATAGGCATATTTTTGGAGGAGGCGAAAGTTCGTATTTTCACCCGCCACAAGCTGCTTGAAGAAATCACATTCCACCGGGTTGGTCGCGCACACCGAAGCGACATAGAACCGTCCATAGGTATAGCTGTCGATTACAAAATAATCCGTGTCCCGATCCAGTAGTCCCTGCTCTCCCAGATTGTATTCATAACGCCCGCCCGTGGGAACCACATCATCGGGGTATTTGACAAAATAAATGGGGTAATTATGTGCCCGGAAAAAACGCCTTTTCTTCAGCGCCGGCGGATACAACGTATATTCGATGCTCTTTTGATAGCCGGGAATCGCCGCGATATATTCGCCGGCAGGGATGCGTGAATCGTTCAAGAAAAGCAGGGAAATGCTCACAAGGCGCAGCGCAGAGTACGCAAACCCGACAATCAGCAGGGCAAAAACCAGGGGAGGCAGAAAATTCCACCCCCTGCCCCTGGCAAAGCCGATGAACTCCTCGACGAAAAATGCGCCCAAAATCGCCAAAAACGGGACGAAGGGAATAAAGTAGCGCTCGATGTAGTTGATCGAGATCATGAACGGCAGGTCGAAGATGAGCACGGTCAATATGAGAATGCCGACACCTTGCGCCCGCCGCTCATCGAAGGACACCCTGCCAATCTGCCAAAGAAGCCAGCGGACAGCGAACCAGGTCAACGCCAGGATGAAAAGATAATAGGAAAATGTGCCGACGGCGTTTTCCAACACCGACCACTGCCCCAGCAACCCAATCTTCGTCCCTGAATTGAATCCGTATTGCGGATAATTCCGCAGGGCGGGGATGACGTTCGAAAAATAATAGAGCGGCGCAAGCAGGGATTTGGGCGTGCCAAGCGCGTATCCCAAATAGGAAACCAGCCCGCCCAGAATCAGGCTTCCCGCCATCGACAGCCAGCGGGCGCGGATTTCAGCCCAATTCAGGGCGAGGAAGGAAACGATGGGCAGCAGAATCAAACTTCCGCCGGTGAATTTGCTCGAAGCCGCCAATCCCACGACAAAGAAGGAAACGTACAACCAGAATTTTGCGCCGCTGTATCGATAACGGATGGCAAAATAGACGCTCAAGATGGTGAACAATTGCAGGTAGAGGTCGTTGTGCGCAAAGCGTCCATTTGCCACCGCCACCCCGCTCATGACGTACAACAACCCCGCCAGCGCGGAGATTCGTTTTCGCGCCCCCATCAGCCGCGCCAGGGAATAGATCGCTGCGCCGCCCAACCCGCCCAGGAAAGCCGAAAACACGCGCGCAGCAACAATAAATGCAAAATCCGAATATCCCAAACCGTAGGTTGCCAAGCCGATGGCATACATCACATACTTGGGCAGGGAGGGGTAGTTGAAGTCCGGCTCGGTTTCGTCGAAGACAATTTCACCGCGCAAGGCGCTGGACGCGCGCCAGACCATCTCATCGGGGTTCCACAAAGCGGGCGCTCCCCACTGTATGCCCGGCAGGGATACCGCCATAAATAGCAGGAAAATAAAAAGCGGAATCACAACTTCATAACGGGAAACAAAATACGAAAATTTCTTAATCACTTCAAACGCTCCAACAAATGATCACATTCTTGCAGTCTTCGCCAATTTTACAAAAAAGCGCGGGCTGTATTCGCAGTCAATCGATAAATTGTAACCGAATTAGACAAGGTCGGGATACGGGGCAAAACGGGGAGTGCCTAAAAGCATGGGCTTTGATCGACCACAAAGTCACCAAGACACGAAGACTCAAAGGATTCTTGGCGGCTGCCCTGGCACCGCCCGCCAGGGCAGGTGTGTGCCTTCGCGCCTTGGTGGTTCCACAGAATTAGACACTCCTCAAAACACGGCAAATATTCAGGTAAAATCACCCTGCCATGAATGTAAACCCACCCTTTGACGAAGCAGGCGTTGAATATCAACGGACCCGCACATCACACTGGAACGAAGTTGCCCAAAAACGCGACCACTGGCGCGGCATGGGCAGATGGTACCACCGCCGTTTGAGCGAAATCTACCAATACCTTGTCAGCCCCAACCAGCGCGTGCTGGAAATTGGCTGCGGCATGGGCAACCTGCTTGCCAGCCTGCGCCCCTCGCGCGGCGTTGGCGTGGACTTTTCACCCGAGATGATCGGGCGTGCCCAAAAGAAATATCCAGAATTGGAGTTTCACCAGATCGACGCCCACGACCTCTCCAGCCTTCAAGGCGAGTTCGACATCATCATTCTATCGGACACGGTCAACGATCTTTGGGATGTGCAACGCGCCCTCGAACAGATTCGCCGCTTCTGTCTGCCTCACACGCGATTGATTCTCAATTTCTACAGCCACCTCTGGCAATTGCCGCTGACCACTGCCCAAAGCTTTAATCTTGCCGCGCCCATGCTGCGTCAAAACTGGCTCACCCCGGAAGACATCGACAACATGCTGCGGCTCGCAGGCTTCGAGAGCATCCGCTCTTCGCGCGAAGTCCTCTGGCCCCTTCCATTTGGCAGACTGGCAGACCGCTACCTGGTCAAGGTGTGGCCCTTCCGCGATTTTTCACTTTCCAACTTCGTCATTGCCCGCCCCGCGCCGCAGCCAGCCAAACAAGCCAGCGTCTCTGTCGTAATCGCGGCGCGCAATGAAGCGGGAAATATCAAAAATATCTTCGAGCGCGTTCCCCAAATGGGAAGCGGGACAGAAATTGTCTTCGTCGAAGGACATTCGCGCGACAACACCTACGAGACCATCGAAGCCGAAATGCCGCTCCACCCCTCGACCCCCAGCCTGCTTTTCCGTCAATCGGGCATTGGCAAAGCCGACGCCATCCGACTTGGCTTCGAAAAATCATCCGGCGACATTTTGATGATTCTCGACGCCGACCTGAC
>Ga0172367_10009048_pt1 | contig 11004 bp, 11 predicted proteins | sample Lak10m_FD_114542 | JGI IMG/M metagenome (GOLD analysis project Ga0172367, IMG submission 114542) | Freshwater microbial communities from Kabuno Bay, South-Kivu, Congo - kab_022012_10m | ecosystem: Environmental > Aquatic > Freshwater > Lake | place: Democratic Republic of the Congo: South-Kivu...
AGAGAGTGCATGAATTAAGGCAAAATATGCCGCCCGAATTGAAGATTCATTACGCCATGAAAGCTAACCCCATGCCAGCAGTGGTTCAACACATGGCCACATTGGTAGACGGTTTTGACTTGGCTTCAGCCGGTGAAATGAAAGTAGCACTTGATACTACTATGTCACCTGAGCATATCAGCTTTGCTGGCCCGGGGAAACGACCTACTGAATTAAGTCAAGCGATTGCCGCTGGCGTCACGATCAACGTTGAATCACCCAATGAACTAGAAACCATAGCCCAACAATGCGAAATACTCGGCCTAAATGCCAAAGTTGCTGTACGCATCAATCCCGCATTTGAATTGAAAGCCTCTGGCATGAAAATGGGCGGCGGCGCCAAGCAGTTTGGTATCGATGAAGAACAAGTACCTACTGTTCTAAAGCGCATCAAAACACTGAGCTTAGACTTTCAAGGCTTTCACATTTACAGTGGTTCGCAAAACCTAAAAGCGGAATCCATCATCGAAGCCCAACAAAAAAGCCTGCAATTAGCAGTGCAGCTATCTGAATATTGCCCATCACCTATCCGTAAGCTCAATATAGGCGGAGGCTACGGCATCCCTTATTTTCCCGGTGACCTACCCTTGGAAACCAAACAAGTCGGTGAGGCATTAGCTAAAGAAATAGGCCTGGGCCGTCAAACACTGACCGAAGCAGAGGTTATTATTGAATTGGGACGTTACCTGGTCGGAGAAGCCGGAATTTATGTCACGCGAGTCCTCGACAAAAAACACTCACGCGGGCAAATTTTTTTGGTTGTGGATGGTGGTTTACATCATCATCTGGCCGCTTCCGGTAATTTCGGGCAAGTTATCCGTAAAAACTATCCAGTAGCAATCGGGACCAAAATGCACGAAACAGTATTTGAAACTGTAAACATCGTCGGCCCACTCTGCACACCGCTTGACATACTGGCCGACAAGATGAGCTTGCCTAAAGCAGAAATTGGGGACTTGGTCGTGATTTGTCAATCCGGAGCTTATGGGTATACCGCCAGCCCTAGCAAGTTTTTAAACCAGCCGGGTGCTGTTGAAGTATTAATTTAAGGAACTTCTGCTAATAAATTGGCTAATAATTTGGTGCGGGCTTGCCTGGAATGGCCAGCAATTGTGTCATCACTGATTTTTACGGTTTGATGCTGCTTAATACGATTTATAAAATCGATCATTAGCTCAACAATCGCAATCTGATTGTCTAATGGCGCAATCGCAGAAACGCCAGCCTCTCTCAAAACATTCGCTGTATCGCCAACAGGGTCTGTCAAAGCTAAAATCGGTCTTTTGGCGCGAAGATATTCGTAAATTTTGGCTGGAATTTGATGATTACAATTTGTAGCTTGAAACACTAGCAAACCATCGACGACCAGCATTTCCGCCAAAGCAGTTTCATATGCTACATTGGGTTCCAGAAAAACAATCTCTTCTAAGCCAAATTGTTCAATGGCTTGCTTATGCAATGAGTCATGCCCGGTTGCCCGCAAAATCACTTTAAAATGCCCTGCGACTAAAAACCCGGATTGTTTAAGCTCTGCTAAGGCCATAAAAAACTTAGTAGGATCACGCTCAGAAGGATACAAAACCCCGCTGTGCAATAAAACTATCTCGTCACTTTTACCAGCCAAAGCTTTCGCGTAGGCTTCTGAATTTTCAGCATTTGAAAAATTTTCTTCGTCATAACCGTTAGGTACCAAAGCCCAACGCGATAAAGGAATGTCAGGGTAACGCTCAGCATACATGCGGATTGCCCCTGGTGTTGTAAATACTGCCTTAAAACAATGCTTGATTGTTTGACGTTCAATCCACAGATAAACCTTGCGTTGTGTAGCGTTGGTTGGATAGTGTTCTTCCGTCATGGAGTCTCTAAAATCGGCAACCCAGGGAATACGAGTGATAAGGTGCAAAATCAGCCCTAGTAAATGTGCACTGGCAATCGGATAAGTCGACCAGATCACCTTAGGGCGATATTGCCTAATCAACTGCAGGCCCGACCAAACACCGCCAAGGCACCAACTCACCCATCTATCCGGCAAAGCCATCCAGCCCAAATATCGACCTTTTATTGACAAGTGCTTAGCCGTATCCAGCGCAAATGCTCGCTTGACATCAACCTGAGAGGGAATTTCATGCATTTGGTCTTCACTGATCTTTTCGTAAACACTAGGATTGACAGTTAACACCAGTGCTTTCCATCCGTGATCAAGTAAATATTGGGAAAATTTTAGTGTTCGCTGAATGCCGCTACTGACACGAATCGGCGGAAAGTGAAAGGCAATCATTAAAATATTGTTCATAACAGCTTTATCCAACTTATTGTCCATTCAGCAACCTGATCCCGCCACACGGCGGATGAAAAAGTATGATCGGCCTCAGCGAAATCATGTTTCTGTACTCGTGAATGCCTAAATAAAGTCTGCCAGACTGAATCAGCTTCAATAACACCTTTAAACTCATCGGCAGTTAAATCTCTTCCACTTAAAATCAGTAATACCGGATGAGCAAATTTTGCGAAACATTCGCGCATTCTGATCGGTAAGGATAAATTCTGGTCAACTACATCCACTTTAATTGTCGCTGGAACAGAATTACTATCACCTATCGCTTGTTTCATTAAGCTAAATAATGACTTTAAAGATTGGACGAAATCAAAATTAAAACCAAAAACCTTTGCCCAGAAATCCCGACTCAACAAGCGCTGAAGATAATAATGTTTTAAATAGGTTTTGGCTGCCCCTTGCTCAGTAAAAACCCAGGGATTCAGCAAAACCAGACCATTGATACGAGCATCTTTATAAGCATAAAAAGTTGCCGCTGATGCCGCGTCGCATAAACCCCATAAAACAACATGGGTTAACTGGGGACTGGTAACAAAAAAACAATCAATGGCCGCCTTAATATCATCATCAAGTTGATCAAAGCGTCTTTGTGCACCTTCCGAATCCCCCATCCCCCTAACATCAAAACGCATCACCGGTATACCTTGCTTAGCTAAAGATCTAGCTAGTAGTAAAAACTGACGATGGCTGCCCACACGGTATTGTGGCCCACCGACCACGATCAAGACGCCGGTCTTCGCTTCATTATCGACTTGATGAACGATGCCAATCAGTTTTTCACCTTGGCAATCAAAAACCAAAGGTAACTCTTTAGCTTGCATTCGTTTCCACCTGTTGTTGCACATAGGTTAAGACATCTTCGTTTTGTACACGCCGATAAATGTCTTCCACGGACAAAGTAATGCCGACTGAATCCAAAACAAACTCATCGCCTAAAAAATAGTGTTGAGACAACCAACCATTCATTCGGAGACAAACTTCGACATCAACAAAATCCTGCTCGATTAACAAGTATTCCTGCAAACTGGGGATAGATTGATAGGCCAGACACTTGATGGTCTCATCATTTCGACGGGTCGATTTGGATAGAACCTTCACCAGGATGGTTGGCGACTCACTATAATAGGGATGGTCAGTTTGATCATCGCAGACGACCATAACATCAGGGTAGAAAAAATTTCTACCCACTTTGACTTTTACGTCACTGGCAAAAGGTTCACAAGGTGAGTGTTGGCGTAGTGTCAGTAGTTTAGAGGAAATATTCGTCGCTATCCGATCATGGTTTTTACTGGCGCCACTCATTGCATAGACTTCACCATCGATGAATTCATGCTTGATTTCAGAGAGTATTTCACCTTGCAAATATTCTTCTTCACTGATTTGATGCCTTACTGCAATACTCATAGCCATTGTTTTGCCTTGTCAATGGTTAATTCAATCAAATTGGGTGTCGTCACTATTTCTTGGCTTCCCCAAAAATTATCGCCTTCAAAAACAGTCAACGATGCATTGATGTCAAAAGAATGTAACTTGTTGAGAAATTGCTGGTTGACCAAACTAGGCTTACCTTCATTACCTACAGCAGCTAATTCATAAATAACGATTTCCTTGATATTTTGTAAATCCAAACAGTCAGCTTTCAATGCCAATAAGGGGCGAACCAAATCCGGATGCAAAGCATAACCAGCTACTTCTAATGATTGACCAGCCAGCAATTGCTTCTTCAAGTCGCTGGTCTTTTCTTGCGGTAAAGCACTATTCATCATGGCGGCAGCCACCCGCAAGCGCAAAAATTGGGTTATGAACACATCACCGTTTAAAACCGGTTGCCAAAGTAAAAGCCGATTAACCACTCCAGGATTTTGATGAATAAAATCCATGGCTAACAACGCCCCCAGCCTCAAGCTCCAAAGAGTTATGGCCTGAGCACCTTGCTGGTTTAGCCAGGCTATCGCTTCAGCGATATTTTGCAGCCAAATCTGCCAAGTAGCATCGCCAAAATCGCCCGCACTATCTCCAGTACCGAACAAATCTAAAATCAAAACCGCATATCCTTGTTCGGCAAATGCCCTCGCCTGTAAAGCAATCATCCGCCGGGATTTATTCATCTCTTCAGCAAAAGCCGGTACATGCAAAATAGCCCGATTTACTGAGTGATTTATGGGAGGAAAATAAAGGGCGAATAACGGCCCTACATCCGCAGGAAGAAACAAAGGCTTCATAAATACACTGAATTTTATGCCAGCTTATGCTCTACAAAGTCGACCAACGAGCCTACCGTTTCAAAGACAGCAGCATCGATTTCATCATCATCGACGACAAACCCAAAGCGATCCTCCAATGCAGTGATGATCGAAACGACAGCCATTGAATCAACTTCCGGTATGGCGCCGAGCAAAGGTGAGTCAATAGTAAGGGAATGATGTGATTCATCGACCTGCAAAACACTGCATAAAATTGCTTTTACCTGATTTAATAATTCCATATTGATTCCCGTTAAAACCTTAGATCATTGATTTAAACTAAATATTTGATGCAGCACAATCAAGTATTGACACAAATAGCTCAAAGATCATACATTCTGTATGTACATGGGGCAAACTGTTTTGCTAATCTTCCTTGCACCAACTCCATTTTAATAGAGAGTTTTCACCTAAAATGAGCAACATAAACTTTCCTGCTCCAGCTATTCCACCATCAGCTTTGCTAGATTTTATTTCACATAAATCTTTAAATAATGTGGATTTTCCTTCTATACTCGGCGTCAAAAACGCTCGTTTTACGACTAGTGGTCGTGCATCGATTGCTTTAGCGCTTGAACATGCCAACATCACAACAGATGATGAAGTTTTAATTCCAGCTTATCACTGCGAAGCGATGGTTGCACCAGCACGATGGCGCAGAGCTAAAGCGGTTTTTTACCGCATAAACTCGGATACCAGCATACACCTAGAAGACATTGCTGCAAAAATCACCCCTAAAACCCGTGCGATCATTGTTACTCATTATTTTGGATTTGAACAACAACTGCAGGCTATAAGAGCATTATGTACAAAGCATTCGATTGTTCTTATTGAAGACTGTGCCCACGCGATGTTTGGATTGTCTTCGGGTCAAGGAATCGGGACTACCGGCGATTATGCCGTTGCCAGTTGTATGAAATTTCTGCCTATTTATGAGGGGGGGTTAATATGCTCAACGACTCGAGATATTTCGAATATTCAACTCTCGCCATCCTCAATAATATTTCAAATTAAATCAGCGATTAATTGTCTTGAATCATCAGTTTTGTACAATCGTTTAGGCTTATGGGGCCGATTATTTAAATCACTCTTCATAATAAAAGATAAATTATGGGTTTATTTAAAAAGCCTAAATCCGGAGAGACAAGATGCTCAGCTTGGCCCTTCATCTTCTGAAGGTGCTTTCGGCTTGGATGAAGCGTGGATACACATAACTATGTCCGGATTTTCGAGTTGGATAATCCGGAATGCCAAACTTGATTACGTTGCCCAGCAACGCCGTCAAAATTACCAGACTATCACTACTTCTTTGGCAGCATTGCCCAATTGCCATCCTCTATTTCCAAAGTTACCGGAGCACACTGTTCCATGGGTGTTTCCTCTGTATGTTGATCATCCTGAAAAATACTTTCTTAGCCTCAAGCAGCACGGGGTTCCGGTATGGCGTTTTGGCGAATTCCTCGATTCCGCCGTCACAGAAAATGTTTGTCCAATCAGTGTTGAATACTCAAAGCATATTTTTCAGTTTCCATGCCATCAGTCCTTGACATCCGATGAACTCCATTGGATGCTTAAAAGTATCACACAAATACTCTCGGAATAGTCATGACTTGGCGCCTATACCCAATATCAGAATTTAAAAAACACAGCGAAAGTTGGAATGAAATTAATAACCAAGGCATTAACACGCCATTATTGTCTTGTGATTTCGTAGGTCCATTGCTTGAATACTTTTCAAGCAGCAATGACAAGCTTGCAATACATGGTGATTGCCAAAATCCCAATGCAATGACCATACTGACTAAGACCAAATTTGGGGTATGGGAAACCTTGCAGCCATCCCAGGCTCCCCTAGGACTATGGTTGCAGAATAAAAAAATCGCAACAGCTTCTTTACTGTCGCAATTACGCAAGACTTTGCCTTTCCCAACCTTGCTGATTGGTGTAACCCAACAGGACCCTGATTTACTGCCCAGACCAGAAAAATCAAATGGTCTCAGTACACTAGACTATATTCAAACGGCGCGGGTTACCGTGAATGGCAGCTTTGATGACTATTGGTCGCAACGAGGGAAAAATTTGAGGCAGAATTTGAATAGACAGCGTAACCGTTTAGAGCGCGAAGGTGTTCAAGTGACATTAAAGATCATTACTACGGCAGATGAGATACCGCAAGCGATAATCGATTATGGCCGATTGGAATCGGCGGGCTGGAAAAATGCCGGCGGCACGGCCATCCATATCGATAACAATCAGGGCAAATTTTATCGCGATATGTTAATAAACTTTTGCGATCGTCAAGATGCTTTGGTTTTTCAGTATTATTATGGCGATCAACTGGTCGCCACCGATCTTTGCATCAAAGATGATCTTAGCCTGATCATCCTAAAAACCACGTATGATGAAACCATTACCACTTCCTCCCCCGCGATGTTGATGCGACAAGAGGCGTTTGAATATATATTCAATCATCGAGTGGCAGAAAAAATCGAGTTTTATGGAAAGGTGATGGATTGGCATACTAAGTGGAGTGGAGAATTAAGGACCATGTACCACATTAACAATTCTATTATTTGAGTGGGCGATGAGAAATGCAATTTATTCAATTGATTTACCGGTTATATGCCACTATACGAGTCTTAATTGATTATATACGAGGTGAAATACCGCCACGGAATGATTATGAGGCAGGTAAAAATAAACGAATTCGACGCAGCCTGAGCAACCTCGGTGAGTCCATTGTTTACGGGTGGCAGGATCTCGAAAAGGGAACCTATACTGGAGCATTAACAGTTTACGCCGCTACAATTGGTGAGTTTCATCCGTTGACGCCAATTATAAACACCTACTTAGTGCGCCACCCCGGTACTCCGCTGATTATTTTTTCCGGTCAGTTGCAATACCTGGATGCATTGAATACCCTTTACCCTAATGCCGCAGTTGGTATACTACCTCCATGCGCACCTTGGCTATACAATCAATTCTTTGAGAAGGTACAGCCATGTGCCGTTGTGTTGGGGGAAGGGCCTTGCCTACACACGTACTTTCCGATTCCATTCGAACTAGCCTTGCCAGCGGCGTGCTTACGGCATAACATTCCCATGTTGGTGGCAAATGCCACATTGCATGCAAGCCATATATTCGGAATAGCTAATAAAATTGAAAAATTGCTATTCGGCAAAATTTATAATCAAGCTATTAGGTATTGGTACACCCCAAATGAGATTTTTAAATCCTGGTTGCTCGACGCGGGAGTCCCTTCCGACCGAATAATCATCACCGGCGACCTTCGCTTTGATGACCAAAGGCATCTTGGTGCTGTTTCGGCCGAATTAAACGAAATATTGAATTACCTCAAGGTGGAAGGTGCTCCGGTTATTGTAGCGGGTTCGGTCAACGCCATAGATGAAGAAGGTCCGGTGATAGATGGATGGATTGAGGTACGAAAGATGCAAAAAAGCGCTCGTCTGATTATGGCACCGAGGCATGTGAATAACAGCGAAAATATGGCAAAATTGTATAGCTATCTTTCTGCCAAAGGCATCCATTTTGCAAAGCGCTCGGAAGGGGGGGATAGGCTTAAGAGCGCGGAGGCTTTAGTTATCGATGTCTTTGGAGAATTACCTCACTTCTATTCTGTAGCTTCGATTGCCTATATCGGTCGCAATCACGGTGTACTCGAACCATTGCGTTTTTTGGTGCCAACTGTGGTTGCTCCTCAATCGGACTGGGCGGCCAATTATGTTACTTTTCCTGCTTATAAGCATATGATTGATCACGGAGGAATCATCGAGGCCAGAGATAAACAGGAATTGGGACAAATTTTCAAACGAATAATCGACGATCCTGATTACGGTAAGCAGTTTGTAAAACGAGCAACACAGGTTGCGGAAAACGAAAGAGGGGCTGGCGAGAGAATAGTTCGACACATGGAAGGTTATGTAATATGAAAATGATAGCCTCACAACCTCTAGGCCAATCAGGATACAAGATGTCTTTCCCAAAGTGTATCTTGTATGTGGATCCTTATCTATCGAACAATGTTGAGGTAGTTGAAGGACCAGGGCTGCGTCGACAGTTCCATCTTCCATTTTCTCCCAGCCAAGTAACTGATGCGCAATGGGTTTTGGTCACGCACATTCATATGGATCACTGCGATCTCTTTTCACTTGTTCCTATTTCGATAGCCTCCCCACAATGCAAATTTATTTGTCCAAGCGAATGTGTCAACGCACTGGAGGCTGCGGGGGTGCCGAAAGAACGTCTGATCGTTGCCCCTGAAACATGGATGGAAATCGGTATGGATACGCAGTTAATTGCAGTGCCTGCAGCTCACCCGACCATCCATCGGAATGAAGCCGGAAACCTATCTTGCGTCGGATATGTGATTGAACACGAGGGTAGGCGCTTTTACCATGCCGGAGATACGTCGGTTGAAAAGGAACTGATCGATCGGCTTGATTCCCTCGCGCCAATCGATGTCGCATTTATTCCGCTCAATGAGCGTAATTACTATCGGGAATCGTGTGGCATTATCGGTAACATGACTGTGCGTGAAGCATTTCAACTTGCTACCGATCTTAAGGCAAAGACATTTGTGCCCATGCATTGGGATATGTTTGCTCCAAACTGTGTTTACCGAGAGGAGATCGAGCTTCTTTACCGACTGATTCAGCCTCCGTTCGATCTGCAATTCTATCCAGAATCGATTTAAAATCACGGGCAATGAAAATAAGCATTATTATCCGAACATATAACGAACAACGTCACCTTTCTGCATTACTTTCTGCCATCCAAATGCAAAAGATATCGTCTCCACACGAGACGATAGTGGTTGATTCAGGTTCGACTGACGATACTCTTAAGATCGCCAAACAGTTTAATTGCAGGATTGAGCATATTGAAAAGGAGCGTTTTTCCTTCGGACGCTCACTTAATATAGGTTGCCAAGCGGCTGAAGGTGATTATCTTGTCTTTGTTAGCGGACATTGTATACCCTCAGATGATTTCTGGCTCGAGCGGCTTACTAACCCTTTACGAAATGGAAATGTAGCCTATACATATGGCCGACAGATTGGTAACGGGGAAAGCCGTTTTAGCGAAAGCCAAATTTTCAATAAATACTTTCCTATGGATAGTCTGATACCTCAGGAGGGCTTTTTCTGCAACAATGCAAACGCTGCTTTATTAAAAAGGGTTTGGGAAAAAGACCCTTTCGATGAGGAAATTACAGGGCTTGAAGATATGCGACTGTCCAGACGATTGGTATTTAACGGCATGAAGATAGGCTATGTAGCAGAAGCAACGGTTTATCACCTACATGATGAAACTTGGCCACAGGTCCGTCGCAGATTCGAACGGGAAGCTATAGCACTTCAATTCATCATGCCAGAAGTTCATCTAAATATATCAGATTTTATCCGATACTTTATTAGTGCAGTTTTTCTTGATTGTGAGGCAGCGCTGTTACAGAAAAGGCTTAGGAGTGTTTTCTCAGAGATTATCATGTATCGTTTAATGCAATTCTGGGGCTCTTACCGTGGCAATCATATGCACCGCAAACTCTCTTCAGCAAAAAAAGAACAATATTTCTATCCGCAACGACACAAGATAAAACATTAGCCAGCTCAGCCTGACAAGAGAAAACTTGAATGACAACAAAACAAAAAATTGTGGCTTTATTGCCTATGAAGGCAAACAGTGAGCGTGTGAAGGGTAAAAATTTCAGACCATTCAACAGTAAACCCCTGTTTAGATGGATTTTGGATACCCTGCTTTCCATTGATGAGATCGACAGCGTGGTGATTAACACCGATGCACGCAGCATTCTCGCCGAGAACGGATTGACTGACAGACCTCGTGTCATCGTGCGGGATAGAAAACCGGAAATCTGCGGAGACATGGTCAGCATGAACTTGGTTTTAGCGGATGACGTGGCGAATGTTCCCGCTGACACTTATATAATGACTCATACGACGAATCCCTTGTTGAGTGCCGAATCCGTTCGCAATGCGCTCACTCGTTATAACACCGCAGTGGCTGCAAATGAATGCGATTCTCTGTTCACAGTAAATCGCTTTCAAACACGCTTTTATCGCGAGGACGGCAGTGCAGTAAACCATGACCCAGACAATCTCGTTCGTACTCAAGATTTGGAGCCTTGGTATGAGGAAAACTCCAATTTATATATTTTTAGCGCTGATAGTTTCGCCACCACTGGGGCTCGAATAGGACGAAGACCAGTAATGTTTGAACCCCCCCGATTGGAATCATTTGATATTGACGATCAGACCGACTGGGATATGGCTGAGCTAGTTTGTCGCTACATGATTGATAAAGGCTTGAAAGCATGAAAATTTTAGTCACTTGTCCGCCCATGCTTGGGCA
>Ga0172367_10009049_pt1 | contig 11003 bp, 8 predicted proteins | sample Lak10m_FD_114542 | JGI IMG/M metagenome (GOLD analysis project Ga0172367, IMG submission 114542) | Freshwater microbial communities from Kabuno Bay, South-Kivu, Congo - kab_022012_10m | ecosystem: Environmental > Aquatic > Freshwater > Lake | place: Democratic Republic of the Congo: South-Kivu...
AAAGAAAACTTTATAATAAATAAAAATAATGTTATACTTATAAAACATTTAGGATTTATAAACAATATTATAATAACAAATAACTCAAAAGAAGATATAATGAATAAAGGATATATAAAACTTTTCAAACCAATTAAAAGTAGCAGGATAGTTATATGGTTTGAATAATTATTTTAAATATAAAGCATAATGAATTGTAAATTCTTCCCATTTTTTTTGATTGTATTATTATTTTTCATTATTTTTGTATTATTTTTATATGTAGTATTTTGAGTATACATAAAATTTGCTAAATATTTCACATTTTCATTATCATCTCTTATAGAAGGAAGTTTTTTATGAGTTTCAATATATTCTGAAAGATTTTTCAATTTATATTCCCACAATTCTTCTCTTGTCATAAATAAAATAATATGTTTTGATGTAATTTGTTCCCATTCTTTTCTAATGTATTCAAATGACATAATATGTTTTTGTAATTGAAAATTTTCTTTTTGTGTTTGTATCCAATTAGCTAATGCTTTTATATCCTTATCTTTATCTGAATTAGAAGGTAATTTTTGATTATTTTCAATATATTTTTTTAATTGATTTAACTTATTATACCATATTTGTTCATTTGATTCAAATAATATATAATTTTTTTCTATAAATTGTTTCCATATAATTCTAAATTCATCATTATTCATAATATTTTCTTTATTTTCATATAATTGTTTTTGTCTTGATATCCATATACCTAATTTTTTAATATTTTCATTTTCATTATGTTTTGATGGTAATTTATTGTTAAATTTTATATATTCTAATAATTCATTATAATTATCCATCCATAATTCTTCATTAGTTTTGAATAAGTCATAATTTTCATTAACAAACTCATCAAATAATTTAAAAATTATGCTATTTTTAAAAATTTGTGTTTTATTCTTATAATTTTGCTTTTGTGTATTAACCCAATTTGCAAGTTTTTGAATATTTTTATCCCTATTATATTCTCTTGAAGGTAATTGTTTATTTTGTTTTACATATTCTTTAACAGCCTCAAAGTTTTCAAACCATTTATCTTCATTTGTTTTATATTTATCATATTTACTTAAAAAATGTTCCCATATAAATCTAATATCATTTAAGTTCATAACCCCTGTTTTATTCTTATAATTTTGTTTTTGTTTTTGTATCCATTCGCCCATTTTCTTGTTTTCAACATCTAAACTGCTTCGTGAAGGTAATGTATTATTGTTTTCAATATATTCTATAATGGTATTAAATTTATTATACCATATTTCTTCATTTAACATAAATAAATTAGCATATTGATTAATAAATTGTTCCCATATATTTTTAATGTTTTCATTTTTCATATTGACATAATTTGTTTTTTGTGTTCTCATCCAAGAGTATAAACTATTTATTTCTTTGTTTTCATCATTTATAGATGGTAATTTTTTATTTAAATCTATGTATGTTTTTAGTTTATTAAGTTTATGATACCATAATTCTTCATTTGTATAAAATAATTCAGAATTATCTTCTACAAAATTTTCCCATAATTTCCTTACAAATTCATTATTCATTATATATTCAAACTTAATGTATAACTGCTTTTGTCTTGATATCCACGAACCTATTTTTTTAATATTTTCATTTTTATCTGATGTTGATGGTAATTTATTATTTTTTATTATATATTCTTTTATTTCATTTAACTTATCTTCCCATATTTCATATTTTGTTCTAAAAAAATGAAGATTTTTTTCCATAAATAATTCCCATAATTCTCTTATAATACTTTTTTTCATTCCTTTTGTATAATTTTTATAATGATGTTTCTGATCATGTATCCATACACCCAATTGTTTATATTTATGTATTTTATCATATACAGAAGGTAATTTTCCATTCTCTTTAATATAATTTTCTACCATATTAAGCTTTTCTTCCCAACTATACTGCTTAAATTCTTTAATACCTATTATATAATTATTAACAATTTCTTTATCATTTTCAATTAAATTTATATCTTTAATGGATTTATTATTATAAAAATCTATTGAATTTATTTTAATTTTATCTTTGAAAAATATATCAAATTCTTTTATTGTTGATAGGGTTTCTAATATTTCATCATATTCATTACACCAAATATAAATATTAGCGATTTTATATGGATTTTTATTATCTATTCTTGTTGCTCTATTTATTCTTTGAATAGTTGTTATTTTATTTTTAGGTGGATATGATATGTAAATACTATCACATTCTGGAATATCTATACATTCATTTAAAATTCTAATATTAAATAATAATTGGATTTTATCATCTGTTTTACTAAATTTATTAATTGTTTCTTTTCTTTTATTATTACTATCTTCACAATTTATATGATATAAATCATAATCAATATTATAAAATTCATTCAACTTTTCAAAACAATCAATTAAATCATTCATATCATTATTATCTTTACAATAAACAATTGTTTTTCTTGAACCATTATTGAGAATACAAGAATATAAATAAATACATCTATTTTTTGTTAAATCATCTATTTCGTAAATTGATAATTCTTTTTGAAGTTCGCTATTATTTTCGTGAATTGATAATTCATTTTGAAGTTCGCTATTATTTTCGTGAATTGATGGCAACCAAATCCTATAATCAGTTATATATTTATTTTCAATTGCTTCATTAAAACTCATAATATAAACAAATTCCCCAGTATAATTTTCAGGTTCTATATAATCCTCATCCTCATCATAATTATCCTCATCCTCATCATTATCATTATCATTATCATTATCATTATCATTATCATCGTTATATTCTAAATCATAAATTCTAGGTGTCGCTGACATAAATAATATTTTATGGTTTGATACTAATAATTTATTAATATCATTCATTTTATCATATATATTTGCTTTTGATAAATTATGAAACTCATCTATAATAAATAAAGCATCCTTAAATAAATCTAAACATTCTTTAATTAAATCCATAGAAGCATAAGTAGTTGATATTAAGAATTTATTATTAGTATTAATAAATTTTTTAATGTAATCAATATCTCTATTACCATCACTATCAACTAATAAATATTTATAAAATCCATATTCATTAAATCTATCTAAATTTTGTTCTGCTGAACTTTTTAATGGTGAAATTAAAATGATTTGATTATAATCATTAGATATTAAATAACTTGAATAAGTTTTACCACAACCACAAGGAAGCGATAATATACCTCTATTATTTTCTTTAAAATATTCCTTAAATTTTTCATATGCTTCTAATTGATATTTATAAGGAATTATTTTATTATTATTTATTTCAGTTGTAATTTCATTAAAAGGTAATTTAACAAAATTAATCTTTTTTTTATCAAAATCTAATAATAAAGATAAATTATAAGAACAATCAATATTAGAAACATTTGAACTAATTTGAGAAGTATAAATTATATTTCTAGATAATGAATTAGTATAATAAATATATGTGATAGTATCATTTGAAAATGCTGTTCTCATCATAATACCAGCAATATCATTCACCACCAATCCATTAGAATATCCATTTTTGCATTGGATGAGAGAACATTTATTATCTTCTTCAATTTGAATAATATCAATACCAATATCTTTATGATTATGAATAAATCCTTCATTAACTTCTTTTCTAATCAATCTTAATTCATTATGAGAAGAAATTAAATTATTATCAATTAAAATAGTTTCAGGACATTCATTCCATAAATAAGCAGGTTTATTAAGAATATTTATAATATTATGTTTAACATATTTTTCATATAATAATCCTTTTTCTTGATTATTTAACATTACTAATAAATTAGCTTAAAACTTTAAATAACTCATTTTTTATTTTAAATAACAAAAATCAATATTTCATTAATATTTTCATTAATATCCTTGAAATATGTTGTTTGTTATAAAATAAAAAATGATTATGATTTTATCATAAATTTATAAAAATGTTAAATGAAGTTCTTAAAAATTTGATAAGTAATATTAGAATTAAATTTGAAAAACTTAATGTATCTGCTTCTAGAAATGATATTATTGGTTTAAAAAGAATTAAATGTTATAAAAGATGTTATATTTATTATAAAGATTTTATAGAATTATATTATAATAATTTAAATGTTATTGAAATATTAAATAAAACACATAAAAACGGAATTATAATTGTTTTATTAAATTATGATATATTTGATATAATTAAAAATCCTAATGAAATTAATGATTATATCTTTAATCATATTGGTTCAAATGATATAATTTCATCTATAATTCTAATTAAAAATACTGATAGTGGAAAAAGTTCTAATGAAATTAATAAATTGATTAATGATTTTGATGAAATTAAAAATAAATATGACTATAAACCAATAGAAAAATTAAAAGAAGATAATAGTGGAAATGATAAATGGATAGGACATTATTTAATAAATGTTAAAGGTGGTAATAATAAATTAAAAACTATTAATACAATTCAACTTGCTAATAATGTTAATAATTATTGTTGTGAATTTAATTGTAATATTAATACATTAAAATTATTATATGACTTATTTAAAATTAAAAATAGTGAAAATTTAATTTTAAATAAAGATAAAGAGATTATAATTAAATTTAATAAATATTACGAAGAATTTTGTGAAACTAATATTATTAATATTAATAAAGAAACATCTTTAATTTGTCCTATATCTATTAAAGAAATTACATTTGAAAATATAGATGAAATTCAAATATGTCATCTAAATCCAATTTCCACATTCAAATTAACTATTGATGAAAATTATGGAATTATAAGTCCTCATCATTATAATAATTTAGCATGGGGTTTTAAACAAGCAAATATGTTTCAATTTAATTATTCTTTAAATGATACTCATAAATTTAATATTGAAATGACAATTAATATCCTTAAAGAAGATTATAAAATAAACAAAAATGAAAAAATAAATGAATTAATAAATGGATTAAGCGAATATCTCACTAAATAAACATTCATTAAATTTAATATTCGTCTTTATACAATCCTCAAATAAATCCTTTCGTAATTCAATTCCAACTCCTATTCTACCCAATTTAAAAGCTTCTATCGCAGTTGTGAAACTCCCTGAAAACATATCTAAAACAATATCACCCTTATAACTATAATATCTTATCGCCATTTCTGGTATGTCCCTTGGAAAAGGTGCTGTATGTCCTATTTTATTCTCTTTCTTATTATTTATTTTTATTACTGGTGATAATTTATGAATATCTCTTCTCCATTTATCTATAAATTCCTCTGGAATTATATTCTTCATCTGTTTATCCTCGTCTTGAATATTTATCGTCTTTAATGAAAATCTCTTTCCTCTATTACTATCACTCCTATCACATACTAAATTACAACATTCCCAAGACCTCAAACCTTTCATCGTATAACTATTACTTTTTATATTTAAACATCCACAAGAACTACACGGATATTTAACATCCTTCTCTAATCTATGTTTATGAAATATTAAGATATGTTCGTAACAATTTAGAGGATATTGATAAAATGGATATGGTGTGCTCTTATTTTTATGTCTTGATGATTGAACTTCTCCTTTATCCCATATAATATCATCTATATATGTAAAACCACAATCTTCAAATATTCTTATGAAATAACTTGGTAAAGGAATTTTTCGCATTCCCCAACATTTAATATCATAATTATTATCATTATCTACAACATCACTTATATTAAATACGAAAACACGATGATTTTCTAAAATTCTATAACATTCTTTAATAACTTCTGTCATAAATTTTAAATATTCATCTAAATTCTTCCAAGTTGAATAATCACGAGCATTATAATAAGGTGGAGAAGAACATAATAAACCTACACTTTCATTTGGAAATAATTTCATCTTTTCCAAACAATCACCCCATATAATCTTAATCTTATTATCTCTATTGATTTCTTCGAAAGAAGAATAATTAAAATTCTTATAATCTTGATGAATTAATTTAATACCTTTTATATAACTATATATGAAATTATAAATATTCTCATTCCTCTCATTTGAAAATTTATAATTATCCTTTATGAAATTTATTATATATTCATCCTTTATAAATTCCTTTATATATCCTTCATTAAATTCAAATAAATTTATTTCATCCATTTTAATTATATCTATTTTAGCTGTTTTTGAAACCAATTCTATCAATTGATTTTTAGTCTTTGATTTATATTTCATTATCCCCAATTTCTCACATCTCTCTAATAACTCTTTTCTTGATAATTTTGTTAAGTCCATTATTTATATTTATTATAAATATCAATCAATTTTTATATTTATTCAATTAATTATAAAAAGTTATTCGCTATTTTCATTAAATTTCATTCAAATCCATTCACATTTAAGATATTAAAATAATTATAATCAAATTCATTATATTTCTTAAAAAGGATATTAATAGAAGTTATTATAAATATTAATGAAATGTGAATGAAATGTGAATGATTTCAAAAGAATTATAATAAAATGTGAATGAAGGTTCCTTCACATATACACGAACAATTCCTTAATCATTTTGAAATATGTTGTTCGCTATTATTCATTCACATTTCATTTAAATATATTAAATAAGATTGAATTAATAATCATATTCATTAAACTTAATAAAAATGAATATTAATAGAACTCATTATAAATACTAGTTATTTCAAAATAATTATAATGAAATGTGAATGAATTTTATGATGAAGGTTTCCTTTACATTTCATTAACATATACACGAACAATCCCTTAACCTCTTTGAAAAATGTTGTCCGCTATATGTTAAAAATGAATTTGAGATGTTTAGAAAAAATGACATATTTATTTTTACTAATTCTTCCAAAGATGGATTATAAACTATTTATGGAAAGTATCAAACTATTTGAGAGTAATCCTCATTATCTAAATCTTATGTGTCTAAATGAAATTAAAACATCTAAACGAGATATAATCAATAGTGATTGTTTAAAATCAGTTATTAAACTTCCTGATAGAGATAATCTTAATAATCTTTGTTGTCTTCCTAAATATCATAAAGAAAGTTGTAGCAAACATTATCCAATCTTCGTTAATAATCCTGTTTCTAAAAAATTGGTTAGTAGTGTAAATACTGCCATTTATTCTACAACTGGTAATGATGATTATGTCTATAAAAATAGAGCTTCCAGATTATATCCAATTGTTCTTTCTAAACAAGAAGAAATGAAAATAAAAGATAAAAATGACAAAAAGAAATGTGCTATTCCTCTTAAAGACGCAAGCACTCCTTTATTACTAGCACAAGCATATTTAGATTATATGACATTTATAGTAAATATCAAAGAAATTCAATCATTATTAATTAATAATCCTGAAATATTTGATATGATTAATTTAAATAAGAAATATCTAATTGAAAATTATAAATCAAGAAGAATTTTTGATGAAGATGGATATAGTATTTGTGTTATTCTTGGTAATGAAATAAAATTAAATGATGTTTCAAATCCAGATAGAGATAATAGGTTTGATATAAATGAAAATGATATTCAATTAGGTCATAATTATCCTCGTAGCGAAAATTATGTTTCTATTAGAGGTCTTAATCTATTGCCGATGTCTAGGCAAGGAAATCGCATAATAGGTGAAGAAGTTTTTACAGAAGATATTTGGATAAATAAATTAAAATCAATTATTAAACAATTTTAAATAAATCATTCTTCATATATTCATAATATTCCTTTTCTTTTTCTATTAAAATACATCGTCTTTTTGTATTTAAACAAGCAACTCCTAATGTCCCTGTTCCTGAAAAACAATCTAAAATCAAATCATTTTCATCCGTCGTATGAATTATGATATTTATTAATAAATCTACTGGTTTAGGTGTCATATGAATTTTACTTCGTTTGGCAATTTCGTAATTCCATATACTATGATGTGTCTTCATATTATTAAATTTTGGAACTATATCCTCATATTTAAGATGTAAATGTTTTTCAATAGGTTTTATGGTTTCTCGTGTAGGCATATTCTTTCCAGTTTCAATATTACTATACCAACCTGTAAAACCACCAGTTTTACTCTTTATTTCTTGTGAAATTGTCATTTGACTTATATTTAATCTCTGTCTTGCTTCAATTAATTTATAAGTATTATCAAAGGTGTAAAATAAGATATATTCCGCCATTTTGTTAAAATTATGTAAATCATTTTTAACCACGAAACCATCCATAAACCCTTTCTTATTAGAATTATCAAATCTCTTATTCCATACTATCATCTGTTTAAATTTAAATGATGTATTCCTCTTAATCTCCATCATCAATTCACTTATAATTTCCATATCATTATGAAAAATGAAGAAACTTCCATTATCCTTTAACTTCATCTCCAATTTCTTTATAACCTTCATCAAAAACGGAATATAATCATCAATAGTATCCCATTTATCCTTTCCTATATTATATGGCGGATCTATACAAATCATTTGAATAGATTTATCATCCACCAAATCCAATTTTTCATAACAATCCCCTAAATGAAGTTCTATTTGATTATCTATTTGATTATCTATTTGATTATCTATTTGATTATTTATTTGATTATCTATTTGATTATCTATTTGAGGATTTATTTGATTAATAGAATTTAATAATGATATTAATTCTGTTTTATTTTTAGATTTATATTTTGTTAATTTATTTTCCTCGCATAATTTTAATAATTCTTGTTTTGATAATTTGGATAAGTCCATTATTTAATATTTATAATAATATCAATCATTTTTTATATATATGAAAAAAAATCAATCTTTAAAGATTTCATAAGTTCTCCAATTAATATCTCTTGGAGAACACGACCGTAAAACCCTAAATCTTTCATTTTTGTAAGTTATGAAAATTTCATTAAATCTATTTCTTTCACTTAAAACAAACGAACTATCCTTTTCATCGAGAAGTTTAATGACAGATAAACCAATCAAACTAATATCTTCAAATTCATCAAAGAAGAATGATTTTCTTTCAATCGTAGCGAAATTGATGATGATATTAGCAACCTTTTCAGCATTCGAATAAAAGTAAAGATTTTGAATAGTATTTGTCATTATTCTTATTTAAAATCATTATTTAAAATCATTATTTTTAATTTTTAGCATTTAAAAAGAACAAATATAATAATTATGAAACTTGTCATTCACATTTCATTCACATTTCATTCACATTTCATTAACATTTCATTCACATTTCATTCACATTTCATTAACATTTCATTCACATTTCATTCACATTTCATTCACATTTCATTAACATTTCATTCACATTTCATTAACATTTCATTAACAAATAGACGAACAAATTCTTAATCAATATAAAATATATCGTTTGCTATTTCTCATATAATTTTTAAAATATTAAAAGAATTATAATTAATTTCATTATATTTCTTAAAAAAATTAATAAAAAATCATTCACATTTCATTCACAAATTAACAAATAATCTCTTGAAGGTTTCATAAACTTATATCCACCATATATTAATATATTTTAATTGCATTTTAGTAATATTACTATCATCATAAGTTAAATTTAATTTTTGTAAATATTCAATAATTTTATCAATAAATATATTTTCTTCATCTTCACAAAGACAATTAATATATTCTTTACTTTCAATAGATAAATTTAATAAATAACTTAATAATTTCTTAATTTTCATATTTTTAATATTATCATTATCATTATTTTTAATATAATGACAATTATTATTTCTATTGTTTCTTAATCTTTTTAAATAATAATTAATTGGAGTTTCCATATTAATTTATGAATTATTAATGCTATTAATATCTTAAATTGCTTCAAATATTTTATTTATTAAATTTTTATTTTCTAAAATATTTATTTTATTTCTTAATTCTTTATTTTCACTTTCTAATTTATTAATCTTAATATTTTGTGTTTCAATTTTATTTCTTAATTCTTTTTTTCACTTTCTAATTTATTAATCTTAACATTTTGTATTTCAATTATATTTTTAAGTTCTTTAATTTCGTTTTTTAATTCTTCATTTTCATTTAATAATGTTTCATTAATTACCACAATTTTATAATAATTATAATCAAAATGTTTTATTTTATTTAATAGTTCTTCAATATTACTAATTCTATTTTCTAATGTATCAAATAGATTACTTACATTTTTATTACATATATTAAAATTATTAATTGTTGTCATTATTTTTTATTTATATTTAAAATATATTTAAATATCATTTTTTAATGTTTTTTATATTAAAAACTAATTATAAATATAAATGATTTCAAAGAATTATAATGAAATGTGAATGAAATGTGAATGAAGTTTTATGAGGAAGTTTCCTTGACATTTCCTTCGCATATGGACGAACATTCCCTAAACCTCATTGAAATATGTCGTTCGCTATTTCTCATTCAATTTCATTCGCATTTCATTATAATTATTTGAAATCATTCACATTTCATTAATATTTATAATAACTTCTATTAATGTTCTTTTTAAGAAATATAATGAATATGATTATAAATACAATTGTATTTAATATATTTAAATGAAATTATAATGAAATATAAATGAAGTTTTATGAGGAAGTTTCCTTCGCATACGGACGAACATTTCCTTAATCTTCTTGAAATATGTCGTTCGCTATTTCTCATAATGATTTCAAAGAATTAAAATGAAATGTGAATGAAGTTTCCTTATCATTTCCTTATCATTTCATTAATAAATACTAAATTATTCCCTTAATCTCCTTGAAATATGTTTTTTATAAAACCTTCAAATTATCTTCTACATTTATTCTTGCGATATTTAAATAATATTTATCCTTAATATTATTATAATTCTGGATTATTCCTTCATTATATAATAATCGTTTTGAATATATATTAAATTGATGGTTTTCATTTAATAAT
>Ga0172367_10009055_pt1 | contig 11000 bp, 1 predicted proteins | sample Lak10m_FD_114542 | JGI IMG/M metagenome (GOLD analysis project Ga0172367, IMG submission 114542) | Freshwater microbial communities from Kabuno Bay, South-Kivu, Congo - kab_022012_10m | ecosystem: Environmental > Aquatic > Freshwater > Lake | place: Democratic Republic of the Congo: South-Kivu...
AAGCTACTAGAAGCTTGACAACTTTTACAAGGATCAAGGTACTATACTTGTCTAACGATCAGCAATTCGATCCAGCAAGTACTATCGCTATAACAAATTTCCCATCTACTTCTTATTCTTTTGATAGTACATATAATTACGAATACACTTTCAATCCACTTTACTTTTTCGATAGAACATTAAATCAAGGAACCATGTCAACTCCAACTGCTGGAGGAACTGGACTATTCAAAATATATAATTGGCCATTATCTGCTTCTGGAGGTTTGTCAACAGTATATTTGAAAGCAATTCTTGAGGGACCAAATGGAGATGATATTGAATACCCTCAAGGTTATGGTATATTCGATCAAATTTTATGGGAAGGTGAAATCCCAGTAAATCCAACAGACCCAGAAATTCCAAGTTCTAAAACTGGATGGATTGGAAAAAATACACTCTTATCCTTTACTAATGGTAATCAATCTTCAGCTCAAGAAGCACATAACGGTATAGGAAGATATCTAGCAAGCGTCTACGAAATTTCTAATACTGATGGAACTTATGATGCATATTCAGCAAAAAACACTACAAAAAGAACTTTGTTATCATCAGCATCAATAGCTTCTACAACTCTACAATCTTACAGATATGACGGTTCTGCTTATTCTTCTGCTTCTCTATCTTTAGGTGCAAACATTGGATTAACAAGTCAAAGTTATGGCAAAGGTGCTTTCTTTTATTCAAATACAAAATTAGTCCCAGCAACAAATAAAACAGACTTTTACACACAAGCTGGTTTTTCGTATACTACTTCAGGAGTTGCAGTCACTACTCAAGTTTACCTAAAACTTTTTGCAGCTCCAGAAACAGCTGCAGGATCTAATGAAATAGTTTGTAGACTAGATGTTCCAAATGATGGAGCACCAATATCTTATCTTTACACTATTGATAATGGAACAATCAGCACATATAAACAAATAACAAACTTACCAAATAGTGTTTTACCATTATTGAGATCTGGTGGGTTGATGGAAATGTATTACTCTTCTATGGGTACTACGAACTTATGTATGGTGGAAACTTATTTTACTCCATACTTAGATCAATCAATTTCATCCCCGAAAAGCTATTTACTTTCAAATGCATTATTGACTTCTTTTGGTTCTTCATCAGTAGGTAGTGCTTTTGGTTGTCAAATATCTTCTTCTGTTGGTACTTCTTTTGATGGTGGATTAGTTTTAGATGAGTTGTTTATCGCTCAAGGAAAATCAAAACTATCTGTTGACATTGGAGATTGTTCTTTAGATGATATTGATTTAATAAGTTTTCCATCTATTGATATTCCTCATTCTTGGAGTGAATATGAGAATGAGGATTTCTTATACTTAACTGATGCACCAAGCGGATTGTCGATATCAAAAACTACATCATCAAGTTCTGTCCTTGTTTCAAAAATAGATAGTTCAAATACTTATGAAGTAAACGCATTTTATGAAATGCAATTCTATAAACCATCTTTTTCAAATAGAATTTTATTTGAGTTAGAAATGATACATGGATCTGATGATTTTTATGTTGCTTTTAGTCCAGTATCCTCGTACAGATCTCATACTGAAAAAAATCTAACAGTAAATTGGGACAGACCTTTTGGAGTAAGATGTGATGAAAATTATGCGTATACTGATGCTCCACTTAATGCTGAAACAGTTTTAGTAAAATTCAGCGCAGAAAAGAATGAAATTGTTGTCATTCAAAGAACATCTGACAACAAATTAACCAAACATGTGTTACGTTCTTACTATCCAAGTACTGAAAAGAAAAAATTTGTTTTTGAAATTACCGATCAAATTCCAAATAGCTTTAATGGAAGATATAAGACAAAAAACGCTGTAGGAAGTTGGATTAGTATTAAGGAAGTTACAAGTTCCAATATAAATTTACTTGGATCAGTAAATATGCTCATGTCTCTTACTAGTAATGGATCTGGTTTGGGATATTTTGCTGCATTAGGATGGAAAGAAAGCTCATACAATTCTGCAAACAATCAGATTTTTAAAGTAAAATATTCTGGAATTCCTAACATTTATAAAGAAAAATATGATAATGACAGCTCAATTAGAACTACACTTTTATCAGATGAAGGTTTAACTAATTCTTCTCATTATCTTGGACAAAAATTATTAAGTGGACAAACAGATTTTATTGGTTTTAATTACACAAATACTCTTACAATTCCAGTAAAAACTTTTAATTCAGCAGTAGGAACAACTGTTGCACTTCCTAATTCTCCATCATTTTCTTCTAATACATTTACTTCTGGAAGTGCAACAACTTTGTACATTGATGGATACACTCCTGGAATAAATGATGTTATTCTAGTAAAAGATGAGAGTACAACTACAAGAAACGGAATTTATTATGTTTCAAGAGTTGGAACAGCTTCAACTACATGGCAATTAAAAAGAACTACTTTCTTTGATAGTACTGATGAAGTTGTTAGTAATACTTTAGTAAGAGTTGACGATGGTACAATAAACAAAGATACTAAGTGGTATTTGACAACTCCTGATCCTATTACCTTAAATACAACAGGATTAACTTTTGCAAATACAAAAAGTTCTCCAACAAATATTCAAGTAGCAACTACTGGAACTTCTATAGCAATATCAAGTTTAGAAAGCTTAACAATAGATGATATATCAATTTCTTCTCTATCAATTGGAAGTTATGTTTTAGTAAAAGATCAAGTTACTGAAACTGAAAATGGTATATATCAAAAATCTTCAACTGGGTGGACTTTAGTTTCAACTGCATACGAAGCACCTTTTAAGGTTATTCAAGGTACTATCAATGCTGATACATATTGGTATAAAACTCGAATACCTGTAAATGGAGAAATATTAGATAGATTTGTTTCTACTACATATTTTAAAAATATTACTATTTCAGAAATATCTCCATTCTTATCAACTGTAAAACCTGGATTATTTGAGTTTAAGATCAACTGGGATAGTTACGATACTCCATTTCCAATTGATGAAATAAAAGTAAGATTTTATGCTAATTCAGGTACGTTGCCTGATAGTACAACACCATTGACATCATGGAAAAGTATTTCTTATAATCCTTATGTTGCTGGATTTAGTGTTGCTCCTAATAATCATCTTGTTCAAGTAAAGTTATCAGATAGTGATTGGAGTACTACAGTAACGCAATCACAAAGTATTTGGGTTGCAATAAACTTACCTTTCAATGCATCTTTAGCAGAAGCAAATGGGAAAAATTACAGTAACAGAGATTATATTTATAATGAAAAATTTTCTGGATACAAAATAGCAAATAATCTTTGGCATAAATTGCATGCAAGATATGAAGAAAAATCTACTAATCAAACTAATCTTAACGGTTTAAGTTTTAGAGTAAGAGCTATATCACATGGAGAATTATCTAGCTTCTCAACAAAATTAAGTTCTTCATCAGTTGTTGATATAAATCCACCAAAATATAATAATGATATTCCTTATATCACTGTTGCTGAAGAGTCAAACCTTAGATCTTTGCAAATTAGTATATCTGCAGAAGATACTGATAGTGGTTTGTTAGCATTTAGAGTAGGCAAAGAAATTGACAATTCTTACATACAATATACTCCTTGGTTACCTTGGGATAAATATGTAGTAAGTTCTGCAAATAAATATTTTATTTATTTGCATGGTCATTTGAACTATTACAATGCGGGTCCTTCATTTGATGCGTTCTCAAAGCAAAACATAGGATTTTCTGGATCAAGAAAAATATGGGTACAAGTAATGGATTATATGGGAAATATATCAGAATCAAATCCATTAACATTTGTAGCTAGTTCACAAGCTTTAGTAGATACACAACCTCCTGTAGGTGGAATTGATTTCTATGATCCAAGAACTAATGAGCTTGTTGATTTTACTAATTTGAAAAATGCATGGATGAAAACAAGTGCATATGATTTAGTCACAGGAATAAAAGATTTCAAAACTCGTAAATTGCTTGATAGTGGTGCAGGTAGTTGGTCAGAATGGACACCTTTTGCTCCTTATGTGAAAGTTGATTTTAGTGGAGAAACAGATGGTGTTAAGAAAATTGAAATCAAATATAGAGATTTTGGCAACAACATTACTCAACCAGAAATTAAGTGGAATTCAATTAAGAGGCCGAAAGTATAATGATACCAACAATCTTTACAGCTAGTTGTTTATGGAAAGGTCCAAACGATACTGAAAAAATTATTTACTTTGCTGGCACATCTAAACAAGAAATACAAAATGTTTCATTAGTTGATAGTTTAGACAATGAATATCCTGAAGGGACTGCTTTCAAATTAGTTGGGACAAATGCTAATGATTTGGGAAGAATTTACGATATTACTTCATCTGATGAAATTACGCTCAATGTTTCAACTGATATTACGTTTGGTATAGATGACTATAAGAATTTATTAATTTTTGACACTCCTATAAACGTATCAAATGTTTCTGCAAAAATAGAAATATATTACGCAAGCGTACATACATCAAATCTTGTTTCATTCAACAAAATTATTGATTTAAAATTTCATAAAGAAAGAGCCATTACTAGTATGGTTTCTACATCTGATGGAATTTATATGTCTGGTATTTCTGGAAAAATTTGGTTTTACAATGGAGATTATGTAAAAGGACCTATTTTTGTTCTCCAAGATAATTCTAATGACATATCAGCTTCAGTAATGGTATCTCATAAATTTGAACATGAAACAGAACCTTATCTATATGTAGGAAGTGATCAACTACCAAGATTATTTAGAGCTAAATTGTCTACAGCTTACAATGGTTCAGAATGGGAACAAGTTTATGCTCAAGGTGAGTTAGCTTCAGGTTCTGGTGGAATATTATCTCTTTTATCTGCTTACAACAAATTATTTATTGGATGTAGAAATAAGAAAGTACATAAATATTCAAGAAGTAAATCCATTGTACTCTCGCAACCAACAAATTTAGTTACTGAAGAAATAGTTGAAACAGAAGTTGAAACAGAAACTTTAACAACATCAACACTATATTCAAATAATATTGGTGATTTTGAATCAATTGATTTTGGAATTAAGAGTTTATCTGTTGGTAAAAATCAAGTATTTGCTGGCATTGATAAAAAACCTGAGATTTGGGTATACACAGAAATTCCAATATTAAATCCAGAAAATGAAGAAAATTGGTCAAGTTTTATTTTTGATGAGCAATTTTTAGCAGATCCAGCTCCAGCTCAATATTACTCATATGATAGTAATACACTCTCAAGAAATGATACAAATATAGGTGTAGCTCATTTTAAAGAAAATAATACTCCTGGTAGATCTATAGATTTTTTAGTCATCAAGGGTAATACTGTAGATGGTACAGGTGCTACAGCTTATGGATCAAGATTTTTTGAGTTTGCAGAAGGATCAGATTGGGAACAATTAATTGCATCAAATCTTCCTGATCAAGCTTTTATAGATGTTCAATGTGCATCATATACATCTATTAGTTCATGGAATAACTTTACTTCATTAGATGGATATACACTTCAAACAAACGATTTATTTATCTTGAAAGATCAAGGTTCTTCTGGAGTTAATGGTATCTATAATGGATTATATAAATACAATGATAGTAATTCTGATCCATCTATAGTTTCTATTTCTAGCTATGTAATTAGTGGAAATAGCATTTTAGGATTTTATATTCAAAACGGATATATAAATATAGCTTCTAGGTATTTGCTTAATTACGACAGTGTACTGTCTACTGGATTGTATACTTTCTACAAACCATCGTATACAGTTGAAGCAGATATTATCAATCTTAGTAAAAGTGCAGCAATTTCCAATACTGACTTAAGAGATGCTCCTGAATTATATACTCCAGAACAAATTCTTCAATATTCATATAGCGGATATCAGGGTATTGAAGTATCAGACTTGTATGGAAATTATCAATTAGAATTCAATACTGATAATGTCAAATTGTCAAGTGGTACTAATGTTGTAACTAAATCCTTAATTACAACAGGACTAGTCAAGGAATGGCAATTTTATTCTGTATCATCTGAAGTTGTTTCATCTAGTACAGAAGATTGGATAGCAAGAAGTTTTGTTTCTAGTTTGACTGCTGAAACTGAAAGCAATTTTGATGTATTTAATAACACAGTAGACAAGTACATTTTAAAAGTTACACCTACATTAACTGGAAACCCATCTATTGAAATTACAGGTTTATCGTTAGATGTAGATGTAGACACAGTTATCAAAATAAAAGCTAAAATTATTCCAAAAGCACAAAATTTGTCTAATGCTTCAATAAGAGCTTATTGGGCATTTGCTGATGGTAATTTTAGTAAATATTCTGAGACTGAAATACACTCTACTAATGAATATCAAGAATATACTATCAAACCTGTATGGAATGGGACGATAGATAAAATTTGTATAGAATTTGCTAATTTACCAGAAAACTATCAGAGATCAGATTATATATTTATTGAATATATCCAAGTTTTATCATCTGAAAATATTTTTGACTTAAATAACAAGTTATCAAAAGTAAGATTAGCAGTAGAAGGAAAAGATATCAAGGTTTATTTGGGTTCTCAATATAGTCCATTTATTGAGATGAAAAATTTTATTACTCTTGATACATACAATCAAAAATATATTCAACCAACTTTAGATGTTGCAGATTATGACAAACCTTACATTAGATTTGGCAAACTATCAAATGATGCTGGAGATTCAATGTTTGGTTATCAAAAAATATCATTCATTTTTGGACAATCATTAGCACCTGTTAGTGTAAAAACAATAGATTTCAACCAATCTGTAAAATTACCATCAACAGGAGGAGTTAGGTTATTCACTTACCATGATGGAACATTATATTGTGCAACTGATGGATTTATCAGTAGCAAGTTATCTGAAAATCCTGATGATCGTCAAGGTAAAATTTTCTATTATGATTCTAATTCTGAAACATGGTTTTTAGAAGATGTTCCATTTGAAAGAAAAAAAGTATTTGATAATACTGGAAATTATGACATTTTAGGAATAGTAAGACCACTCACCTCGCTAAGTTACAAAGGTAGATTGTTTCTCAGCGGACATTATGGAAGTATCAAAACAGTTTAATCATGGAAAATAATCAAGATCCTAGAAATACATTTATAGCTTTTGGTGGTGCAAGTCCAGGTATATCCACAAGTTTAAGTAACCTTTCTTACACTTCTTTTGATGGTAAAAGAATATACTTAAATTTTGATGATATTGATAGTGCTGGATTAGAACCATCTTCAGGATTAGAATTAAGATTTTCTGTACATAAATTTTTTGGTGCTATAGCTTCAACAATAACTCCATCTTCTACATTTATTGATCCTACTCAACCTAAAACAGTTCAATTAATATTATCAGATGCTAATAGAATTGTTGATAGTTCTTACGATGGATCAGGAGTTGCTCTTACTACTCAAACAGTTAAAGTCTCTTATGATGCTTCGGGATTTGGTTCAACAGTTCCTAAATTGTCTGATAATGATACAACCAAATCTTTTGTATCAAGTTTTACTGGAGTTGGGATTACAAACCTTACTAAAGAAGCTAATCCTCCAGTTTTTAATTATGCAACAAGTAGTACAGATGGTAGTAAAGTTTATATCTATTACACAGAAGCTACTCCTCCAATACTTCCTGTCACTAATATTTCAGGATTTGCTGTTACTCAAAATAATCAAAGTGTAAGTATTCTTTCAGGATATGTTTTAGATCCATCAAGTGCAACAAATGGTAAAGTTGTAGTTTTAGATTTAGCTAGTCCTTTAGCTAAGAATGATGGTACAAATCCTGTTACAATTTCTTACACTCAACCAGCTTCTAATTTATTCAAAATAAGAGATAGCACTGGTACAGGCTTAAGTTATGCAGTTTCTTTTTCTGGTTTTGCTGTTACTAACAATTCATCAGAAACTATCAAACCATATGTAGTAAGTGCTAAAACAAGTGCTACAGCTGCAACACTTTATCTCAACATAAATGTAGTCATGTCTGAACCTACTATACCAGGAGTTTCAGCAACTGGATTTAGTGTTTATGTAGCTAATTTAGGTACTTACAAAACTGTTGATTCGGTAATCGATTCAAATACAACATTTGGAAGCATTGGTGTAACACAATACACAATATCAATCCTCAAGAGTGATTTAGATCCAACAAGTGAATTATATCTAACATACTCTAAACCAACTTCTGATTATATAACTGACCAAAGCTCAAACCTTAATGAGTTAGAAAGTTTTTCTAATTTCAGAATTACCAACTTGTACAGAGGTTTTCTACCTCTGTCAGCAAACAATAAATACAATGCTACACCATCTTCAACATTAAGTTATGTAGATACTACTGGTTCAAATATATTCTTAAATTTTGGAACTAATAATGCATATCCTACAATTCCAGGAACAGGTATCACAGGGTTTAGAGTTTTTATTGATGGCCAATCTACCCCTATAAAACAAGCATCTACAGGCACTACTGGTTCAGACCATAATGTAAAAATCACATTACATAACAGAATATATTCTGGTAGTACAGTTAAGGTTTCTTTATTCAATACTGATTTGCAATTATATGGTGCTTCTGGATATGGAACAGTAAACAATTTTGAACCTGTCACTATATTAAATCAAGCAAACTATGATGCATATGGTTTCTTTGATACATATGACTGGAATGCTGCTTTAGGAACAACTGAAGGTTATGGATTTGAAATTTCTGATGATAACACAGATGTTTTAGTAAAATCTGAATTCTACCCAAATGCAAGCGTCATCTATGATACAACTCCTCCAAAAGGTATTGCGATTTATAATAGAAAATCTGATGATGTAGACCCTGGTGTAAAAATACATTATTTCTCAGGATTAGGATATTCAAGTCTTTCTGTTACTGAAGAAAGCACTGTTATTGATTATTCATTATCAAACCTTAAGACTGCTTTCAAGATATACTCAACATACAATCAAAATATAACAACAATAAATCTCAAGTTAAAAAGAATAGGATCATTTTTAAATCTTGGAGACAAGATTACTGTAAATCTTTATTCAACTGATACTACTGGAGATAACCCACTTACTTTGATAGGATCTTTCGGTTCTATACAAGTTGATGATTTGTCAAGTTCATATGATACATATAGTTTTTCAAATACTACTGGTTTTTCATTAACAGAAGAAACTTATTATTGGGTTGAAGTAGTATTGGACAATCTACCAATTGCAGTTACAGGAAGTGTTTATATATATCTTGCAACTCACACTCTTTCTGGCAATGAACTAGCTTATTACGATGATACAGATTTGACATGGGTGAGAATTGCAAACACCACTGCATACAGTAAACTTACAAGCTTCTTAACATCATCAGCAGAATTGCAATCTACTGATCTTCTTTTAGATATTTATGAAACACCTTTAAAAGAAGTATCTGTTTACGGAGGCAGCACAGATCTGTCTAAATTTGAAGTATTAGGAAATAAACAGTTTAATTATTTACTTAAGAAATTTGATAAAGTTTACGAAGATACTTCAAATCCTGATAATGACTTGTATCCAACAGTAACTAATTTGATTGTTGGTGCTACTGCTAGAAATACAAAAACTTATATAGTCCAGATAAAAGAAACAAGAAATTCAGAATGGGTTGATTTGTTTGAAAATATTGCTGACACTGAAACATTAGATTTCTTAAACTTTTCTTTTGATACTCCTACAACTTTATATGCTGCAAGAATAGCTTACAAAGGTGATTATTTTACAATTGATCAAAGAGCAGATCTTACAATAGCTGCATATGATGCTCTTACAGATGTTGTGTCTACTCAAGTATCTAGATATGAAGATTTTAGAGATGCTAAAGATTTTCCAAATTCTGACACAAGAGGGTTTGTAGATTTTTCAGCTGGTGAAACTACTTATCTTGATTTTGACTTAACAAATGCAAAATATCTTTGGAGTAAACAAACTGGAAATGCAATTTCTGAAATAAATGCTATAGAAACATTCGGTGATAAAATTCTTATTGCAGCTAACAACAAAATGTATGTTAGTAAGAATGATAGTTTGTATCCTATCTTAAATGAAGCTTTAGTCGATGAAAAATATCAAATTACTGACATCCATGTATTTAATGGAAAAGCTTATGCTTCTAGTAATTCAGGATTATTATTTGTTTCTTTTAATGGAGAATTTTGGTCAGTTGTTAATGCAAAACAACCATTAAGTGCATCCAATTACAAAACTATCAAACCAATTACTTGCTTGTATTCAATAGGTAATGATTTATATATAGGTACTGAAAAAGGAGGATCATCTTCTTGCAGTATTTACAAATATGATGGACAAGCACTATTAAATATTAAGGACTTCTCATCATTTGACAAAGTTACAAGCATAACAGCTAAAGATTTTACTCTTTATGTTGGTCTAGGTGGTGGATATGCTTATGGAGCATCTGCAATATATAAATATTATAATGCGGAATGGACACAAACAGTATCAACAAATTTTGATAGTGTAGATGCTTTATCAAAAAGTTTTACTCGCAATTCTGTTTTAGCAGGATTTAGAGGAGGACAAGTTTGGGAATTAACTTTTGATGGTAATGTTGCTAAAACATGGTCAAAAATTTACGATACATATGCTGACAAAATATTAAATATATACGATGATCCAAATTCTAACTATGTTTATATAGTTGCTGATAATGGAGTATTTGGATATTTTAAATCTACAAATGCTTTCAAGAAAATAATATCTCATCCATATGAAACTAATCAACTAATTACTACCTGGAGATCATACACAGCATCTACAGGAATAACATGGACAGATATTTCTGATATTGAAAGCTACAATTATATTTCTGGAACTGCACAAACAACAGCAATAAGTTATGGAGCTGGAACTGCATTTAC
>Ga0172367_10009056_pt1 | contig 11000 bp, 12 predicted proteins | sample Lak10m_FD_114542 | JGI IMG/M metagenome (GOLD analysis project Ga0172367, IMG submission 114542) | Freshwater microbial communities from Kabuno Bay, South-Kivu, Congo - kab_022012_10m | ecosystem: Environmental > Aquatic > Freshwater > Lake | place: Democratic Republic of the Congo: South-Kivu...
CCGTTCGCTCGGCGGCAGCCACGGCGGGACGATGTCGTCGAAGAACGTCGGGTTCACGAAGTGCATCACGCCGGCGAACGTGATGAACCCGCCGAGGGCGAGGGCCAGCCAGTCGCGGCGCGGAGACTCGGTCATCGGCGCACCGTACCGCCGCGGTCGCGGTCAGTCGCTGCGGAGGCAGCGCGAATGTGCGTCGACGAGTTCCTGCACGGGCGGCCGAGTGTCGGGCGATGTCGGCAGCGACAGGTGGGCGAGCCGGCCGGCCGCGTCGAACACGGCGTCGGCGCCGAGCTGGCGGATGTCCTCGGTGGGGCGGCGGAGCCGGCGGCCGTCGCGCAGCAGCCTGGCGTACATGCGCAGCGTGCCCGCCGACCACACCTGCCGGTTCGTGCCACGTTCGGCGCCGAGCAGCCGGTACAGCGTGCGGTCGCGGTCGGTGACGACGGGGAACGGCAGTCGGAGATGGTCGCGGTACGCAGCGAGGCGTTCGGGTGCGGTGAAGGTGACCACCACCACGGTGGCACCGGCGAAGTCGTCGAGGCGATCGCGCACGGCGATCACGTGTTCCTGACAGGGCAGTCAAGCGAGGTGGCGATGGAGCACCATCACCATCGGCCGACCGCGTTGTTCGGCGGTTCGCCACGCCGTGCCGTCGGCGCCGGTCAGCTCGACGTCGGGGAGCAGGTCGCCGATGCGGAGGCTCACGAACTGCCGTCCGATGGGGTGGCGCGGCGGAACCAGCGGCGGCGGGTGGACGGTTCGACGATGCCGGCGTCGACGGCGAGCTTGCGCACCTGGCCGGCCGACGGGTTGACGAGGAACGTGTCGCCGACGGTGACGGTGGGGACGGTCTCGTTGCCGTTCGCGACCGAACGCACGAACGCGGCGGCCTCGGGGTCGGACCAGATGTTCACTGCGCGGTACGGCGTGCGCGATCGACGGAGCCCGGCGCGCAGCGAGAGGCAGAACGGGCAGCCGGGCCGCCAGTAGACGGTGACCTCGTCGCTCATGCTGTCGTCCATTCGAGGTCGTGGCGCGCGGCGGCCGCGGAGATCGCGTCGACCAGTGCGTCGATCGAGCCGTTGCATGCGTCGAGCTCGTCGGGCCCGAGCAGCAGCAGGTGGCCGTCGTCGACCTCGGCCACCACGGCGGGGTACACGCCCTTCAGCGTGTCGCGCACGGCGTCGGGTTGGTCGTTGCGGTGGTACGTGTCGAACGGGACCGGCAGGCCGAGCACGCACTCCTTCCACTCGGGCTTGGCCCGAACGGAGCCGTGGGTGATGTCGCACAGCGAGCAGTGCCGTCGCCCGAGCCGGGCCCCCACCCAGTAGGCGAGCTCGCCGCGCACCGTGCTGTCGGCGTCGTACACGCCGACGAGGCGGCGGATGCGTCGGGCGGGGGCCGGGTCGGTGGCGCTCATTGCGTCAGCATCGCGGATCGTGCCGTGGTTGTCGCTTCGGGTGCGCTGTCGGCCGTGCGGTGGCGCAGGGCGACAGCGCCGAGCACCACACCGAACAGCACGTGCTCGACGGCGAACGTGCCGTGGCCGACCATGGTGGCCATGTCGGCGATCACATCGCCGGAGCCGGTGATCGACGCGGCGATCGGCAGCAGCACGAATGCCGACATCGCGTACACGGCCAGGCCGTAGAGGGCGCCGGCACCGACCAGTGAGCGGCGGGGCAGGCGGTCGGCGAGGAAGGCGAAGCCGATGCCGAACATCGCGCCCGTCATCATGTGGATGATCATGCCGAGTGCGGCCGGGCCGAGGTCGAACCAGAACCGGCTGCCCTCCATCGCTTCGGCGACCGAGCGCATCATCGCGTCGGGCGAGCCGAACAGTGCCGAGATGTGGAACAGCGGGGTGAAGAACCCGTGGTGCTGGTAGGTGACCGAGGCGATCATCGCGAACATCGCCATTGCGGCGCCGGCGATCATGCCGCCGACGGCGCCTCGGGTGACGGTGCGGCCGATGGCCGCAGTGGGGGTGGTCGACATGGTGGGTCCTCTCCGTGTGTGTGCCCGGGGTCGGGCGAATGGTGCGGGAACCCTCCGCGTGCGATGTCGACTTCCGTCGGGGCCATCGGAAGATGAGATGGAAGGAATGTCGTGCGTCGGCGTGTTCCCCGTCGGAAGGGGGAGACTTGGATCTGATGGCCGACGAGACGCCGCACCGTGCGATGCCGTTCGACGAGTTCGTCGCGCCGCACCTGTCGATGCTGTTGCGTGTCGCACGGTCGCTCACCCGCAATGCACACGACGCGGAGGATCTGGTGCAGGACACCCTGGTGCGCGCGTTTCGCGCGCAGGCGTCGTTCGACGGTCGGCACCCTCGGGCGTGGCTGCTCACGATCTTGCGCAACACGCACATCAACCGCAACCGTCGTCAACGGCCGGGTCTGTTGGCGAATGGCGACGATGTCACCGGCGCCGCCGATCGCCGCAACGCGGCGTCACCGAGCGCGGAGGACGCCGCAACGGCGAACGCACGTGAACCGTGGGTGGCGGACGTGCTGGGGCAGTTGTCGCAGCGTCACATGGAGGTGGTGCAGTTGGTCGACGTGGAGGGGCTCAGCTACGACGAGGCGGCAGCGGCGTTGGGCATTCCTGCGGGCACGGTGATGAGCCGTCTGCATCGCGCTCGTGCACGGATGAGGTCGCGGCTCGCCCACCGCCAGGATGTTCGGAGCGTTCGATGATGAAGCCCAGTGATGTGTTCGACATGTTCCGCCGCAAGGGCGGCGCGCGGTGTGTGGAGGTGGGTCGGCAGATCCAGACGTACCTCGACGGTGAGCTCGACGAGGCGGCGGCGGCGAAGGTGTCGTCGCATCTCGCCGCGTGTCGGCGATGCGGGTTGAGTGCCCACGACTACCGCACGTTGAAGTCGGCGTTGGCCGACGAGAGCGTGCCACCGCCGGCGGGCTCGCTGGAGCGGTTGCAGGTGTTCGCGGCCGAGTTGGCCGCTGCCGATGGGCGACGCTGACGTCGGCGAGTAGAACGGGCCGGCGTCAGAGCCAGCGGGTGAACCAGTCGACCAGCGCGTCGTCGGCGGCGAGGCGACCGGTGACGGGGCCGTAGGTGCTGCCCTCGTGCGAGCTGTTCGGCAGGGTGAGCACTTCGCTCGGGGTGCCGGCGAGGCGCAGCACGCGGTGCATGGCCCACGCCTGCGCGGGCGGGCAGCGCTTGTCGTCGGCGCCGACCAGGAACAGGCACGGCGTGATGCACTCGTGGGCGCGCAGGAGGGGCGACTGTTCCCGGTAGCGGTCGATGGCCTCGTGCGGCGCGCCACCGAAGTGGGCGGGGAAGAACGTCGCGCCGATGTCGCTGCCGGCCCACATGGCCACGAGGTCGGTGACGGGGTTCTCGACGACGGCCGCGCCGAAGCGGTGCGTGGTGCTGGCGAGCCAGGCCGACAGGTAGCCGCCGTACGAGTTGCCGGTGACACCGAGGCGCGAGCCGTCGACCCAGCCCTGGGCGATGGCGTGGTCGAGCACGGCGAGCACGTCGCGGGTGGGGCCGTCGGCCCAGTCGCCGTGGACGGCGAACGAGAACTCGTCGCCGTAGCCGGTGCTGCCGCGCGGGTTGGTGTACAGCACGGCGAAGCCGGCGGCGACGAGGGCTTGTGCGTCGAGGTGGAAGCACTCGCCGAACGTGAACTGCGGGCCGCCGTGGATGACGAGCACCGTGGGCAGCGGGCCATCGGCGCCGGGCGGGCGGAGCAGCCAGCCGTCGAGCGGCCAGGGCGAGCCCGAGACCGTGAAGCGGTGCACGTCGGCCGTGACGGCGCCCGCGCCGAACGCCGTGAGCGCACGCTCGGGCGTGTCGTCCACCCGCACGGCCACGTCGGCCGGGGCCTCGGCCGACTGGGTGGTGAACACCACCGTGTCGCACACGGCGGCGACGGGCGAGCAGCACCGCACACCGTCGGCGACGACCTCGATCGACGACGGTTCGTCGGGGTGCACTCGCACGACGCCCATCGTGCCGCGGCTGCCGACGCGCACGACCAGACGGCCGGTGCCGTCGGACAGCAGCACGTGCTCGTACAGCTCGGGCAGCAGCGCAGGGTTGTCGCCGTACACGTCGCCGAACAGGTGCGGCACGTCGATGCGGCGAGTGCCATCGCCGGAGGCCGACACCAGAAACAGCGCGGCCGACCCGCCGAGCGGTGCGGTGCGCGGTTCGGCGACGAGCACGGCGAGGCGTCCGTCGGGCAACCAGGCGGGCACGGCGGCGCGGCCGGCGGGCACGTCGTGGGCAACGGTGGTGCCGTCGAGGCGGAGGATGCGGAGGTGGCTGCCGGTGCGCAGGCCGTCGGGGTCGACGGAGGTGGAGGCGGCGATGGTGGTGCCGTCGGCCGACCAGGTGGGATTCGACCAGCGCCACTCGTCGTCGCTCAGCCAGCGCGCCTCGCCGGTGGCGACGTGCACGAGCAGCAGTTGCGGCGGGTCCTCCAGCGGGCCCAACCCGTCGAACGCGGCGATCGGCCGGGTCCAGCGCCAGGGTCGGGTGCGGTCGATCACGTCGCCGCGTCGCACGGTGACCGCGAGGTGGGTGCGGTCGGGCGACCACGCGGGTGCGTCGGTGGCGCGGACGGTGGCGTCGAGCACGCGTCGTTCGCCGTCGATGCGGTCGGCCACGGCGATGGCGGTGGTGCCGTCGTCGAGGGTGGTGCACCACGCGAGGCCCACGCCGTCGGGTGCCCACACGGCCGAGTGGTCGCCGTCGCCCAGCACGGGCACGGGGTGTTCGGCTCCGGTGGCGAGGTCGATCACCGACACGACGGTGACCTCGTCGGTGGTGCCGAGCGGGACCGACGAGGTGGTGAGCAGCAGCCGCGCGCCGTCGGGCGAGAGCGACGCGTGATGGGGCGCACGCAACGCGGCGGTGGTGGATGCGGCCTCACTCATCGGCGTACACCACGACGGTGAGCAGCGTGGCCGGCTGGTCGCCCGTGCTGTAGGCGTGCGGCACGGCCGACGAGAAGCGCACGGCGTCGCCCTCGTCGAGCTGGTACACCTCGTCGCCGATGGTGAGCGTGCAGCGGCCCGACACCACGTAGCCGTGCTCGACGGAACCGCGGCCGTGGTCGCTGGCCACGCCGGCCTGGTGTGGCGGCAGCACGCCTTCGCTGATGTCGAAGCGGCGACGCTCCATCATCGCGAACAGCATGCGGGCGCGCGGGCCGTCGCCGTCGTGCTGTTCGCGGCGGATGATCTCGGGCGCGAGTGCGGGTGTGCGGGTGAGCTCGGCGAACGACAGGTCGAGTGCCTGGCCGATGCGGGTGAGCGCGGCGACGGTGGGGTTCGCGACCTCGCGTTCGATCTGGGAGAGCAGCGCGGTGCTGAGGCCGGTGATGGCGCTCATGTCGCGCAGGCTCATCCCGCGGGCGAGGCGGGCCTTGCGCATGTTGTCGGCGACGGCGCTGCGGACGACGGCGGTCTCGTCGAGGGGGCCGTGGTGGTCGTGCGTGTCGTGTGAGGCGCTCATGTCGCCGACCTCCCGGGGACGGACGCGAACAGCTGTCGGGTGTAGTCGTGCTGTGGCGCGCGGATGAGGTCGTCCATCACCCCAGATTCCACCACGCGGCCTCGGTGCATCACGTACACACGATGCACCACCTGGCGCACGACGGCGAGGTCGTGGGTGATGAACAACAGGGTGAGGTCGAGCTGTTCGCGCAGGTCGTTCATCAGGTTGAGGATCTGCGCCTGCACCGACACGTCGAGCGAGCTGACGGGCTCGTCGCAGATCAGCAGTTGCGGTCGTGGTGCGATGGCGCGGGCGATGGCGACGCGTTGCTGTTCGCCGCCGGAGAGCCCGCTCGGCCGGCGCTGCGCGTACTCGAGGGGAAGGCCGACGAGGCGCAGCAGCTCGGGCACCTCGCTGCGGTCGCGCCCGCCGGCGCGCAGGGCTTCGGCGAGGGAGGCCCCGATGGTCATGCTCGGGTTGAGGGCCGAGGTGGGGTCCTGGAACACGATCTGGGCGCGGCGTGCGTCGTCGGTGGCGCGGCCCCACGTGATGGTGCCGGTGTCGGCGCGTTCGAGGCCGACGAGACAGCGCGCGAGGGTGGTCTTGCCGGAGCCAGATTCGCCGACGATGCCGACGGCTTCGCCGGCGCGCACGGTGATGCTCACGTCGTCGAGCGCGGGCGGTGCGTCGGGTGTGAAGCGGCGGGTGAGGCCGGTGACGACGACGAGCTCGTCGCCGTGCAGGGCACCGTTGTCGGGCGTGGCCAGCGTGGGCACGAGCACGGCCTCGTCGTCGGCGAGCGGCTTCCAGCACGCGACGAGGCGGTCGGGCGAACCGGCCGGGCCGGACGACGAGAGCACCGGGTCGGCCGTGCGGCAGTGGTCGTCGGCCCGCGAGCAGCGCGGTGCGAACACGCACCCGACGGGCACGTCCCACGCGCGCGGCACCGAGCCGGCGATGGCCGGCAGCCGTTCGAGGCGGTCCTCGAGCGGTGGCTCGCTGTCGCGCAGGCCGGCGGTGTACGGGTGGCGGGGGGTGACGAACACGGTGTCGCCCGGGCCCTCCTCCAGCATGCGGCCGGCGTACATCACCAGGATGCGGTCGGCGCGTTCGCGGGCGACGCCGAGGTCGTGGGTGATGAGCAGCAGCGCCATCGACCGTTCGCGTTGGATGCGGGCGAGCAGGTCGAGCACTTCGCGTTGCGTGGTCACGTCGAGCGCGGTGGTGGGCTCGTCGCCGATGAGCACCTGCGGGTCGGCGGCGAGGCTGGCGGCGAGTGCGACACGTTGGCGCATGCCGCCCGACAGTTCGAACGGGTACTGCTGGGCGACACGTGCGGGCAGGTCGACCTCGTCGAGACGGCGGGCGATCTCGGCGTCGATGCGTTGGTCGGTGGGGAGTGCGGCGGCGATCTGCATGCCGCAGCGGTGCACGGGGCTGAGGCTGGTGAACGGGTTCTGCAGCAGCAGCGCGAGGCGTCGGCCTCGCAGTGGCGCGACCGCGGCGGGACCGTCGGCCAACGACACGCGCGTGTCGCCGAGCACGAGGGTGCCGGTGGAGGTGACGCCGCGGGGCAGCAGGCCGGTCATCGCCTTCGCGGTCATCGACTTGCCGGAGCCGCTCTCGCCGACGAGCGCGACGGTGCGGCCGGGCTGCAGGGTGAGGTCCATGCGGGTGACGATGGGGCCCGACGGCCCCTGCACCTGCAGGTCGTGGAGTTCGAGCGCGTTCATCGTGCGACCGCCCGTGCGTCGAAGCGTTCCTGCAGCCAGTCGCCCATCAGGTTGATGGCGGCGGCGGTGACGATGATGAGCACGCCGGGCACCACGACGGCGCCCCAGTTCTGGCCGAGGAGGTCGCGGCCGTCGCTGAGTTGGCGGCCCCAGTCGGGGGTGCCGGGGCCGACGCCGAACCCGAGGAACGACAGGGCCGACATCGCGACGAGTGCGAAGGCGATGTTGAGCAGCATGGTGGTGAGGGCGATGGGCAGCACGTTCGGCACGATGTGGCGGAACATGATGCGGCGGCGGCTGAGGCGCAGCACCTTCGCCGACTCGATGTACGGGCGCGACGCCTGGGCGATGACGGCGCCGCGCACCATGCGGATGTCGGTGGGCGAGAACAGCACGGTGAGCACGAGCACGGTGACCCAGTAGCCGCCGTCGACGAGACCGGCGACCACCAACGCGATGAGCGTGGTGGGCAGGGCCAGCAGCAGGTCGGCGTACTTCGACAGGGCGATGTCGAGCCCGCCGCCGATGTAGCCGGCGAGGGTACCGAGCACGAGGCCGATGAGCATCGACCCGAGTGCGATGACGATGGGGCCGACGACGGCGGAGCGTGCGCCGGCGATGGCGAGTTGGAGGATGTCGCGGCCGAGCTGGTCGGTGCCGAACGGGTGGCCGGGGGTGCCGGGCGGGGTGACGCCGGTGAGGATGTCCTGCTTCGTCGCGTCGGGGGCGATGATGCCGGAGAACAGCACGAACACGCCGACGATGGCGAGCGGGATGCCGGCGACGATGGGGGTCCACTGGATGCGCTTCACTGCAGGCCTCGCTTGCGGACCCGCGGGTCGACGGCGTAGTAGAGCAGGTCGACGCCGAGTGCGGTGAGGGCGATGACGAGCGCGGTGAGCAGCGTGATGGCCTGCACGACCGGGATGTCCTTGAACGTGACGGAGCTGGCGAGCAGGCTGCCGATGCCGGCGAGCGCGAACGTGACCTCGACGAGGATGGTGCCGCCGAACAGGAACCCGAACACGAGCCCGAGGCTGGTGGCCACGGGGATGAGTGCGTTGCGCAGCACGAGGCCGCGCACCTGCCGTCGGGCGAGGCCGCGGCTGTACGCGAAGGCGACGTAGTCCTGTTGCAGTTCGCCGAGCACCGCGGTGCGGGTGAGCTTGAACACCAACGCGCCGATGCCGAACGCGAGCGTGATCGCGGGCAGCACGAGGTGCCACCACGTGTCGAGCCCGCCGTCGCCGCTGCCGTACACGGGGAAGATGTCGAGCCACACGCCGAACACGTAGAGCAGCAGCAGGCCGACGGCGTAGCTGGGTGCGCCGACGCCGACGATGGAGGTGACGCTGACGGCGCGGTCGAGGGTGCTGCCGGCGCGCCACGCGGCGGCGATGCCGAGCGGTACGCCGACGAGCACGGTGAGCACGAACGACAGGCCGGCCAGTTGGAACGTGAGCCAGATGCGTTCCGACAGCAGGTCGGTGACGGGGATGTCGCTGCGGATGGAGGTGCCGAAGTCGCCGTGGAGCACGTTCCCCAGCCAGAGGAAGTACTGGCGGAGGAACGGCTCGTCGAGGTTGTACTTGGCGCGGATCGCTTCGAGCGCCTCGGGTGACGGGTTCTTCGGGCCGAGCAGGTTGCGCGCGGGGTCGCCGGGCGTGAGGTGCAGCAGTCCGAAGACGATGAACGACAGGGCCAGCAGCAGCAACAGCGTGGCGGCCAGTCGAACCGCCACGTACCGCCCGAGAGAGCCTCGGGCCAGCACGCGCACGGTCACTCCTTGGTGAGGATGCGGGTGGTCCAGGGCGACAGCAGCGTGTACGGGCCGAAGTCCTCGATGGTGTACTTGTCGGCGATGGCGGTGGCGGCTTCGCCCCACCACAGCGGCACGTACGGCACGTCGGCCATGGCCACCTTCTGGGCTTCGACGATGAGGTCGACGCGCTTCGCCGGGTCGGCCTCTTCGCGCTGCTGCTGGAGCAGGGTGGCGACTTCCTCGTTGGTGTACGAGGCGGGGTTGCCCTCGGCGAGGAACCAGCTGATCAGCTCGGCGGGGTCGCCGGTGGCGTTGAAGTACCACATGTAGGCGAGGCCCCAGTCGGGCGAGCCGATGGTGTCGTACCACTGCTCGACGGGCATCTCTTCGACTTCGATGGTGATGCCGATCTCGGCGACGGTGGCGGCGAGTGCCTGGAAGAACTGGCTCACCTGCGGGGCGCTGCTCGACACGCCGACCTTCACGCTGAAGCCGTCGGGCACCTTCGACTGGGCGAGCTCGGCCTTGGCGGCCTCGAGGTCGTACGGGAGGTCGAAGATGGGGGCGAGCTTGGCGCGGGCTGAGGCTGCGTCGCCGGTGACCGACTCGATCTGCTCGGGCACGGTGAGCGCGGTGGCCACTTCGCCGTGGCCGTTGAGCAGCTTCTCGACGTAGGTGGCGCGGTCGCAGGCGAGGGCGATGGCCTTGCGGACGTGGATGTCGTCGAACGGCTCGACGGCGGTGTTGAAGTCGATGCCGACGTAGCTCTTGTCGGGGGCGAACAGCACGTCGGTGGCCTCGGTGTCGGCCCACTGCTGTTCCTGGTCGAGCGAGATGCTGACGGCCATGTCGATGTCGCCGGCCTCGCGGGCGAGGATGCGGGTGGTCTCCTCGGGGATGAACTCGATCTTCACGGTCTTCACCGGGGCCTTGCCGCCCCAGTAGGTGTCGATGCGCTCGAGCTCGACGCCCTTGTCGGGCTCGAAGCTGGTGACCTTGTAGGGGCCGGTGCCGGTGAACAGTGCGGCAGGGGTGCCGATCTCGCCGCCGGCGGCGTCGACGAAGCGCTGCGCGGTGACCCACATCGCGTTGGCGGCGCAGGGGCCCCACTCGAAGGCGACGTCGGGCGAGAGGAGGGTGATGGTGACCTCGTTGTCGCCGGTCTGCTCGGCGGTGTCGACGTTGGCCCAGTAGTAGGAGGTGTTCGGCGAGAGGGTCTCGTCCTTGGCGACGCCGACGCTGTAGATGATGTCGTCGACGGTGAGGGGCGAGCCGTCGCTGAAGGTGACGCCGCTGCGGATGGTGTACACGTAGGTGAGCGGGTCGGGGTGGGTCCAGCTCTCGGCGAGGGCGCCGACGAGCTTGCCGGTGCTGTCGGGGGCGACGAGCGCCTCACCGACGAGGGCGGCGATGTAGTAGTTGAAGTTGCCGGCTTCCTGGCCGGGGTAGATGTTCGACACCGAGCTGGGGAAGGCGACGGTGAGCACGTCGATCTCCTGGGCCGAGGCGCCGCCCCCGCCAGTGGTGGTGTCGGTGCTGCCACCCGTGCCCTCGGTGCCGCCGCTGGTGGTGCTGGTCTCGTCGTCGCTGCCGCAGGCCGCGAGGAGCGCCATCAGTGCACCGGCGCCGGCGCCCTGGAGGACGAGGCGGCGGCTGATCGGGGTGGGAGCGGACATCGGGGTCTCCTGTCTCGAGCGGGGGGCTCGGCGAGTGGTGCCCGATGTCTAGTCGTTGTGTGCAGTTGACGCAAGGGACTAGACACCTGTCACGTCGTGCGGCCACTACGGTCGGGGCATGACGCTCGCTCCGCTCAGCACTTCGTACGTCGACGCCCGCACGGCCTTCCTCGATGCGGCGGCCGCGGCCGGGGCGCGCATCGAGTCGTTCCCGCACCCGATGCGCGGGTTGCAGGGCGAGGAGCTGTTCGTCGACGTGGCCGAGATCGGTGCGGCCGATGCCGACGACGTGATCGTGATCGTGTCGGGCACGCACGGGGTGGAGGGCTACTGCGGGTCGGCGTTGCAGACCGCGCA
>Ga0172367_10009057_pt1 | contig 11000 bp, 5 predicted proteins | sample Lak10m_FD_114542 | JGI IMG/M metagenome (GOLD analysis project Ga0172367, IMG submission 114542) | Freshwater microbial communities from Kabuno Bay, South-Kivu, Congo - kab_022012_10m | ecosystem: Environmental > Aquatic > Freshwater > Lake | place: Democratic Republic of the Congo: South-Kivu...
GATTTGATAGAGTCAGCACCCATAGACCTTGCTACCCGCGCAGACATAGAAGCTTGTTACCAGCAACTTGAAGCAGTATTGCTAAAGATCGGCTATGTTTATCCACATACTGCCGCTCATCGATTGCGAAAGTTTCGGCACATCTTTGATCGCGCAAATCTGAGTCCATCGGAAGTTGCCATGCTGCGGGGGGTTTTACGCCAAGTTAATTGGGCTACGGCTCAGCTTGATTAATAACTACTCGCGTTACACGCGATTAGTTAATCAGTTAGTAGAGACATTTTTGTATCGGAGTTATAAATAGCAGTGGAACCCAGAAACTTTTCATCGCCTGACGCTACCGAAAAAAGTCGAGAAGCGCGTTTAAATAAGCTGCGCGAACGTCGCGCCAAGGCTGTGACAAGCAACAGTGACTCTGTTCTTCGCCCGATTAGTTCTGAAGTGCCGCCTCGTCTGGGACGATCGCCTGAATCAAATCGATCCCCGGAGCCCATCATCGACAATCGATTTAGCAGTCGTTCGGATCGCCGTTCTGATGGACGGACCTTGGAGAATAAATTCAAGCCATTACCCAACCGTCAAGGTTTTGTCGAGGCTCGTAGCGATCAACGCTTTGACAATAGAAGCGAGTTTAGACCGCGCAAAAAAAACAATGGGAGCAATCGGACAAGCCCAAAGTCGCCTATCAAGTCGTTGGGTTGGCAAGTAATAAGATTGGCGATCGCAGGTATTGGTTTGAGTGTAATTGCTGGCACAGCTATCTCTTTCTGGCAAAACCAGCAATCTATTGCTGCAAAAATCGGTGCTACGGAAATGGTTGCCAAGGAAGAGGCAAATAAATCTCAAGATATTCCCCCCCTTGAACTTAAAACTGAGGCAGTTCCTTTGCTAAGCAAGATCAAGGATTTGGCTGCTAAAGAGAAAGATCTTGCCATGCAAATGATGGTGGTCGATCTTGATTCTGGAGCTTATGTACAAATTGGGGCAAATCAGCCCATCGCTGCGGCTAGTACAATTAAATCCCCAATTTTGGTTGCTTTTTTTCAGGATGTGGATGCAGGCAAAATAAAGCTTGATGAGCCGCTAGAGATAACTGCTGATGTTAAGGTCGGCGAAGCGGGTGATTTTCAGCTTTTACCAACGGGTACAAAAATTTCGGCATTAGAAACAGCAACCCAAATGATTGTGATCAGCGATAACACTGCTACTAATATGATCATTAAGCGTCTCGGTGGGATTACAGCACTGAATCAACGCTTCAAATCTTGGGGTTTGAGTAATATGGTCATCAAGAATCAACTACCCGATCTTGAAGGTACGAATACAATTAGTACTCAAGATATGGTGACGTTATTTGCGATGATTGATAAGGGGAAATTGATTGAGCCACGTAGTCGCGATCGCTTTATGGATATCATGAGCCGTCCAGTGACTAAAACACTTTTGCCTAAAGGGCTTGGTGAAGAGGCAAGAATTATCCATAAAACGGGAGATATCGGTTTAGCAGTTGGCGATGCTGGAATTGTTGATATGCCAAACGGCAAACGCTATGCGATCGCGGTAATGGTTAAGCGTCCTGATAACGATCAACGCGCCAATGAGTTAATCCGCCAAATCTCACGGACAACTTACGACTATTTTCTCAATGGTGGTAGTTTGCCTGCTAGCAATTCTAGTCCTACTAATCCCAATGCTCCATCTTCTCAAGGGGCTAATGATTCGACAAATTCCCCAACTCCAAATAATGGTGGTAGTGGGACTAGCATTATTGAAAACATTAATTTGCCCTTGCCAAATGCAGCTCCGAATGTGACTCCATCACCAAACCCAAACTCATCTCCTAGTCTTATCAATCCGCCCGAAGTTACTCGTCAAACCCCATAAAAAAAGCCACGCAAAGCGTGGCTTTTTTTATGTTTTTTATGAGAGCGCAAAGCGCTTTCATAAAAAACAATGAGTGATCCCTCTTTTATGTTTTTTTGCGATAGCGCAAAGTTCCTTCATAAAAACAATGAGTGATCCCTCTTTTATGTTTTTTATGAGAGCGCAAAGCGCCTTCATAAAAACAATGAGTGATCCCTCTTTTATGTTTTTTATGAGAGCGCAAAGCTTCATAAAAAACAATGAGTGATCCTTTTTTTATGTTTGTGTGAGAGAGCAAAGTGCTCTCTCACACAAACTATGAGTGATCCCTTGGTTGAGAGATGTCGGCGGCTTTTGGCTCAGAGAAAGGTGAAGTGCGATCGCTACTAATGCGGTTATGGGGTAAAGGCTGGTCGGCGATCGCCGCTACGATATTTGCTGCCATAATTTCGCGAGGTAGCACACCTGTAGCATCCCCGATCGCCTGATTAGCGCGATCTAAAAAAATAAACCGAGGAATCCCGTCAACCCGATATTTAGTCACCTCTGGCAACCACTTAGTATTGTCTACATTGAGCATCACAAAATTCATGCGATCGCTATATTCTTTTTCCAGTGATAAATTATCTGCTGCCATTGACTGACAACTGGTACACCAATCTGCATAAAACTCAATTGTAGTTGGCTTCCCATTGGCTAAAGCCTCATCAATGGGCATAGCTGCTGCTGCTACTGCATCCAGTGATGTGCTGTTTTGTTGCGACTGAAACCCGAAAAATAGAGCTGTCGTTAACAGGATGGCAGCGATCGCCACTAATAAATTTCGCAACTGATTAGAAGTGGTTGGTGTGGGGTTGGTTGGTTGCTCTGAATTCATGACAATAACTTACGAAAATAACTATTCCCATTATGCCGAGCAAGGATTGTCTTATGCTAAAGCAATTCTAAATGAGTTATGAGTGGGTTATCTAAGGGTAAACCTCTCTTAATTTAGCGTGAATTCATAGCCATTTGCGCCGCGCTTCGCGCGGCACAAATGGCGCAAAATGGTAAAAATCGCTCTGCGATTTTTACCATTTTGCGCGTTCGTCGAGTTGACGTTAATTTAAAACTGAAATTACGCAATCAACCATGAGTAATTCCGAAAGTTCCTTTGATGCGTCCCAATATGACCTCACCCGAGCTAAATTAACTTTTAGTGAAAAATTAGCCTATGGTGCAGGCGATCTTGGCACTTCGATCACCACTAATCTGCTCTCATTTTTTCTATTATTCTTTTTTACCAATGTCGCAGGACTCGATCCTGCCCTCGCAGGAGTAGTTTTATTAATTGGCAAAATCTTTGATGCCGTCAATGACCCGCTTGTTGGTGTGCTTAGCGATCGCACCAAATCAAAAATGGGAAGGCGACTACCTTGGATGATCTATGCGGCGATTCCTTTTGGGCTGTCATTTTTCGCCCAATGGTTAGTGCCTAGCACCGATAAGATGGTTCTTTTTTGGTATTACGTGATCGTGGGAATTGTGTTTAATCTCTTTTTTACAGCCGTTAACCTTCCCTATACTGCACTCACACCTGAAATTACCCAAGATTATAACGAACGTACTAGCCTTAACACCTTCCGTTTTACCTTCTCCATCGGTGGCAGCATCCTCTCGTTATTTATTGCCCAATTAATTTTTGCCTTCTTTAAAGATCCTGCGCGGCAGACTGATAGCTGTAATACAGGTGGAATGCAATATATTGTATTGGGTGCAGTCTGTGCCATTATTTCCAGTGTCTCGATTTATTGGTGTGTCTGGGGCATTAAAAGAAGAGCGATCGCTAGCGATCGGCATCGACTTCACAATGAATCCGTTGATACTGCTGCCGAAGAGATGAGTTTTTTTGAGCAGTTAAAAGTTGTTTTTAGCAATCGCCCATTTCTGTTTGTGATTGGTATTTATTTTTGTTCATGGCTAGCCTTACAAATCACGGCTTCGATCATTCCCTATTTTGTGGTGAATTGGATGAAGATGCAGGAAGGTGATTTTATTCTTGTGACGATCGCTGTCCAAGGTACGGCGCTAGTCATGCTATCGGTATGGAGTGAGATCAGTAAAAGATTTGGTAAAAAAGCAGCTTACTTCATGGGCTCAGGTATTTGGATTATTGCCCAAGCAGGCTTATTTTTCTTGCAAGAAGGACAAGTGGTGCTGCTCTATATACTGGCGATTATGGCAGGTGCTGGTGTTTCCACCGCTTATCTGATTCCTTGGTCGATGATTCCTGATGTTACGGATCTTGATGAGTTAGAGACAGGACAACGCCGTGAAGGGCTTTTTTATGCCTTCATGGTGCTATTGCAAAAGTTTGGGCTAGCGGCTGGTTTGTTTCTGCTTGGTCTAGGTTTGTCATGGGCTAAATTTCAAGAGAGTGTACCTTGTAAGCCCTTGCCAACTCAACCTGATTCAGCCCTATTTGCAATTCGCTTAGCGATCGGTCCTTTGCCGACGATCACTCTTGTGATTGGTTTAGGTTTGGCATATTTTTATCCGATCACTCGAGAGGTGCATACAGAGATTTTGATGCGCCTATCAGAAAGAAGAAGAGAGCAAAGCTCATAAACAAAAAGCACCCATCGGGTGCTTTTTGTTTAATTTATCTAAGAAGTAGTGTGAGGCGGCGCGAAGCGCCGCCTCACACTATATAAAATCAAAAAAGCGTCCCTAGGGACGCTTTTTTATTAAGAAGTAGCTAGCGTGCGACGCTTGGTGACCATGCGGAAGGCTTCGATGATATCGCCCTCTTTCCATGCTGAGAACTTCGCAAGAGAGATACCACACTCAAATCCAGAGGCAACCTCCTTAGCATCATCCGTAACCCGACGCAGCGAGTCAAGTACAGCCGAATGGACAACCTCATTGCCTCGCTTGACACGGACATTACAGTTACGGATCAGCTTGCCATTCTGGACATAGCAACCAGCCACAGCACCCTTACCAATCGTAAAGATGGCACGGACTTCAGCCTGACCAAGGTATTCCTCAACCATTTCAGGATCGAGTAAGCCTTCCATTGCATCTTGGATATCTTCCAAGAGCTTATAGATAACGTTGTAATCACGGAAGTCAACACCAAGGTCATCCGCAGCCTGTCTTGCCCCAGGAGCCATCGTGGTATTGAAACCAAGTACAACTGCCGAGCTAGCCGCCGCTAAACTGATGTCGTTTTCGGTGATTTCACCAGGAGCCGAGAGGAGTATACGAAGTTGGACTTCGCGTTGAGGTAGTTGAGCCAAAGAGCCCAGAATTGCTTCGAGGGAGCCTTGCACGTCGGCTTTGAGAATAATATTGAGTTCCTTGAGATCGCCCTCTTTGACTTTTTCGGACAAAGTGCCAAGGGTGACCCGACGTGAAGCCATGGCTTGAATCAAGCGAGCTTGACGTTGATCCATGGTGCGTTGATCGGCGATCGCACGGGCTTGCTTTTCATCGAGGTAGACTTCAAACTCATCACCCGCCGCAGGGACATCGCCCAGACCGAGGACTTCCACTGCAAAGGATGGTGAAGCCTTATCGACACGTACACCGCGATCGTCCACCATGGCGCGGACTTTACCAAAGGCTGCGCCTGCTACGAAGATATCACCAACATGTAATGTGCCGTTTTGAACTAGCAATGTTGCTACGGGGCCCTTTGCCTTATCGAGGTGAGCTTCGATGACTGTCCCCTTCGCAGTACGGTTGGGGTTTGCTTGCAAGTCTTCAACTTCAGCAACCAGCAAGATCATTTCTAACAAAGTATCAAGGTTCTCGCGACGGATCGCACTTACAGGAACCATGATTGTGTCGCCGCCCCATTCCTCAGCAACGAGAGCATATTCAGTTAACTCTTGGCGAATGCGATCGGGCTGAGCTTCAACCTTGTCCACCTTGTTAATGGCAACAACAATTGGTACTTTAGCTGCACGAGCATGGCTAATCGCTTCAATGGTTTGTGGTTGTACACCATCATCGGCGGCTACAACCAGTACGGCAATGTCAGTAACCTTCGTACCACGTGCACGCATGGCAGTAAAGGCTTCGTGCCCAGGAGTGTCAAGGAAGACGATCTGTTGTTTCTGCCCATTATGATCAACATCAACATGATATGCACCGATATGTTGAGTAATACCACCTGCTTCACCTTGAGCAACTTTACTCTTCCTGATTGCATCAAGTAGGGTCGTTTTACCATGGTCAACATGTCCCATGATCGTAACTACAGGGGGACGACGTTGCAGTTTATCAAGGTCTCCGACCTCGATCATTTCGGTCTTGAGTGCTAGCTCAACAACTTCAGGATCGTGGACTTCATAGCCTAGTTCAGCCGCCACCATTTTGGCAGTACCGACATCAAGGGTTTGGTTGATATTCGCCATGATCCCCTTCATGAAAAGGGTGCGAATCACTTCTGTCTCAGAAAGTACTAGGCGCTTGGCTAGTACAGCGACGGTCATACCCTCTTCAATTTCCACTGAAGTAGGCTTTTCAGGAATAATTTCGACTTGTTGATTACGGCGATCGCGACTTGGTGCAGATTTTTTACCCTTTTGAGTTGGTTTAATATCGGCTGCCATAGTTGGTTTTGATGGCACAGTTATGGCTTTAGGTCTTGCAGTTGGACGCGCTAAAGACAGACTGATTTGTGCCGACTCAGCAGCAGACTCAAGGTCAGAGGTATCATCATCATCATCATCAAAATCACGCAGATAGCGCTTAGGCTTATTCAGCCTATTTTTTTCTTTAAGCTCTAATAAGTCCTTTTCTTCTTCTTCCTTAGACTTACTCTTACGCTTACTTGACTTGTTGGGAAGAGTTGGCTTTTCCAAAAGTTCAGGCAATACAGGGTTGAAGCCTCCTGAAACTTCAGGTTTTTTGCCAGTTTTATCAGCAATTACGGGCTTTTCAGGCGCACGCATTAAGGTGGGCATTGCAGGACGCAGGTTGTGCGGTGGCTCTGTTGGCGCAGTGATCCCACGTTCGATTAGTACCGAGTCCTTGACTAATTTGGGCCCACGACCTTGAGATCTACCGTTAGCGTGAGCTACAGGCTGTTCAACAGACTTGTTTAGTTTTGGCTTTTCTGGTTTGTTTACCCTAACTGTTTCTGAATTTGTTTCGTGTTTGGCTTGATCGGATCGGACTTGCTCAGACTTTCCATGATTGGCTTTTGCCGAAATTCTTGACTCATCTGAAGACTTCGCGGCTGGTGGTTTAGGTGCAATAACTACTTTAGGTGCAACTGGTACAGCAGGTTTGGGGCGATCTGGTGCTACAGGCTTATTCAATTTGACTTGAGGCGGCGACACACTTACTAAAGCTTGTTTCGGGGCAATTGGACGTTCAGCTTTTTCTGATTGTGGGCGTTCAGACCTTGGATTTTCTTTGCGAGGATGTTCTTTGGGTGATTGTTTGGATGGCGTTACCCTTGCGGCGATCGCTGTCTCCTCAACTGTGATTTTTGCAGGAACCGATACCGCAGCCTTTTCTGGTGACTTGGGAACCGACACCACAGCCTTTTCTGGTGATTTGGGAGCAGTTGGCGGCGCAATTAATTCTGTCTTTGCTTCTGATGGCGATGTTGGCTGGGGGGCTTTGATCACTTGAGGATTTACTGGTGAGGTCAATTCTGTTTCTGATGTTAATTCAATTTTGGGCGCAGGTGTGGATACGGACAGATTGCCTTCTGGGACAGAAGGACGACTAGGAGGCTTAACTAATGAAGAAGCAGAGGGCATGGGCAAGGGAGGGTTGATAACAGCAGTTTTAGCAGGAGGCTCTGAGCTTAGCTCAGCGATCGCATTAGATGAGTTAAGATGCGGATGCAGAGGAGGTGTAGCTCCTACATTACCAGAGACGGGCGGAGTATTGAGACGAATTGTGGGCTTGGTAACAGCAAGAATTTGTTGCTTGGCAATACGAGCATCGGGTTCTTTGGTCTTCGCCACAGCAATCGCTTTCTTTTCAGAAGTTTTGGGATCGGTCGTTTTGGGATAATGTTGAGGGGCTTTGATACGAACCAATTCCGCCTCTGATTCTGTAATTGTACTACTATGACTTTTAACAACTATATTTAATTTCTCGCACACCGCGATGACATCTTTGGTGTCGAGATCTAGCTCCCGCGAGAGTTCATATAGTCGAACTCGATTGCTTATACTCATTGCTCACTCTGCCCTGCGTAACTGTTGTACACGATGAAATTGAATTTACATAGAAATTGCTTCCTGTCTTTTGCTAGGTTGAATTACATTGGCTGAATTACATTGACCATAGTTAATCTTAGAAGCGCCTAGCTATTCCTGTTGAACAGGCTAGCGAGTATGTTTCAACTTTTAGATGAAACTACTATAGCTATTATTACTCATACAATCTAGTAATATGAGAAGTCAGATAATTTGGCTCACAAATCCTTGGCAAAATCTCACCCAGTTTACTAGCTCTTGTACATTACCCCTAAACACAGTTTTTGAGAAGAGATTTTTTGTCTAAGCATTGCCTTGTGCTAATTGCAGATCCGAATATTAAAAAAGTCACACTTTGTCAGAATTCCTCAATATATTTAACTGAATTTAACTTACTAAATAAGACTTTTAAATCTCTACAAGTTTATTAGCGCTTTTACATCTGTTTACATTACAGGGCTTTGCGCTTACTCAAACCCCAGAAATAGTTTTGAAAGTGGTGCGAAGCGCCACTTTCAAAACTATTTCTGTATTACTCAAAGCCTCAATAGGCTGTAGTTTACTTTAACGTGAATTAGATATCGCTATTTGCCCCACGTGAAGCGCGGGGCAAATGGCGCAAAATGGTAAAAATCGCAGAGCAATTTTTACCATTTTGCTCGTTCGTTGAGTTGACGTTACTTTACAGTCTATTTAGGTTTTAAGAGATATAGAAGAAATTTTGAAATTGGCACTTTGTGCCAATTTCAAAATTTCTTCTGGTTTTTAAGCCAGCGCAAAGCGCTGTAATGTAGGATCGGATTATTTCGCAGTGTTCTGCCCCCATTGTTTTGATATCTATGACCAACGTACCTGTTTCTCGTATTCGTAACTTTTCGATTATTGCCCATATTGATCATGGCAAGTCTACGCTTGCCGATCGCTTGTTGCAATTTACAGGCACAGTGGCGGATCGGGATATGAAGGCTCAATTTCTAGACAATATGGATCTGGAACGCGAACGGGGGATCACTATTAAGCTGCAAGCGGCAAGGATGAATTATCAGGCGCTCAATGGTGATGAATATACGATTAACTTAATTGATACCCCTGGACATGTGGATTTTTCCTATGAGGTATCGCGCAGTTTGGCTGCTTGTGAAGGGGCTTTACTGGTAGTCGATGCGTCTCAAGGGGTGGAGGCACAGACTCTGGCTAATGTTTATTTAGCCTTAGCCAATGATCTGGAAATTGTGCCTGTATTAAATAAGATTGATTTACCAGGGGCTGATCCCGATCGCATTTCCCATGAAATTGAAGAATTAATTGGTTTAGACTGCTCAGACGCGATTCAGGCATCGGCAAAACAAGGAATTGGGATTCGCGAGATCCTTGAAGCGATCGTTTCAAGAGTCCCTGCACCAAAGGATACAGTCGATCAGCCTTTACGAGCTTTGATCTTTGACAGTTATTACGATGCCTATCGAGGGGTAATTGTTTACTTTCGAGTGATGGACGGTACGGTCAAAAAAGGTGATCGCGTCAAATTCATGGCTTCAGGTCAAGAATATGTGATTGACGAGCTTGGCGTACTCGCCCCAGGACAAATTCAAGTTGATGAATTACATGCGGGTGAAGTGGGCTATCTGGCGGCAGCGATCAAGATGGTGGCCCATGCAAGGGTTGGTGACACGATTACTTCCGCGATCGACGCGGCTCCAGAACCGTTCCCAGGGTATGAAGAAGCTAAACCAATGGTTTTCTGCGGTATGTTTCCCACAGATGCCGATCAGTTTGAAGAATTGCGTGAAGCTCTAACAAAGCTCAAGCTTAATGATGCGTCTTTAAACTATGAGCCAGAGACCTCGAACGCAATGGGCTTCGGATTTCGATGCGGATTTTTGGGGATGCTGCATATGGAAATCGTACAGGAGCGCCTTGAGCGTGAATACAATCTTGATTTGATTGTGACTGCGCCATCGGTAATTTATCGAGTGACGACTAATCACGATGAGATCTTAATGATTGATAATCCGAGCGAGTTACCACCACCTAATTCAAGGAAACAGATCGAGGAGCCATATGTGAAGTTGGAGATCATGACTCCGCAAATTTACATTGGCACTTTGATGGATTTGTGCGTGTCAAGACGTGGCGTATTTGTGGATACGAAGTACATTACTACGGAGCGAGCTACTTTAGTTTATGAGTTACCTTTAGCCGAAATGGTGACTGATTTCTTCGATCAGATGAAGTCTCGTACCAAGGGATATGCCAGTATGGAATATCAAATTATTGGCTATCGTCCTAATGATCTGGTACTAGTGGATATTCTCGTTAACGAAGAACCTGTAGATGCTTTGGCTTGCATTGTTCATCGTGATAAGTCCTATAACGTTGGTCGGGCGCTAGTATCCAAGCTGAGAGAATTAATTCCCAAGCAACAGTTCCAGATTCCCATCCAAGCGGCGATCGGTTCTAAAATTCTTGCCCGTGAGAATATTTCAGCTTTACGCAAGAATGTGCTGAGTAAGTGTTACGGCGGTGATATTTCTCGAAAGAAGAAACTTTTGGAGAAGCAGAAAAAAGGTAAAAAACGGATGAAGTCGATTGGTACGGTGGAAGTGCCACAAGCCGCATTTATGGCAATCTTGCAATTGAATGGAGATTAAAAAAAGAGCGCAATGCGCTCTTTTTTTAATCTCCGTTCGGCGAACGCACAAAATGGTAAAAATCGCTCTGCGATTTTTACCATTTTGTGCCATTTACGCCGCGCGAAGCGCGGCGTAAATGGCTATATCGAACTCACGTTTTTTTATACGAAGATTAGCGATCGCACTTCTGCAATCACTTCACCAATGCGATTAGTGACAAAGCCTTGAGCTTGAAAATAGGCGATCGCCTCATCAGCTTTGTTGGGATCAAGGACTACCGCCATACCGATACCCA
>Ga0172367_10009059_pt1 | contig 10999 bp, 9 predicted proteins | sample Lak10m_FD_114542 | JGI IMG/M metagenome (GOLD analysis project Ga0172367, IMG submission 114542) | Freshwater microbial communities from Kabuno Bay, South-Kivu, Congo - kab_022012_10m | ecosystem: Environmental > Aquatic > Freshwater > Lake | place: Democratic Republic of the Congo: South-Kivu...
ATAATTCTACAAATAGTCTAAGGCCAAAAACACTATATAGCTTAATTTCATCAACTATTTCACAATCTGCTTGATTCAGTGTTGATTGCATGATTATCATGGAAACATCATAGTGCTTTGAAAGTACCTTAGCTAATTGAAGTGCTATTTTCCCAGGTGGTGAAGGATTGGGATAGACCACACCGGCTATTATAATAATTCTTTTCATAGAGTTTTATTATTCATAAATTTCATTTATAAACTTCATTTATAAACTTTGCGTATACCAATTAGATCCAATAGTCTGATGGCTAAATAGTACGGGACAAGAATATTGTATTTGAAATTATATTTTGCTTTTAGCCAACTGATAGATGGAATTATAACTTTAAAAATATCGCCAATGTTGTCATAGAGAAGGATCTGAAAAATTATGAAATTTACTTTAGAAAATTTCTTTTCGTTTGGGTGCAAGAGTTTAGCTTTTTTTAGATAGTAATCAATCATGAAAATTTTGAAAAAGTTTGGCTTGATTTGCCGTAAGACTTTTTCAGGAATCGGTGTTCCAAACAATTGAGAGGGTATCAAGAGAGAATAATAAACTGCCGTTTTTACTCCAGCATTGTTAACTTTTTCTGCAAAAATATCCCAATCAACATTATTCAATTTGACTATTCTTTCGACATCAAGGTGAAGCCTGAATCCTGGTTCTCTCACATAAGAATGTTTTGCTGTATGCACAGCAACCTGTAAAAGGTTGTCCTCGGGACTTAATACTCTGACCTTAGAATTCTTAGCATATATTGAATTATTAATTAATTCATCAGCTTTTGGTTCTTTATCAAGTCTTATCCATCTTCCAGCCATAGGTCTCCATGACATTTCAAACCACATCTCTGAATCATTATTGTCTACATAAAAATATTCAGTCCCTCCATCAATAAATGCCATTTCTAAATCCTCAAATTCAAACGCACTCCGGAATTTAAATTTAAAACCCATTTCTAACAGAATTTTATGAGCCTCTATGAAATCCTTCTTGTTTACAAGCGTATCAATATCTCCCATCGGGCATTTTGCCATGTCATCAATCATTGCAGCTGCAATACCCCCGTTTTTAAGTGCAACGATTGGGATTCCCGCCTTATGAAAATTTTCTGAAACAGTTTTTAAGAGTTCAATCATAAAAGATATCTGTTTCTTGGTTTCGGCATATTTGGAATGCCATATTTCAGGCAAGCTTCCATCAAACAGCCGAATCAAATTTGGATAGATAATGGTATCCATTTCATGTTCGGAAGTGCAATTATAAAGATGGTCAATATCTACATCTTTTAATAGCTCCTTTGCAGTGTCAATTTCTTTAACACCTGGGGATTCAATTGATAATAAGACCATTAAATAATAGTACTTATTATTTAGTATTTCAGAAAACATAGAAATCGATGCCTCAGTTATTAGTTAAAAGATTGTTAAGGAGCCGTCTGCAATAATTGTCAAATTCAACAACACCAATATCTATAGTTGAAGTTTTTACATCATTAGCACGGAACAATAAGTCTTCGAGCAAAACAAGAAATATTTTGTGATGAAAATTCTTTTCACCTATAAGTTTGGCCAATTCATGATTATCAGAATTGTAAATATTTTTAAGAAGATGCTTTATGCCATTAATTTCTCTTAAGCCACCAAAAAGTGTAACAGCATCGTACCATTCTGTGCGCAAATCACATGTTTCCCAATCAATAATAATTAGATTGTTTTTGGTCTTTTCGTGCCAGATATTCCCATGATGGAAATCGCCATGGCTAAGTGTGAGAGAAATGCTAGCCTCAAATTCAGTTAGTTTTTTATTTAAAAATTTTAAAATCTGATCGAGCGTATGCTGAATTGAAGGTAAGTAAATAATTGCAGTTTCAGTTAGATTTCTTATTTTCTGGATAGTATCACTTAAATAATCAGAAGCATTGATGCTTCTTCTGTATGGGCCTGCTATCGAATACATTATGTCCAACGATTTTCTTTTTAAATTAATGTATTCTTCAGATAAATTATTAATTCTGGCTAATGGAGTGCCATCAATAATCCTTTCACGATACCAGTTGTCTCCATGATCAATAATAGGTTCAATGTGAGGGCTTTTGTACTTGGTTCTGAACTCAATTTCTTTTTTAATTGAATCTGAAGGAAAGCCTGTTTTGCTCACCACATCAATCTCGTTGTTATCAAAATTGAATATTCTGATCTTTTTATTGCAAGGATAGATAAGTATATGCTGAATCTCATTTTTATTGACACCTTTTAAATAAAGTTTAACTTTATTGGAAAGTAAACCTCTGGTTTGTAATGCAGCCTTCAGGTATACATTTACCAGCAGTTTTCGAAATAATGTACCTTCTACCGCGTATTCAGTTTTTAAGAATTCTTTTACTTGTTTTGAAGTTTGCTCTGAAATAATTGCATTTAGCTTGTCGAAAGTATAGAGAACATATGAATTTTTACAATTGGATGCAGTAATTGCGACTTGACTATTTATTTTCGTAAAATGATCATTGAGTGTGGACTGCAAAATGCAAAAGAAGTCTTCTCTTTTCAGCATTTCATCAATCTTCATAATTCAAACTTTTTATAATCATCAGATGAATGGATTCAGGTTTGGTGTTACCATCAATAGGATGGCTCCATTTTTTATCATTTATCAACTTAATGTATTCCTCGGCTTTGCTTGTTTTTATTTCAAGGCTTTCCATGTGAGCCTCTTGCTTTAACAAGCCTCTCCTTATAGACTCTTCAGCACTAATATTCATAACAAAAGAGGGTGAAGGTATAGGGATTATCTTCAACAAAACTTTCCAAAGCACCCATTTGTCAAAATTATAGTTTGAAAAGTTAACTTTAAAATCAATGTAGGTATCCCAAATATACCGATCGCAAACCAATAATTTGCCTGACAAGGCAACTAGTCTGTAATATATGCCCCAATACCATAAAAGGTCAAGTATGGAAATTATCAATATTATTCTTTGCTTTCTGGGGTTTGTTCGAGCTTCTTTTCTGTATTCATCCTTTTGTTCCTCCGTGTAGTCCTTGTCCTGTCTGACAATCTTTTTGACAAGTTCAATGCCAGGTGTCCAGCTGCCTCTTGCCCAGATGGTTTTAAAGCTGATGTTCTTATGCTTCAGATATTTTTCAAGCAACTCAATTTGAGTGCCTTTGCCTGAACCATCTATACCGCTGAAGGAAATTATGTTCATATATAGAAATTGCCGTTCAGACTGATTAAGCATAAAAACACCAAATTATTACCAATAACACCCATCTTCAACCTTTTCAAAGTTGCTAGGTCTATCTCTATCTGCAGGTCTTACCCAATGTTCATTATATAGTTTATTCGCCTCTGGATGAGAATCCCATCTAGCGCCCTTAATTCCAAATAAGATTTGGGTAACACCTCCCATATGAATGGCTATTTTTCCGGCTCTCTTCAATTTTGCCGCCAAAGGAAAACCATATGCACCACAACCCAGTATAGCAATATCAAAATCAATTTTCATAGCTTCATTGAACATATAATCTAACGCTTCAAACCAATCTGCAAATCGCACATCCTCCTCTCCAGCAATAGTCTGAACAGCTTTTAATGTTTTAAGATTAAAGTCTGGAAGTACTTTAGGGTTTTTAAATAAAAGTTTGCGCTTTTTATATTGGCTCTGTATTAATTCAGATAAAGGATGAATAACCAGAACTTTCTTACCCTTGAGTGCAACTGTAAATGGCTCTTCATAAATCCAAAAATCAAATATACTCCGATGAGTTAAGATAGACTTCTCGGTGAGATATTTCTTACATGAATACTCTTCGAAAATATTATACCAAACACCCATCATATCACAATTTTGTGTAGCTAAAATCATCTCATCAGCGAATCGAATAAATGTTTTTTCCGAAATGGGAAATAGTCCACACCCTAAACATGATTTAATAAATCGATCAATTCTCACATGATCAATTATCTTTTTTTTAAGGAGAATCGCTTCAGAAAAAATAAGTAATTCATTACTACCAAATCGAGCTGACATATAAGGGAGGCTAGAATTTAGCTGCTTAGTTAGAATTGAATTCCCTAAATCACTAGAAAGAACTTCTTTTCCTGCATAATGCTTAAACCGTAATTTTTTATTTGTCAATTTAGAATATACTACTTGTATACCGGATATTACAAAATAGTCCCAAGCGAGATATGGATCTCGGTAAAAGGTCTTTATAGGGTTTACGTTGCTAAAATACATACAATATTTAAACTTGATTTTGAGCTCATCAATTGAGCCTGTTAAAAATTCAATTTAATATAGGAATACCCTATATTGTTTCAAGGAAATTTTTCAAATTTACTGAAATTATACCCCAGTTTTGATTCTGCATTATATATTCGATTCCTTGTTCTACCTTAGCTTTGATAACTTCATCAGCTTCATTGTAAACGGAAAGAATCGCTTGCCTGATACCATTAGGTGTTTCCTCATTAATAAGAAAAACAAAAGATAGATATTGTTCAGGCAACGATTTAAATCTGGTTGTTAATACTGGGCAACCACTAAGAATATATTCAGTAAGTTTAGATGGGAACCCAAAATCATGCGAAGAATCTTCAATTAATATTGGGTTTATCAGTAGATCAGCCTCTGTGAACTTCAATTGCAACTCATCATTGTTAATTCTACCAAAAAATTTAACTTTATCATTTTGCTTAGTATGTTCAATTACAGCATTCTCAAGAGGGCCATACCCATATAGATTTAATTCAATATTTTTATTGTCAATCAGTTCAAAAGCTTCCATTAGGTTTGAAATTCCTTTAGAATGCATTAATGTTCCTGCATATACAACCTTATAAGCACCTATGTTACTTTTTGCTGCTTTATGATTTTTAATATTTGAATGTAATTGATATCTTTTTTCATCAAAGCCTATGCTTGTAATGTGATGGCGGATTTTCAACTTTAATACATCCAATACACCTTTATTTAAAAGTATAATTCCTGAGAATAGCTTAAGAATTTTGTGCCCTATTTTAAAGCTGATTTTATTGTAGAACCCTACAATCCCACCAAAATCGTTATCTTTAACAAAAGGGGTATCTATTGTCAGGCTTACAGGTTTTATACCTGTCATATATTTTAATAGGATTGCAGCTATACAAAAACCAAAGGGTGAATTTAAGATAAGTGCTACTCTGCGATGACGCAAATTTGAAATTGACCAAAAAAATAGCTTAATAAAAAAATGCAAATTGGTTATGAGATCATTTAAGAACGGTACTCTGCCATGTAATAATACTTTGAATTTTTTGCCCGGGAAAACAAATGAGTTAGCTATTTGTTTTGACTCTTTTCTGCCTCTTTTTGCTGCAGAAACAATTTTCAAATTATCACCCAATATTTCATTTAATGCCTTGGTCAATGCTAACTCGTACTTTTTACCGGCTATAGAAAGCTTTAATAAGTCTACCACTTCCATTGGCAGGATATTTCCAACAAATAATACTTTCATTTAATTATTAAATTGCAAGTGAAGGAATAGATGAAATAAAAAAGAACGATAAACCGCATGAAATGTTATTAAAAGCAAATACTTATTGGCACTCATCTCTTTATGATTTGTGCATTACTTAAAGGGCCTTTCTCATAGATAGGTATTTCAAAACCAGCCAAGAGCGCTTCCATCATTTTAATAAGCCTTCTGGAGGCAGCTTGTGGATTCCATATCTCCGCAATTGTATTATATGCATTTTTTGAAAGCATTTTTCTATATTCTGCATCCAAAATCAAATTTTCAACACTTTCATAGAGAAGTTGTTTGTTTTTATCAGTGTAAATTATACCATTTATTCCATTTTCGATTAGGTAAGGAACAGAACCTATAGAATTATTTGCCACCACAGCACACCCACTGTTCATCGCCTCATTTAATACAACACCCCAGCCTTCTTCCGCATTACTTGTAAATAAAAAGATATCTGAATTATTCATTTTCTGTCGTACCATATCTGGTGACATTGAGCCTAGGAATTCAACTTTTTTTGTGATTCCTAAGTTTTTTGTTAATTCGATGCATTTGTCTCTGATAGGCCCGACTCCAATCATTTCTAGCTTAAAATCAATTCCATGATCTGCCAGGTATTTTGCTGTTTGAATAGCCATCTCAGGTTGTTTCCATCCAATAAATCGACCTACCCATAAGATCGAGACTACATTTTTTACCTTATTGTTTAGTAATTGATCAATGTCCGAGTTATTTATAAATTCAGGGAAATATCCCCATTTAAACTTTTTATTCGGATAAGAGAAAATACGATCAACGTCCCAAGGCAAATAAGCGCTTGCGCAAAGTAAGTAAAAAGGCTTATTTCGATATCTGAAATGATGTTTATATGCAATCCCAATTGCTCTAGGGGTTAAAATTCGCCAGAATCCTTTTCTAAATATACTTTCAGAATATCGGAAAGTAATTTTATTTTTTCTTAATCGATCAAATAAAAAATTGGGAGGAATTACGCCAGCAATTAGTATATCAGATTCTTGCGATAACCTATATGCCTTTTCATAATTATCTTTGGATGTATTCATTTTTAGGCAAAAGGAGTATTGGTCAGCAATATCCTCATAGCCAAGTTTTCTCCTTTGTTCTTCCAACTCCATGGTTGCCACAAAAACAAAATCAGCGCCATATGATTTATAAAGTTCTTTACAAATAGGTAATTGGTGATGATTTAATACACTAGAAAAAAAGACTACTTTCATTTTTTTTGATTGTTTTTGGCCTTGTCAATATCAAAATACGAACATGCAATGCCAAGTAATAAGTAACTGTTAACATAAACACCGTAAGAGCCTGTTATAAGGGTTGCTTCAAATGTTTGTTGAATAAATACACAGATAAATGCTAAATATGCTACATGTTTGTAGTTAATTCCTGAATAATATATTATATTTGGTCTAATTAGGAATAAAATATAGACATAAAGAAAGATTGCAATGCCTCCATATTCTATTATACCTACTATTATATAGTTCAATCCACCTATGGGCATTTTATAAATATTTAATGGATCACTTAACATAGTTCCTACAATATCGACCCATTCGCGCTCTCTACCAGAGAAAATTGGTTTATTACTAATCATTATATCATCTGGTAGAATTTTGATAAAAGATGAAATTACTAATAGAATTAGAGCCGGAAATAATAAGACTATGGTTTTTGCCAACTTAAATTCTTTATTTTTTCCCCAGCTGAATATCAACAATATAAGAAAAACAATTATTGCTAATAAGGAGCCGCGATTATTCGTTTGGTATAGCAAATACGAACAGGCAATAATTAATAAAATTAGCAGCAGTTTGAAATAGTTAGTTTTAACATAATACAAACCAGTAATCAATATTAGAATACTTGAAGTGATAACAATCCCCGTCATATTTGAATTCTGATAATTTGATACTAATGCGTTGCTGGAAACACTAAATGCATCAGGATTTTGACTTCCAATTATATGTACTATTGCTAATAATACATTACAAGTGTAAAGCAACACCAGGTTAATTCTGTCTAATCCATAATAATAAAAGTATATCAGTAATATAACGCCGGATGAAAATATTAAAAAATTCGCAAAATTATTTCTGAGAAAAACTGAATAAATCAAAGAGCTTAGCAGCAAGAGATAGAAACTATATTTCAATTTCCGATCTGTCCTCAATCTAGTGGGTATTCGATAGAATAAAAATAATGTAGCGCTTAAGCCAACAATTATAAACAGAAAATACTTCGATGAACTCAATGGTAGTATGTACGAAGTAGAAATCATTAGACTTGCTGCTATAATTATTATATCAACAATAAACCTATTAATGGCTCTGGTTTTGTCTTTTCTTAAAGCAGGTGGCATTTGTAATGTAATTTGATTTGTGATTTTTGAACTTTAAGTTTATTTCAAAAGTTTAGCAATTCCCTGGTTATAAACAGTTTGCGTATGTCGTCCTATAGTGTTCTCATAATTAAGGTCAACCCTGGCTTTAAACTGAACTGTGTTAGTCGAAATTGCATCCAAATATGCAGCAGCTTGAGTGAAATTCTTATTTTTAAATAAGAAACCACTATCCTCATTAATAACTTCTCTGATATTTGGAAAATCCGAAGCGATTACTGGTATTTTGGCGAAACCAGCTTCAAAAATTGGTCTTGCCTGATGTGGTTTGGTAGATGGTGAAATTAAGGCATCACAAGCAATAAAAAAAGGTGCAATATTTCTTTGTATACCATAAAATAATATTCTATTTTTCAGGTTATTCGACAAAATGTACTTTATAGCTTTGGCTTCGTAATCCATTCGAAGTAAATATTTTATCTTTTTTTTAAAGCCATCGCAATCATTTAATGTTTTTTTTCTGCCATTCCACTTATACCCGATAAAAACAAGTTTGATTTTCTTGTTTTCTGTTTTCGATATTGCCTTGATAGCTATAATTGCTCCTTTTAAAGGAGACATCCCACCTACAAACAATACATTAAAACTATCATCATTTAAACCCAAAATAACTTTGGTATCGGTTCTATTATGCCTGGTGAATTCTTCGGAAGGAATCATATTATAAATAGTATTCATAGAACAATTTAAGCCTTTGTTCAATTCAAGATCATATTTGCTTATAAATGAAATTTTATCAAAATACTTGTTTAATCCATTTCTTATAATACTGTTTCTTAATCCAAAACAATTTTTAGCATACGTTTCTCTGAAAAAACAAATTGTTTCAGCATTGTATGCTTTAGCAATTTTTCCAATCCAATACAAAGTCATCGAATTCACTATAACAATATCAGGTTTTATCTTTTGAATCAAAGTAGAAATCTTGCTTTTATCAAAATATATATATAGTAAGTTAATAAGCACATGTGGTGAAAGCACAAAAACCTCTCCACCTGAATAATGTGAAATTCCAATAGGCGACTTTCCAGCATAAATTACATTGAAACCAGCATCCCGATAAATATCTGCCATTCCATTTTGTTCTGAGTTACAATAAACAGTAACTTCATATGATTCTTTTGGTATTGCCCTCAATACATTTAATCCACTGAGTCCAGCACCGCCAATAGTAGAGCTATGATGAATGAATAGAATTTTCTTTTTTGCATTCATTTTGGAGTGTGTTATCTTGAGTCTCGCATTAAAATGCCGGTATATTAGTAACAGTCTTTCGCAATTACAGAATTGCTATCGATTTTGTCTTTTCTTTGATAATTCTGCGATAATGATAAGGATACACAATTAAACCTGGGAAAGCGCAAATAACATTAGATATTAAAATACCTTCTATTCCAATAGTTTTTCCCAAATAAATTGCCAGTGGTACATTTATTATTGCACCTCCAAAACTTAGAATAATTTGCAGGTTAACTTTACCAATCCCATTTAAGAAGTGATTATATATACTATTAAAAGCATTGATTAAAGCCCATGCACTAACCAGTATTGACATAGAGTAGGCAACATGAATTTGATCTCCAATCCAAATTTTAAAAATCCATTGAGAAACTAAGACCATAATTACAGCTACAAAAAAAAGAATTATCCATATAATTTTAAGATTCCGCATAATATTTTTTATCCAGAGTATTTCCTTCTTTACCCATGCTTCTGTGAAAGCACTCCAAAAAGGTGTAATAATAGTTGCAAATATCATAGTCAGTACTCCGTAGTATGCAAATGCAACACTATAGGGAGCTACCTGCGCTGGCCCAAATAACTGTGAGATTATGATATTATTAGTCTGATATAAAAGGATATTGGCAATAGTTATGATAAAAAACTTGATGCCTAAACTTAGTAGATCCCTGGCTCTTGCGAATTCAATAAACCTGATTGAAGGACGGTACTTCTTATATTTTCCTTTAAAAAACCAAAAACTTGAGAACAGTAATATGATAGTGGATGTAAAAGATTGAGAAAGAGTAAAATACAGCAAAGAACCCTGTGATACCTTAATCAGAATGAAGATCAGTAATACTGATAAGGCTTTTCCAACTAAATCGAAAATTGATGCCAAAGCAGGTCTTTGGTCTGCACTCAAAATAGTTGTAATTAACCGAAGCACAAGACTCATGCTGAAAGCTGTAAAGGTAATAATTGCTAAAAGTTTGAGTTCTGCACCAGATACTACTTCTTGACTTACATTTAGTATTGAGTTCCAATTCACAAAGTAATTGCTGATAAGGAATATTATCATTAATGCACCAACTATTAATGTAAGAATTGCATAAGTAGTACTAACATATATTCTAGCTAGTTGGTGGTTCCCTTGTGCAAGAGCTTCGGCAAATCTGTTTCGAAGTCCACCACCAAATCCAATATCAAAAAAGCTAAACCACGCTATTAGTGAGCTTAAGGTTATGTAAATCCCATATTTTTCCGGTTCAAGATAATGGATCGTAAGTGGCATTGAAATCAAACCAAGTGCGATTGAAAGCCCTTTTAATACAAAAGAAGAAATAATATTCTTTTGCGCTTTCTTTGTACGTTCGTGTCCAGCACCAAAGCCTAATAATGTTTTTAGTAAAAGAAAAAGTTTATTCACAAAAGATAGTCCTTATAAAATTCACGCAAACATTCTGCTTTTCCTATAAAAATTTATAGTTGTAGTGCTTATTTTGCAATAAGTAAAAATGGATAACTGTTCAGCGAAAAGCCTTCATTCATTCCAGACAATCCGCTTCACATAATCCGTATAACTCAGAATAATCCTCACCACCTTTTCGCTTACGTTTGGCATGGAGTAGTCATCAACAAACCAAAAGCTTCTTTCCTCACCGGTTTCCTGGTATTGCAGCTGCACAAGGCCCTGCATGATGCGCTCGGGGTTTAATAAATGGAAGATAAAAGACAAAAGTAGAAAGATAAAAGTTAGGTTGGTAAGATAAAAGACAAAAGACAAAAGTAAAAAGATAAAAGTAGGTTTGG
>Ga0172367_10009060_pt1 | contig 10999 bp, 5 predicted proteins | sample Lak10m_FD_114542 | JGI IMG/M metagenome (GOLD analysis project Ga0172367, IMG submission 114542) | Freshwater microbial communities from Kabuno Bay, South-Kivu, Congo - kab_022012_10m | ecosystem: Environmental > Aquatic > Freshwater > Lake | place: Democratic Republic of the Congo: South-Kivu...
GGGCCGCCATCACTACGAAGCGCAGTTTTTTCTGCTGGACTGCCGCTTTTCGGAAAACATGGCGGACAAACCCATTTACCGCGTTAGCTATCCCGACCAACCAGCGCGCAACCGACCCTATTTCTGGGGAGATCGGCGGTATTTTCACAACGCACACAAAGAAGGCACTCCTTTTTCGTGGCTGGAAAACAACTTGGATACGTCTGGCCTTAGCCCGGAGACCATCACCGCTGCCTGGACATTTGACGGCCAATGGGATCCGGAGTCCCGGACGCCGCCCCAACTCCTGTCCTGGCAGCTCCACGAACAGGATATCATACTCCATTTTTCCGAGCCACTCAGCATCCGAGGAATCCCTGTGCTGACTACCCCCGACGGCCTCGCTTTGCGCTTTGCGGAAGGCAACGGACGGGATACGTTGCGCTTTCACTCCTCCCAACCGCTCCACCGCACCCATTTTACAGCTAAACAACTTACCCTTACCGAGGGCCAGATAATCGCCTCCAAAGCGAGCGTACAGGAGAAACCCCTTCCCAGCCACCTGAAACTTAATTAGGTATTTCCAAAATTTTCAAATTTTTTCAAATCCAAAAAATATGCGCGGGTAATGTTAATTCCGGAATAGTACAATCGATAGCACCTACCTATGTTTGACCGTACCTATTCCCAAGCACATTAAACACCTAATCGCCGCACTAACCAGCACACATGAAAAGCATACGTGTACCCTCCCTTATTTTTATCGTCCTGTCTGTCCTCTGCGGAACGACTGCGCTCTTCCTCCTTCAGAGCTACACTGGAGACAATGCACCGAAACAGGAAATTCCAGCTACCTTGCCCTGGTCGGAACGAATGGCGCGCACCATCCTGCTTCAACACCCAGAAGCCTGGATGACGGATTTTCGCCAGGCACCCAAATGGGGCTATACCAATGGCCTGGTTTTGCAATCGATTTACCTGGTAGGCGAAGCCCAAGGCAACCAACGCTATACACAGTACGCACAGTCCTATGCCGATACGATGATCAATGCCCGCGGAGAAATCCGGGACTATAAAATCGAAGACTTCAACCTCGACAATATCAACCCCGGCAAGCTCGTGTTCCAACTGTACAAAAAAACCGGAGACCCCCGCTACCTGACCGTCATACAAACCCTTCGCCGGCAACTGAAATGGCAGCCCCGAACTACCGACGGTGGTTTCTGGCACAAATTGATTTACCCCTGGCAAATGTGGCTGGACGGTCTCTATATGGCCGCTCCCTTCTATGCCGAATACGCCGCCACCTTCAACGAACCGCAAGCCTTTGACGACGTAATCAAACAGATCATACTCATGGAAAAACATGCCCGAGATAGTACATCCGGACTGTTGTACCATGGCTGGGACGAGAGTACCACCCAGCGTTGGGCAAATCCCCAGACCGGCCAATCCCCCAGCTTCTGGGGTCGCGCCATTGGCTGGTACGCTATGTCCATCGTCGATGTGCTCGATTTTTTACCGAAAGAACACCCCCAACGAGCTACCCTACTCCGCATCCTACAACGAACCGTGGATAGTATCATCGCCTACCAGGATGAATCCACCGGCCTTTGGTATCAGGTAGTAGATCAAGCCGGGCGACCGGGCAACTACCTCGAAGCCACCGTCTCCTCCATGATGATATACACGCTCGCAAAAGCCGTAAATAAAGGATACCTACCACCTCACTATACCCGCCATGCCAAAAAAGCATTTGACGGCATCATCCACCACCTGATGGAGGTACAGCCCTCCGGCGCCCTGCAAATCAATCAGTGCTGCGCCGTGTCCGGATTGGGCGGCAAACCCTACCGCGACGGATCCTATGAGTACTATGTTCATGAACAGGTGCGCACCAACGACCCCAAAGCTACCGGCCCCTTCATCCTCGCCTGTTTGGAACTCGAAAAAATGGATACTACTGCTCGAAAATAATTTTCAACCTGATGAATGGACCGTATGAAGTATTTAACCTGACACCACAAACCTGGAAAAAGAAATCATCCAAGCATCTGTAAATCAGCCGATTTACGGTAGGATGTGCACTCCTCCAGGAACCATTACTGAATGATTTTTCTTTGCAAACGAAATTATTAGTTTATGAAATTCTGGTTTTTCAAACATGCGTTTAGCGTGTTCCTCTGCCTGACCCTACTTGGCAGCGCCACCGCCTACGGCCAACAGGTCGTAAAAGGCAAGGTCGTATCCGCCGGGGACAACGAAATTCTAATCGGCGTGAACGTCACCGTAAAAGGAACTTCTCTCGGAACCGTCACCGATATCGACGGGATGTACGAGATTAGTGCCGGGGCCAAAGACACCCTTCAATTCTCCTACATCGGCTTTGCAACCCAGGAAATCCTGGTTGGCAACCGCAACACCATCGATGTCATCCTGGATACCGATGCCAACCTGCTCGATGCGGTAGTCGTAGTCGGCTACGGGTCGGTCAAAAAATCGGACCTCACCGGTTCGGTGGCTTCGCTCTCCGGACGCCAAATCAGCAAAATACCCATCACCAGCGCTGCACAAGCCATCACCGGCCGCCTCCCAGGGGTGAACGTACTTACCACCGACGGCTCCCCGGATGCCGAAGTGGTGATTCGCGTGCGCGGTGGCGGTTCGATTACACAAGATAACTCCCCCCTCTACGTCGTGGATGGATTTATCGTAAACAGCATCCGCGATATTCCACCGTCGGATATTGAAAGCATCAGCGTGCTCAAAGATGCAGCTGCAACCGCTATCTATGGTGCCCAGGCCTCCAACGGCGTAGTCGTCATCACCACCAAACGGCCTCAAGCCGGACGAATCACTATCGGCTACAACAACTTCATGCAGTTCAAAGAATTGCCCGGCGACCGCCGATATGAGGTGCTCTCCCCTTATGAATTTGTACTCGCCAACTACGAAATGGCCAAGCTCCGCTCGGACGCAGACCTGCGCAATTTTGAAAAATTCTTTGGAAAATACGACGACCTCGAGTTGTACCAATACAAACGAGGTACCGACTGGCAGGAAGAGCTCTTTGGAAGCGCCCGCCTCTCCCAATACCACAACCTCAGCATCAGCGGAGGAAATGATATGACCAAGCTCAGCCTGAGCGTAACCAGCAACACCGACCAGGGACTCATGATCGGCTCCGGCTATTCCCGCAATGTCGTCAACTTCAAACTCGACCAAAAACTCGCCAAACACCTCACCTTCGAGGCATCCACGCGTATCACCCGCACCATTGTGGATGGAGCCGGCACGTCGGGTAGCGCCCAGATCAATATCAAAGATGCCGTTCAGACCCGCCCGGTAAACGGTATTGCCGACGAGCTCGACATCAACCTCAACACCATCGACCCCAACGACGACTACCAGGCATTCCTGCGCAGCCTCGTCAATCCAACCGAACTGGTAAAGCAAGACTGGCGCAAACGCACCACCTACGACTACATCATGAACGCCGCGGTAAACTGGGAAGTAGCCAAAAACCTGAACGCAAAATCTACGTTCACTACCTCCAAACAGTTTGACAACAACCTGCGCTTCTACGGCCCGCTTACCAGCGAATCGTTCAACAACGGCGGCAACCTGCCCCTCGGCACCAAAACCCAGTGGGAAAAATTCTCCTACCGCTGGCTGAATACCTTGTCGTACAAAGTAGAAAATATAGGCAACCACCAGCTCGACTTCCTCGCCGGACACGAAATTTATTCCGACGGCGGCAGCTATCAGTACATCCGCTCAGAGGACTTCCGCCTATCCATCACCCCCGAAGAACTCTTCGCCAACATGACCTTCGGCCGCACCGACCAGCTCGAAACCCGCGAACTCACCAACTCCAACCGCGTGAGCCTCTTTGGCCGTGCCAACTACCAGTTTAAAGAACGCTACCTCTTCACCGCTACCCTCCGCTCCGACGCATCCAGCAAATTCAACGCCTCCAACCGCGTGGGCCTCTTCCCCGCCTTCGCCATCGGCTGGAAAGTATCGGAAGAAGGATTCATGAAGAATGTCCGCTTCATCAACGAACTGAAACTGCGCGCCAGCTATGGCCAAACAGGCAACGACCGCATCGACCCCAACGCTACCCAGTTTCTCTTCGTAGGTTCTACCCTGCGCGGACCCGGCTTCGGAAATATCGACAACCCGTATTATACCCCCACCGGCTCTACGCTGTACAACCCATTCATCAAATGGGAAACAACCATCAACCGCAACGCCGGCCTCGATTTTAGCCTCTTCAAAGGAAAAATCTCCGGTAGCCTCGACTATTACAAAAATACCACCAAAGACCTCCTCCTGCAGTCCGCTATCCCTTCCAACACGGGATTCACGACCCAGTGGAACAACGTCGGTACCACCTCCAACCAGGGTGTCGAACTCGGCCTGACTACCTACCTCATCGACAAACGCGACGTGAGCCTGTCTGCCAACTTCAATATCGGATTCAACCGCTCCAGCGTGGACGAGCTCGATGGTACTACCGAACGCTTCTTCCAGTCGAACTGGGCTAGTACCGACCTCAAAGACCAAGACGACTACTATGTGCGCGTCGGTGGATCACTCGGTGATATCTATGGCTATGTGACCGACGGGTATTACACCGAAGCAGACTTCGCTTCCTACAACCCGGTCACCAAAACCTATACCCTGAAAGAAGGCGTGCCCAATTCAGGGGGAACCGTCGGAAATACCGCCCTCCGCCCCGGCTTCCTCAAACTCAAAGACCTCAACAGCGACGGGGTAATCAATAGCAAAGACCGCACCATCATCGGCAACGCCCTGCCCAAGCACCAGGGAGGCTTTGGCTTCGATTTCCGCTTTAAAGGCCTCGATGCATCCGTGTTTTTCAACTGGTCGTACGGCAACGATGTATATAACACCGGAAAAATCCAGTACAACCAGTTCCGCCGGGTAACATACGGCAACTTGCTCTCCTCCATGAGCCTGGCCAACCGGTATAGCTACATCGATGTCGATGGCTCTATCACCGGCGTAGCAGGTGAAGTCGTGACCGACCTCAGCAAACTGGCTCAGTTGAACGCAGGAAAAAATATCTGGTCACCTGCCAGCTTCGGCGTAGCACAGGCCACCATTCATTCCTGGGCAGTGGAAGACGGCTCCTTCCTCCGCCTCAACAACGCCAACCTCGGATATACCCTGCCTGCTAAGCTGACTCAAAAAGCAGGAATGTCCCAGTTCCGCGTATATGTCACCGGCAACAACCTATGGCTGCTCACCAACTATTCCGGCTATGACCCCGAAGTGAGTACCTCCAGAAGCTCTGCCTATTCCGGCCTCACCCCCGGTGTGGACTACTCCTCCTTCCCGAGAAGCCGTTCCTATACCGTTGGTGTAAACATCACGTTCTAATGCGCACTCTAAAAGCAACTACTATGAAATTAAAAATCTTCACTATAGCCGCGCTCTCTTTCATACTCAGCGCCTGCTCCGACTTCTTGGAGCCAACCTCTATTTCCACGTTTGACATTGAATACGTTTTTTCCAACGTGGATGACGCACGCAAAGGAGTCAATGCGATTTACACCCAATTCGGCGTAGATGGCTTCCGCTCCCGCCTGTCCAACAACATGACCGGCAATACCGACATCGAACGCTCCAGCGGCTGGACCAGCACCGCCGACCGCTACCAGATCTGGGATCTCAACGCCCTGGCCAGCAACGGCGACCTACGTCAATTCTGGAATGCCGCCTATACCGCGATACGCAACGCCAATATCGCCATCGACGGGATTACCCATAGTGCTGCCCTCCAATCCAGCGATGCGGCTGTTACCCGAAAGATGAACCACATGCTCGGAGAAGCGTACACCCTCCGCGCCTATTGGTACAGCATGCTCACCTACTACTTCGGCGATGTGCCGAATGTACGCGAAGCACCAAAAGCAGGAAACGATTTCTTCCTGCCTAAAGAAGACCGCAACACCATCCTATCCCAGGTCATCCAGGACATGATAGATATTGAATCCAAAATGCTTTGGGCGGATGAAAGCCAGTACGGAATCGAGATGGTAAACCGCGAGTACACCCTGGGTCTCATCGCGCGCCTCGCGCTCCAACGCGGCGGCTATTACCTCACTCCTGCCCTGGAGATGGCACGCAAAGACGATTACAAAGACTACTACAAAATCGCCCGCGACTACTCGCTGAAACTGATGACCCTCAAAGACCGCGCACTGCCTAAAGATTACCGCCAGGTATTCCTCAATCAGTCCAAATTCATCTCACCCGTGAATGCAGATGTGCTGTTTGAAGTACCCTTCGCCCTCGGCAACGGCGATGTGGGCTGGAATATCGGAATCACCGTTATCGGGGGAGCTACCGCCAGCCATGATTATGGCTCCGGCAACAACTACATGGCTATCCCCGTGTCCTACTTCTACTCCTTCGATACCCTCGATGTGCGCCGCGATGTAACCTGTGGCCTCTACCAGGTCAACGCCCTGTTCCAGGAAGAATTCAACGCCAGTCCACTCAACATATCCCAAGGGAAATGGAGCCGCTACTTCCTCGAAAAAGGACAAGGCGCTGCTTCCGCCAAAGGAACCGGTATCAACTGGCCAATGCTCCGCTATGCGGATGTATTGCTCATGTTTGCCGAAGCAGAGAACGAACTCAATGGCCCCAGCAGCGAAGCTAAAGAAGCCCTCGCCCGCGTGCGCCGCCGTGCATTCAGCAACGAATCGCTCTGGACCAGCAAAGTGGACAACTACATCACCAGCATATCCGGTAGCAAACAAGCTTTCTTCAACGCTATTGTCAACGAACGCGCTTGGGAGTTCGGCGGCGAAATGATCCGGAAATACGAGCTTATCCGCTGGAACCTCTATTCTTCCAAAATGGCCGAAACCGTACAGACATTAAAGCAAATGGCCGACGCAGCCTATACCGGCACCGGCAAATATTCGGAGCTCCCCGATTACATGTACTGGAAACGCGATGCCAGCGGCCACTTTACCGTGCTGAACCCCAACACCAAAGTTGCCGCCGCACCCGATAATACCTGGAAACGGGTCAGTTTCCTGCTCGGACTACACAGCGATATTACCACCTATGCCGAATGGATTACCAAAGACTGGAGAAACTATATCTCCGATGGCCCCAAACCCGGTGTAGCCCGCTATATCTTCCCCATTCCACAGGAAGCCATTACCAATAGCCAGGGTACTTTGAAAAATGACGGCTATCAGTTCAACTAATGCCGATTTTTAAACCACTGAATTATTAGAATTATGAAAATGCGCAGCATACATAACCTCAAAGTCCTACTCCTGCTGGTAGCTGGCTTCTCTGCCCTGCTATCCTGCGAAAAGGAAGAGGTCTTTCCACAAACCCGCCTATTTCGACCTATCCTAAATGAAGAACTCAAGGCGGAGCTCAATACCATTATCATCAATATGGGTAATATCAAAGAGGCCAGCTCTTATACGATTACCATTAGCCGAGATACGTTCAAATCGGTGGACTATACCATCGAATCCGACACCAACTACGTCGTAGTAGATCAAAACCTACTCAAAGGTGATCAGCTCTTCTGGAATACCTTGTACCAGGTACGCGCTATTGCACATTCCAGCGATGCACAGTACGACAGCAAAGTGTCCGAATTGGGTAGTGTACGCACAGAGCGGTTCCCCACCATTCTCAAGGTGCCTACCAGCGCGGATGTAATCGATATCGCTGCCCGGGTATCCTGGCAACTGTTGGGCGCACCCGTTACCAAAATCAAGGTGTTTGCCATCACCGACCTCAAGCTCACTACCCCGCTGGCAACGCGTGATGTAACCTCCGCCGAACAGCAAAAAGGAGAGGCTATCGTACGCAACCTCAAGCCCTCTACTCCCTATCAGCTCGCTATTTACAGCGGCGCTGACGGCAGTACGCTTCGCGGATGGGAAACCTATACCACCCTGGCACAAGGCATCGACCTGAGCGACCCGAATGTCATCGACCTCACCCAAAACGATGACCCAAATGCCGTCATTGATGCCGTCGCCAGTGCCAAAGACGGACAGGTAATCGTACTGCAGAAAGGAACGCAGTACAACCTGCCCCTCAATCCACTCGACAAGTCCATTACCATCCGCGGAACCTACGGATTCGGTACCGGTAAAGCGATTTTATTCACTACCAGCAACTGGAATATTGCCGCTACCAATATCAACCATATCCGATTCATCGACGTGGATATTCGAGGCGAAGATATCGGCGGCGATTATGTATTCAATCCAAACAATAGCGCAGAAACCAATGTCAACGAGCTTACGTTCGACGATTGTATCATCTCCAATATGCGTGGTATCTTCCGTATCCGGGGAAAGGTGTATGTCAAAAATCTCCAGTTCAATAACTGCGTGATTTCCAAAATCGGAGGCTATGGTATCATTACAGCCGATACCGACGGAGCCGGCGGAGCTGCCTTTGACAACCTCAAAATAACCAAAAGTACGCTCAGCAAAATCAACATGTTTATCACCACCCGCCAGAATATGCAGTCCGTCATCATCGATGCGTGTACCTTCAACGAGGTAGCCGCTCCCGACGGAATCGTCTTCCGCTGGCGAGGCACCAAAGGCACCCTCAGCAACGTGATCAACGGTATCCAAATCACCAATACCATCTGGGGACCAGCCTGGGATGAAGCCAAAACCGGCAACCTGAAAGTGCGCGGTATCTACGAAGGACTCGAAGCTACTTCCTGGAATATCGTAAATACCTACGCCCCCTCGGATTTCGGATTCACTCCTGGCTCCGAGATCCCCGGCTTCCCGGCACTCTCCTATTCAGGCACCTCCAAAGCCTTATGGGTAGATCCAGACAAAGCCAACTTCAACTTCAAGGATAACGGCTTCGCCGGCAAATACGATTCCGGAGACCCGCGCTGGCGCGCTAAATTATAAGCAACCTCTTTCCAATCGTATTTGATTACGTGTTTTTCACACCCCGTGTCGGTTTTGTTCAGGATACCCCCGATACAAAACCGGCACGGGGTGTTCTACTCGATGCTCCCCATCCGACTCCTTTTCCCAACCAACCTTTATCCACGTACCACCTTGACTGCTGCCCAAATGATTCGCACTTCCCATTTTCTCTTCCTGCTCGCCGGGATACTCTGCTGCTTACCTGCCTGCGAAGCCCTGGATTTATCCGACGAATTCAAAAAGACCCCTTCCGATTCCATTCCGCTTCGCGAAGCCGTGTATGCGTTTCCAGGTGCCGAAGGATTTGGCCGCCATGCCAGCGGAGGCAGGGGTGGAAAAGTATTGTTTGTAACCAACCTCAACGATTCCGGCACCGGTAGCCTCCGCGCAGCAGTCAATGCCAGCGGCCCGCGCTACATACTTTTCAAAGTATCCGGCACCATTATTTTAAAATCTGCCCTTGACATAAAAAACGGAGACCTCACGATCGCCGGCCAAACCGCTCCCGGCGACGGTATCTGTATCCGCGATTACCCCGTACTGGTGAGCGCCGACAATGTCATCATCCGCTTTATGCGATTCAGAATGGGCGATGCCGCACAGCAGGAAGGAGATGCCCTCGGCGGCCGGTTTCACAAAAACATCATCGTCGATCATTGCTCCATGAGCTGGTCCACCGATGAATGTGTGTCCTTCTACCAAAACGAAAACACCACCGTGCAGTGGTGCCTCATCGCAGAGAGCCTGCGCAACTCCGTACACGGCAAAGGAGCACATGGCTACGGTGGTATTTGGGGTGGAAAAAATGCTAGCTTCCACCACAACCTGCTCGCCCACCACGACAGCCGCAACCCCCGCCTTGGCGAATCCGCCGGCGACCTCTTCGCCCTCAGCGACCTCGTCGATCTCCGCAACAACGTAATTTACAACTGGTCCAACAATAGCTGCTACGGCGGGGAAGGAATGAATGTAAACATTGTCAACTGCTATTACAAACCCGGACCCGCCACCAAAAAGCTGGAACGAATCATTTCCATCGACAAAAACAAAGACAGCACGACCAAAATCTATGATATGTGGGGTAAGTTCTTTATCTCCGGCAATGTCGTCGAAGGCAGCGCCCGCGCTACCGCCGACAACTGGACCTACGGGGTCTATAACCAGTTTCATTCGAGCTATGGCACCGTACCGGAATCCGATAAGCTAGCGATGCGGCGACCCGCCGAACACCCCATCCAATACAATGTCACCACCCATTCGGCGCAGGAGGCATACACCCTCGTGCTCCGGCACTGCGGCGCTTCGCTGGTCCGCGATGCCGTGGATAACCGCGTCATTGAAGAAGTGCGCAACAAACGCTTCACCTTTACCGGCTCCAACGGAAGTGCCAACGGCATCATAGATACCCCGTCCGATGTAGGCGGCTGGCCGCTTCTCCAATCCGCCCCTGCACCTGCCAATACCGCGGGCGACGGTATCCCAGACGAATGGAAAATCGCCCATTTCCTAAACCCCCAGAAATTCCAGGCCAATGGCCGCGACCTCAGCAACGTGTATGACAATGTAGAAGTATATATCAACAGCCTGGCAATCCCTGCTTTTACTTTCAGCGCTAAATAAACTACTTTAAATTTCTATCCCATGCTGCCCAAAAAAAATAGCCTCCTCCTGCTGTTCGTATGCCTGCTAAGCGGAGCCACCTCGGCCCTGCACGCGCAAATACCCCGCGATACCTCCTATACGATTTACAGCACTTATATCAAGCTCCGCAAAAACTACCCATTTGTAGTACCCATTGAACCCCACCTGCCCCCTGGAGTGCGGGCATTGAAAAGCCAGCCCTACAAAACAGCCGGAGGACGAGAGCTGGTAGCGGATGTGTTTATCCCCGAACGCCCTGCACAAAAGGCGTTTCCCGCCGTTTTGCTCATTCACGGCGGCGGATGGAGCTCCGGGAGCAAGGAAAACCTCGTGCCCATGGCCCAGCAACTGGCCAAGAGAGGGTATGTAAGTGTGGCGGTGGAATACCGCCTCAGCCCGGA
>Ga0172367_10009061_pt1 | contig 10999 bp, 7 predicted proteins | sample Lak10m_FD_114542 | JGI IMG/M metagenome (GOLD analysis project Ga0172367, IMG submission 114542) | Freshwater microbial communities from Kabuno Bay, South-Kivu, Congo - kab_022012_10m | ecosystem: Environmental > Aquatic > Freshwater > Lake | place: Democratic Republic of the Congo: South-Kivu...
AAGGCGCGCCCACACCTGCGCTGGACAACCCCGTCGGCGCACAACGGGCAGACACCACTGATCCCCAAACCTGTCGCTGCCGGCCGCACCACCGCCGGCGCCCTGCGCTCCGCGCAGCCGACAGTTTCCGCAGCACCGAAGAAAGAGCCGAGTACCCATGGCCAAGCAGATGGTCTTCGAATCGGACGCCCGCGAGTCGATCCGCCGCGGCGTCGAGAAGCTCGCCAAAGCAGTCACCACCACCTTGGGCCCGCGCGGTCGCAACGCGATCCTCGACAAGGGTTGGGGCGCGCCGACGGTCACCAAGGACGGCGTGACCGTGGCCGAGGAGATCCAACTGCAAGACCCGTACGAGCAGATGGGTGCGCAGCTCGTCAAGGAAGTCGCCAGCAAGACCAGCGACGTCGCCGGCGACGGCACGACGACCGCCACGCTGCTGACCGAGGCGGTCTTCACGGCCGGCCTGCGCGCCGTGACCGCGGGCGCCCACCCCTCGCGCCTGACCAAGGCGATGAAGGATGGCGCCGCCGCCGTGTCCGTGCGCCTCGACTCCATGGCGAAGAAGGTGGGCAAGAACGAGGAGATCCGCCAAGTCGCCACCATCTCGGCCAACAACGACCCCGAGGTGGGCAAGTTGATCGCCGACGCCATGGACAAGGTCGGCAAGGATGGCGTGATCACCGTCGAGGACGGCAAGACCCTGACGACCGAGGTGTCGGTGGTCGAGGGCATGCAGTTCGACCGCGGCTTCCTGAGCCCGCACTTCGTCAACCAACCGAACACGATGGAGGTCGTGTTCGAGAAGCCGTTCGTGCTCGTGTACGAGCAGAAGATCTCCTCGATCCAAAAGCTCCTGCCCTTGCTCGAGAAGGTCAAGCAGAGCGGACGGCCGCTGTTGATCATCGCCGAGGACGTCGAGAGCGAAGCGCTGGCGACCTTGGTCGTCAACAAGCTGCGCGGCATCGTGCCGACCTGCGCCGTCAAGGCGCCGGGCTACGGCGACCGTCGCAAGGCCATGCTCGAGGACATCGCCGCGCTGACCGGCGCCAAGGCCGTGATGAAGGACCTGGGCGTCGAGCTCGACCAGTTGACGATCCGCGACTTGGGCACGTGCAAGCGCGTCACGATCGACAACGACAACACGACCATCGTGGGCGGCGCGGGCAAGCGCGAAGACGTGGAAGGCCGCGTGTCGCAGATCCGCGCCCAAATCGCCGTCACGACCTCCGACTACGACCGGGAGAAGCTGCAGGAGCGCCTCGCCAAGCTCACCGGCGGCATCGCCCAGATCAACGTGGGCGGCGCCACCGACACCGAGGTCAAGGAGCGCAAGGCCTTGATCGAGGACGCGCTGCACGCCACGCGCGCGGCCATCGAAGGCGGCATCCTGCCGGGCGGCGGCACGGCGCTGTTGCGCGCGCGCTCGGTCGTGTTGGACCTCGCCAAGAAGCACGCCGACGACGAGGACTACAAGATCGGCCTCGAGCTGCTGTTCGAGGCGCTGGCGCGTCCGGTGATGCAGATCGCCGACAACGCCGGCCACGACGGCACCGTCGTCGCGCACAAGATCCAGCGCGAGAAGAAGGAGTCGTGGGGCTTCGACGCCCACAAGGGCGAGTACTGCGACATGCTCGCCGCCGGCATCGTCGATCCAGCCAAGGTCACCAAGTCGGCGCTCAACAACGCCGTCAGCGTGGCCACGCTGCTCTTGACCACCGACGCGCTCATCGCCACCAAGCCCGAGAAGAAGAAGGCGCCGAAGGGCGGAGGCCCCGGCGACGACATGGAAGGCATGGGCGGCATGGGCGGCATGGACTTCTGATCCGTCCCGCCAAGCGCACACACCACCACCACCACACCCGCACACGAATCCCCCACCATGGCCAAGCAGATCCTGTTCGACGACAACGCCCGCGCCAAGATGCGTTCGGGCATCGAGAAGCTCTCCAAGACGGTGCGCGTGACGCTCGGCCCAGCCGGCCGCAACGTCATCCTCGCCAAGTCCTTCGGCGCCCCGCACGTCACCAAGGACGGCGTGTCGGTCGCCAAGGAGATCGAGCTCGAGGACCCCTTCGAGAACATGGGCGCCAAGCTCGTGCTCGAAGTGGCCAACAAGACCAATGATGTCGCCGGCGACGGCACGACGACCGCCACGGTCCTCGCCTCGGCCATCTTCAACGAAGGCCTGCGCTACCTCGCTACCGGCGTGAACACCATCGCGCTGAGGAACGGCATCGACGCCGCGGTCGAGGCCGCCGTCGACTCGATCCAGAAGCAATCGCGCAAGGTCAAGAGCCGCGACGAGAAGGCCTCGGTGGCCGCCATCTCCGCCAACAACGACAAGGACGTGGGCAAGATGCTCGCCGACGCCTTCGAGAAGGTCGGCGACGAGGGCGTGATCACCATCGAGGAAGCCACCGGCCTCGACACGCGCGTCGAAGTGGTCGAGGGCATGGAGTTCGACAAGGGCTACCTGTCGCCGTACTTCGCCACCGACTTGACGAAGCTCACCACCGAGTTCGTCGATCCCTACATCTTCATCTGCGACAAGAAGATCTTCAGCGTGCGCGAGATGGTGCCGGTCCTCGAGACCGCCGCCCGCCTCGGCCGTCCGCTGCTGATCATCGCCGAGGATGTCGAGGGCGAGGCCCTGGCCACCTTGGTCATCAACCGTCTCAAGGGCGTGCTCAACGTGTGCGCCGTCAAGGCGCCGGGCTTCGGCGACCGCCGCAAGGCCTACTTGGGCGACATCGCCGCCTTGACCGGCGGCACCGCCATCACCGAGGAGCTGGGCATCGCCCTCGACAAGGTGACGGCCGAGCACCTCGGCACCGCCAAGCGCGTGCGCGTCACCAAGGACGCCACGACGATCATCGGCGGCGGCGGCTCGAAGAAGGAGATCGCCGAGCGCGTGGCCCAGATCCGCGTCCAAGTCGCCAACACCAAGAGCGACTACGACAAGGAGAAGCTGCAGGAGCGCCTCGCCAAGCTCTCGGGCGGCGTCGCCGTCATCAAGGTCGGCGGCAAGACCGAAGCCGAGATGAAGTCCACCAAGGACCTGATGGAGGACGCGCTCAACGCGACGCGCGCCGCCATCCAGGAAGGCATCGTCCCCGGCGGCGGCGTGGCGCTGTTGCACGCCTGCGCGGCCATCCAGGCCCTCAAGCTGAAGGGCGACGAGCGCTTCGGCGCCTTGATCGTCCTGAAGGCCATGGAGGCTCCGCTGCGCCAGATCGCCGAGAACTCGGGCGAGGACGGCGCCGTGGTGGTCGAGACCGTGCGCGAGCACGGCGGCAACATCGGTTGGAACGCCCTCAGCGGCGAGTACGTCGACATGTTCAAGTCCGGCGTCATCGACCCGGCCAAGGTGGTGCGCTGCGCCCTGCAGAACGCCGCCTCCATCTCCGGACTCCTGCTCACGACTGACACGATGGTCACCGAGCTGAAGGAGGAGAAGGGCCGCGTCGAAGGCAGCATGGCCTGATCGGCTCCGAGGGGGCGCCGCACCGCCGCGTGGCGGCCCCCCCTTCCAGCGCGCGCGGCGGCGGCAGCCCACTGTCGCCGCCGCGCGTGTCCAAGCGACGCGGACGGGCTGCGCCGCCGACACGGGCGCGGGCGATCATGGCAGACAAGCGCGACTACTACGAAGTGCTCGGCGTCGAACGCACGGCGGACGCCGATACGATCAAGCGCGCCTACCGCAAGCTCGCCATGCAGCACCATCCGGACAAGAACCCGGGTGACAAGGCGGCCGAGGACAAGTTCAAGGAGGCCGCCGAAGCCTACGGCGTGCTGTCCGACGAGGCGCAGAAGAAGCGCTACGACCAGTTCGGCCACCAAGCCTTCGGCCAGGGGGGCGAGTACGCCGGCCCGCAGTTCACGAACATCGAGGACATCTTCGAGCAGTTCGGCGGCTCGATCTTCGGCGATATCTTCGGCGGTGGTCGTCGCCGCGGCGGACCGCGCCAAGGCCGCAGCCTCAAGATCCAGGTCGAGTTGACGCTCGAGGAGATCGACACGGGCGCCAAGCGCACGATCTCGCTCAAGCGCAAGGAGAACTGCGGCACATGCAAGGGCTCGGGTTGCAAGCCTGGCACCGGCCCGACTCCTTGCCGCACCTGCGGCGGCCGCGGGCAAGTCCACCGCAACCAAGGCTTCTTCACCATGGCGGCACCTTGCCCCGCTTGCCGCGGCGCCGGACAGACCATCGAGTCGCCGTGCGGCAACTGCAAGGGAGCCGGCAAGGTCGACGACAAGGCCGAGATCGAGATCCAGATCCCGGCCGGCGTCGAGGACGGCATGACGCTGCGCATCGAAGGCCAAGGCGACGCCGGCGAAGCTGGCGCGCCGCGCGGCGATCTGTATTGCGTCGTGCGCGAGATCGAGCACAAGTCGTTCGAGCGCGAGGGCGCCGACCTCTTGTGCGCGTTGCCCTTCTCGTATGCCCAACTGGTGCTGGGCGACAAGGTGGAGATCCCCACGCTGCGCGGCAAGGCCTCGCTCTCCATCGCCGCCGGCACGCCGGCTGGCAAGGTGATGCGCATCAAGGGCGAGGGACTGCCGCACATCGAAGGGCGCGGACGCGGCGACCTAGTCGTGCGCGTCGACGTCGAGATCCCCGCCAAGATCAGCGACCGCCAAAAGGAGCTCCTCAAGGAGTACTCCGAGATCGACAAGAAGTCGGCCGGCGGCAAGTCCTTCTTCGACAAGATCAAGAACCTGCTCTGATCAGCGTCGCGCGCGCCAGTCGCGTCGCTGAGCCTCTAGGCCCAAGCACATGTCCCCTTCCGAGCACAAAGAAGCCCAAGCCCAGTCCGAAGCCGAAGTCCCCGGACAGGACGCCGCAGCGGACGGCGGCGAGGCTAGACAGCCAGAGGACGGCGAGACGAGGTCGGCGGGCCCGCAGGGCGAGCTGGCGCGCGAACGCGACGAGTACCTGCGCAACTGGCAACGGGCGCAAGCCGACTACCAGAACCTGCGTCGCCGCGTGCAAGGCGACATCGACGCGGCGGTGCACCGCTCGAAGAAGGGCTTCTACGCCGAGCTGCTGCTCGTGCTCGACTACCTCGACATGGCCTGCGCGAGTCCGTGCCAGAACGCCGACGCCAAGGGACTGCTCGCCGGCGTCGAGATGACGCGCGGCGTGTTGCTGCAGGCGCTCGAACGCGAGGGCGTCAAGCCCATCGCGGCCAACGGGGCCTTCGACCCGGCGCTGCACGAAGCCGTCGAGAGCGTCGAGGCGCTCGACAAGCCGGCGGGGTCGATCGTCGCCGTGCTGCGGCGCGGCTGGACCTCGACGCAAGGCGTGCTGCGCCCGGCGCAAGTCAAGGTCGCCGGCGCGCCCGCGGCGTCGAATGGAACGCCAGCGGCCGGCGACGGAGCGGCCTGATGCCGACCTACGACTACCACTGCGTCAAGTGCGGCCACGAGCTGGAGATCTTCCACTCGATGAAGGACGCGCCCAAGAAGAAGTGCCCCAAGTGCGGCAAGAACGGCCTCGAGAAGAAGATCGGCGCCGGCGCGGGCTTCCTCTTCAAGGGTGCTGGCTTCTACCTGACCGACTACCGCTCCGAGGGCTACAAGAGCGACGCGAAGAAGGACAAGGAGTCGACCGCCTCGAGCGCGCCGGAGCCCGCCAAGGCGAGCGAGTCCAAGGCCGATCAAGCCAAGCCGATCGAGTCCAAGCCCTCCGACGCGGGCGCGGCCGCCAAGAAGCCCGCGGCGAAGTCCGATGCCAAGTCCAAGTCGAAATCGTGACGCCGGCGGTCGTGGCCGCGCAGCGGCCACGGCGAAGTAGCGACGACGCGCCTGGCGCGCCGGACCACGCTCAGCGCAGGTGCTCGGCGCTGATGCTCAGCGCTGATGCTCAGCGCAGGTGTTCCTCGATGGCGCGCGCGATGGCGAGACTGCCGCCCTTGCCGATGACCTGGTGGGCGGCGCGGCGTGCTTCCTCCATGCCGTCCTCGGTGGCGAGCGCCAGACCCGCCGCGGCGAACATGGGCAGGTCGTTGGTGGCGTCGCCGATGGCGACGACGCGCTCGGGCGGGATGCCGTGCATGTCGCGCAGCACGCGCAGTCCCTCGGCCTTGCCGCGGCAGGGAGCGTGGATGTCGATCACCGACATCGGGCTCTCGCGGTGCGAGTGCAGCACCGACAACGGAAAGTGCGTCGTGTAGACCGGTTGGCGGATGTGCGCCTCGGCCTCCTGCATCAAGCGCTCCGAGGCGTCGTGGGTGGCGGAGAAGAGCGTCACGCGCACGATGAACTCCTTCGAGGCCAGTTCGTCGCGCGAGACGATCTCGAGGCCCTTGAGGCCCTGGAGCGCGCGTTCCTCGACGGCATTCGTCGGCGGCGAGGCCCACTTCAGCTCGGAGGCCATGAGAATGGTCATCAAGCCGTGGTGCGCGCCGAAGTCGAGGGCGCGCGCGAGGGTGCGGCCCGACAAGATGCGCTCCTCGAGCATGCGGCCGCGCCGTGGGCACCACAGTCCCGCGCCGTTGAACACGATGGCGGGCGTCTCGAGTCCCAGGCGATCGAGCACGGGCCGCGTGGAGATGGTCGAGCGACCGGTGGCGATCATCACGCGCTTGCCGCGCGCCTCGGCCGCGCGCAAGGCGGCGATGTTCTCCTCGAGCAGGCCGTCGGCGCCCTCGACCAAGGTGCCGTCGAGGTCGATCAACGCCGCGTCGTAACCGCCCATCATCGACGTTGAGGGTAGGCGAAGATCCTCGGCATGGGAAGGGCGTGCGACTCGTTCGCGCGCGCCGCTACAGGCCTTGGATCACGTGGCGCGTCTCGCGTCCGACTTGGATGGTCACGGCGACCTCCTTGGCTTCGCCTTGCGGGCCTCCTTGCGCGTGGCGTTGCCAGCGCAACTTCCACTCGCCGGGGATCAGGCCGCGCAAGCGCTCGTTCCAACGCCCCAGCGCGAAGTCGCGGCGCAACTCGCCGGCGCCGTCCGGCTTGACGAGCTGCAAATGCAGCAACTCGTCGTCCCCCATCGGCCGCTCGAGCCACACGACGAGGTCGCCGGCGCGGCGCAACTTGAAGTCCGCGCCGTGGCGCACTTCGCCATCGACCAGCGTGAACGGGCCGATGCGTCCTTCTTCGGTCCAACGACCCTGCGCAACCACGGTCAAGCCCGCTTCGGTCTGCACGCCGCGCATGATGTAGGCGCCGGAGGCGTCCGTCTTCGTGCTCGCCGCGGCGGACTCCTTCCAATCGACATCGCCGCCACCGCGCTCGTCCTCTTCGTAGACGAGCTTGTAGGGCGGCTGCACCTCGATGCGCTCGCCATCCACCCACAGCTGGACCTGCAAGCCGACCAGAGGGTTGCCGTCCTCGTCGAGCACGCGCCCCGCCACGCTGGAGACCTGCAGGTCGATGTCTTGACGGCTGCCGAGTCCGTGGACCTCGGTGCGCAGTTCCTTGGCGTGGCGCCGCAACTCGTGGGTGACGAACAAGCGATAGGTCCCCACCGGGATGCTCTCGAAGCGGTAACGGCCCTCCTCGTCGCACATCGCGAGCAACGGGTCGTCCTCGCCGCCCCAGCTGGCCCAGCCGCTTTGCGTGTCGGGGTTGTACGGGACCAGACGCACGGCCGCGTCGGCGAGCGGCCGGCCGTCCTCGCGCACCACCCCCTCGAGCGAGCCACGCGGCTTGGCGCGCAGGCGCAAGTTGGCGACGACGCCCGAGGCGACGCGCGCCTCGGACCACGGCTCCTCCTGCTCCTCGACCTCGCCCCAGGTCCAGACATTGCCTTGTTCCTTCTCGACGCGGAACTTGTGGAGTCCTTCGACGAGTCCCTCGAAGCGCGCGACACCCTTGTCGTCCGTGCGCAAGGACTCGCCCCACTGCTCATCGTCGTCGCCGGGCTTGGGCGGGAGCATGTGCTGGATCGACTGGCGCGGCACTGGATTGCCGGCGCCATCGTCGACCACGACCTCGACCACGCCGCCGGAGCGCACGAAGAGCTCGACCTTGGTGACGCCGGAATCGCCGACCAGCACTCGCACCATGGGACCGGGCACGCAGCCCTTGGCGCTGGCTTGCACGGCCGTGTGCTTGCCCGCCGGCGCCGTCAGGCGCGCCACGCCCTGGTCGTCGGCGACGGCGTGCTTGAGCAGCGGATCCCAAGTCAGGTCTTGGTCGAAGCCGCGCTCGGAGATCTCGCGCATGTCGTCCTCCGACCGGTCGGCGAGGATCACGCGCGCAGCAGGCACCAGCTCGCGCGTGCCTTCCTTGTAGACGAGCGCTTCGACCACCGTGGTCGGGACGAGCCGCACCTCGCCGAGTTCGTTCACGCGACCGGATTGCACATTGAGGTTGCGCGCCTCGTGGTCCTTGTACCCGGTGGCGGCGACGCGCAGTTGGAAGGGCTTGCCGTTCGCCTGCACGCGCAACTCGGGCCACTCGACGACGCCGCCGACGAACTTGGCGATGGGCTTACCGGCGTCGTCGCGCAGCATGCGCTCGCGACCTTGGCCGCCCCACACGAGTAGATCCTCGAGCGGCGCGCCGGTGGCGTCATCGACCACCTTGAAGACCAGGCTCGTGGCCGCGCGGACCACGATCAGCGCGTTGCGCTCGCCCGCCTCGACGGGCTTGAGCTCCTCGGTCGCGACAGAGCGCCAGCCCTTGCCGTCGGCGCGCGGACGGGCCAGTCCGAGGCGGTACTTGCGGCCCGGCACGAGCGAACCGAGCTGGAATGCGCCCTCGGCGTCCACCAAGGCGTGGCGCACGCGCGCCACGGCCTCGGAACGCGCCGGATCGTCGCTGGCGGCCCGACTCGCGTTGGAGAACACCCAAGCGTCCTCCTGCTCTTCTTGCCGCTCCTGCTGCTGGGCGTCCTCGACGACGAGGCGCGCGGACACGCGCATCCCCGCGGGCAGCGGACCCGACTTGGCGACGACCTTGCCGGCGATGCGCCAAGATTCGCCCAGCTCGATGCGCACGCCACCTTGCTCGAGCCCGGCGCGCGCCAATTCGCCGCGCGCCTCGCCCGTCAAGTGCACGCCATCGTCGGCGTAGAGGTGCCAAAGACCTGCCGCCAACTGATCGACGACGAACTCGCCATCGGCGTTCGTGCTGGCGACGGGCGCGCCACGCCCTGGCAGCATCAACTTGCTCTTGCGACGAATGCAGTCGTAGGCGACGAGCACATTGGCCCCCGCGATCGGCGCGCCGCGCGGATCGACCACCTTGCCGCGCACGACGATGCCCGCGTCGAGCACCACGTCGGGGAGCCGCGTCTCCACGCCCTCGGGCAGGGTCTCGCCCGCTCCGTACCATGGACCGTGGCCGCTGGCGCGCACGCACAGGCGCGCCGCGCCGGGCTCGAGTTCGCCGAAGTCGTAGAGCCCCTCGCGATCCGTGCGGGTCTCGATCGTCTCGATTTGGTTCGCCTCGAGCAGGTCGCGCTCCGCGTCGATGGGCACGGCGTACCAGTTGTCGCTGGTGGCGGCGATGACGCGCGCATCGGCGATGGGACGGCCTTGGCGATCGACGACGCGACCGGAGAGGCGCGCCTTGCCGGCGGGCACCACGCGCGTTTGTGACGATGCAGTGTCGACTTCCGGCACCAGCGTGGCCTCGACCGAGTCGCGCGTGGCGGCAGCATCGGTCGTCGACAGTTCGTCGGGGGAGTTGGAGCGATCCTCGCCAAGCTCGAGCGCATCCATGGCTTGCGCCCGCACTTCGCCGCCGGTGCGCGCGAAGTACAGCCAGGCCAAAAGGCCGGTCACGGCGACAAGGCCCAGCACCAGACGATTCTTCACCCGCGCACCACCCGAGGCTTTCATCCTACGCGAGGAAAGCAACTCCGGCGGGCAAAGCCAAGCCCGGGCGCGCTCGAAGGCCAAATTGAAGGGGCTGCGGGCCACCGAGCCCCCCCTGAGCAAGAGAGAGTGTCGGACCGCCTCACGGTCCACTGACGCTCGGCTACGTGCCCCTGCATCGGACTCCGCCCGGCGAGGCTCGGCTCCGCCCAGCTCCACCCGCGTGAGGCGGAGCTGGGCGGTCGAGCGGGTTCAGAGGTCGAAGACCAGCTCGTTCTTCTGGCCGACCTTGAGCTCGATCTCCTTGGCTTCGGGATCCTTGTCCTGCCCGCCACCCTCCTCGCCGAAGGACACCGGATTGATGCTGACGCGCCAGCGTCCAGGCGCCAAGCCCGACAACTTGGTGTTGGCGCGCTGGGCGAACTGCGAGGACTGTTCGGAAGTCTCCTCGCCCTTGTCGTCGAGCTTGACGGCTCGGGCGAAGAAGCCGCGCTGGCGACCATCGGCGCTGCGCAAGGACACCTCGAGCGTGCAACCCGGTTGCACGACGAGGTCCATGTTGGCGCGCACCTCGTCGATCGCCAACTCGAAGGGCTCGCTGCGCTTGGGCTGGCACTCCTTGGCCTTGACCTCGACGATCAATCCCACGCCAGCGCGCACGCCGCGCAAGGTGTAGCGGCCTTGCGCGTCCGTGGTGGCGGCGTTGTTCTGTCCCATGCCGAACTCCACCACTTCTCCACCGACCTCGCCGCCATCGAAGGCGACGACCGTCGCCATCTCGATCGCAGCAATCCCATCGCCCTTGTCCTTGGGAGCGAGCATGGCCTTCACCTTGGCCCCCGCCATCGGCGTCCCATCGACGGACACGATGCGGCCTTCGATGGTGGCGGAAGGCAGGTCGATCTCGATCTTGTTGTCGCCGGCGTAGATCTCGATCTCCTGCTCGTGCGTCATGGCGCGGCGCGGGCCGCTGACGAGGAGCTTTTGCTTGCCCGCCTCGACGCTGGCGAGTTCGAAGCGGCCTTCGGCGTCCGTCTTGGCGCCCGATTCGCCGCCGAAGTCGAAGCCCATGTCCTCGCCGTCCGTCAAGCGCACGCGCAACCCAGCCACGGGCTTGCCGCCTTCGCGCACGACGCCGACGAGGTTGGCGCGCGCCGGCACGACCAGCACGAGCTCATGCCTGCCTTTGTCCGCCACATCGACGCTGGACCATTCCGGCTCCT
>Ga0172367_10009062_pt1 | contig 10998 bp, 11 predicted proteins | sample Lak10m_FD_114542 | JGI IMG/M metagenome (GOLD analysis project Ga0172367, IMG submission 114542) | Freshwater microbial communities from Kabuno Bay, South-Kivu, Congo - kab_022012_10m | ecosystem: Environmental > Aquatic > Freshwater > Lake | place: Democratic Republic of the Congo: South-Kivu...
AAATAAGCTACGAAGTCATTCCAAAATGTCAAGGTTCGTTCGCCATGTCCATGAAAGAATCGGGCACCATGGTCAAAAGTGAGGCCATGATATTTTGATAGGGTTGTTGAAATATGCTGACCGCCAAGCGGAGAGCCTTTGATAACGTAGAGCAAACCCATCAATTGACCCAGATTATGGATACTCGGAATGAACTGAGATTAATAATAGGTGTGAATCTATCAAGAAAATCCAGTTAGCCTCAAAGTTAAAAATTTGCTGAATAAATATCCCAAGTCGACATAACATGGCTGTATATCTTTAAGAAGTCTAACGATGGAAATTAAGATGGATAGCTGAGTCGAAATGGACTCTATAAGCTGTCTACAATGATAACCGGCATCAATCAGCTTGATGATGGCTTTCGTTGTAAGAAATGAAATATATCCACTTCCACCAATCCAAAAGCGGCTATCCATAAGATGGCGTCGTAGCCGTCCAGAAAAGCACCTTGTAAAAACCAGATGCCCGCAATTGCCATCAAACCGCAGAAAGTGGTCACGGTCAGCAACCAGAATATACGCCGATGTCGCATGACTAAATCCTGCCAGCGCACCTCCAATTCCAATAATGCAACTAAGCTCAGCCACAGCAGTGTGTTGAGTACATCCAGCCATTCGCCAGTAAATAGGTAACTGAAGAAAACCAGAACGATCAATGTAATCAGGCTATTACGGGTTAATTTGAGCATGGCCGCGGAAATCGGCAGATTGTTTTGATTGGTTTCGACTTCGTACAGTATCAGCAACATCAGCCAGGCGATGGCATCTATGGCACCTGTCAAGGTATCGACCAATGCATAAATCAACGCATTTAAGGCTAATAGCATCAAAATAGTCAGTTTGAGTTTTGGGTATTGCAGATTTGGGAAGGGGTTAAATAGAGCCATGTTGATAAATAAGTTGTGAATGACGGTTGATTAGATACAGGTAGATGAATTGCCGAAATCGGTTATCTGCTGTCGCTGTATGTTCAGCGCTGCCGCCTATTTTGATTGACAAATGTTGATTACGAAAGTTTTGTTTAAATCAATTTTAGATTGGAAGTATCGGTAGCTGTCTACCTTTATGCTCAATGAGTATGGCTAGTTTAATCTTATGCGAGGGGCTAAAATCCGCTTTACCAAATATTCATAAGGATACGCCATGACCAAGCCTGTTACGCCATTACTGGCCGCTGATATTTTAATCGAGTTGATTGATGTACCCAATCGGCCATTTGTGTTGATAGAGCGTGCATTTCCCCCTTATGGCTGGGCTGTGCCAGGTGGTTTTGTTGATGTGGGTGAAACAGTGGAAAATGCAGCCATTCGTGAAGCCAAGGAGGAAACAGGTTTGGATGTCAGCTTGTTGGCTTTATTAGGAATTTATTCCAATCCGGCCCGAGATTCAAGAAATCATACGGTAACAGCGGTCTACATTGGCGAGGCGCACGGCATGCCGTTGGCGGCGGATGATGCTAAAAATAGCGGTTTGTTCACCTTTGACAATTTGCCGGTACAGCTGGCGTTTGATCATGCCATGGTGTTGTCTGACTATAAACATTATCTGGAAACCGGGCAGGTGACGCCATTACGGGTTTGATCGTAAGCGCATTCGAAGATTATATTTTCGCGTCCTACAAGGATTCACTGAGAAGTAAAGTAGGCGTCAAAAAAGGACTACAAGCCTATGTTTGTATGCCAACAAGTCTTAAAATTCATTCCTAAAATATCCCGGCTCACTGCATAATAGACGTTGTATTGGTTAATGGCAGATGTATTGTCACTATTCCTACTGGAATAGTCGTTTTTTTGCGCTAGGCTTTAACCGTTTTATGAAAATCCACAGCATTGGGAATTTATCTTTTTAGCTGCTGTGATACAGAATTATTGAATTTTCCTCAAATGCATATTTAGAGACAGGCATGTTTGTAATCATTGGTTATGTGATCATTTTGGGCTGCGTATTAGGCGGCTTTATGATGGCTGGCGGACATCTGGGGGTGCTTTGGCAACCCGTGGAGGTGTTGATTATCGTCGGCGCCGCGTTTGGCTCGTTTTTAGCCAGTAACTCGCTGGCCACCAGTAAGGCAGCGATGGCGGGCGGTACGGGGACTTTGAAAGGTAGTCGATACACCAAAGATTATTATTTGGAGTTATTGATGAGCTTTAATGCCTTAAGCCAGAAAGCTCGAAAGGAAGGCTTGTTGTCGCTGGAAAAGGTGGTGGATGATCCCGAAAGCAGCTCGATATTCGGTGAAAAAATCGTTCATGATCACCATTTGATGGAATTTATTTGCGATAAGTTGCGCTTGATTTTGACCGGTGTGGATGTGAACCAACTGGAAGATATCATGGATGCCGAAATCGAGATTCACCATGAAGAAGGTCATGCACCGATTAAAGCTGTGCAACGGGTAGGTGATGGTATGCCGGCTTTTGGTATCGTCGCTGCTGTTATGGGGGTAGTGCACACCATGGAGTCAGTGGGTATTCCGCCTGCCGAGTTGGGTAAATTGATTGCAGCGGCTCTGGTGGGTACTTTCTTGGGTATTTTGGTGTCTTATGGCTTTATCGGGCCGGTGGCATCGGTGATGGAAGATCGGTTGGAGGAAGAATCCAACGCCTATAAGTGTGCTCAAAAAGGTCTTTTGAATTGTGCCAAGGGTACTTCACCAGCAATGACGGTTGAATTTATGCGAACCGCGATTCCACATCATATTCGTCCCACATTTAGTGAGTTGGAAGATCAGCTGAAAAGCGGAAAAGGATAATACGGGATGGCCGAACAACCCATAATAATCAAAAAGATCAAAAAGAAAGGCGGTCATGGCCATCATGGCGGTGCCTGGAAAATTGCTTATGCCGACTTTGTGACGGCGATGATGGCGTTTTTTTTGTTGATGTGGTTGTTGGGTTCTACCGATGAAGCCACCAAGAAAGGTATTTCGGAATATTTCCAGAACCCGTTTTCGGTTTCCATGAATGGTGGGCAGGGTGTGGGTGACCGTACCGCCATTATTCAGGGCGGCGGTTCGGATTTAAGCAATAAAGATGCTGGTCAGGTTCATCTAGGTGAAGATGTGCCACCACCCGAGGCTACCCCGGAAGATATTGAAAAACTGGCCGAGGAACAGGACAAGATCAAGCTGGAAAAACTCCAGGACAAAATTGAATCCATGCTGGATGCCAATGCCAAACTGGCCGAGTATCGCGATCAGATCAAGCTGGAATCGACGCCTGAAGGATTAAAAATTCAAATCATCGATGCCAAAAATCGGCCCATGTTCAAATTGGCCAGCTCAGGTATCGAGGAGCATGCGCAAATGATCTTGCGCGAACTGGCGCCTGTCATTAACGAATTACCTAACAAGGTGACAATTAATGGCCATACCGACGCTTTGCCTTATCCCAGTAATAAATCCGGCTATTCGAATTGGGAGCTTTCCAGCGATCGGGCCAATGTAGCGCGTCACGAATTGAACATGGGTGGTTTGATGGAAGATAAGGTGTTGCGCGTGGTCGGATTGGCATCCAGCATTGCTTACAATGTGCAAAACCCCAACGATCCCATGAATCGACGCATCTCGATTATTGTCATGAATAAAAAAACCGAAAATCAGGTGTTGCATGAAGGAGCCAATCAGATTGCGCCCGCTACACCCGCTACTCCACAAGAATTGAACGTATCGCCTTTGCCTGCTGTTTCTCCCAATGTCCAGCAAAACACCAAAATCACGGTGCCCCCTCCCGTTCCTGTTGTAGCTCCACATTAATCTTTATTGATTGCTGGTTTAGAGAGATGCCTTTATTCAAGGCTTTGTTGTGCCAGATACTCTCAATATTCTTGGTTGGTTTGCTGTACTTCCGGTTTTTTCCTGAAGTCGATGGCGGGGTAATTTGGGTTTCAGGGCAAGCTTTAATCGCTGCGATGCTGTCTCGAGCATTGACTCAACCTGCTTGGTGGCAACTCATCCATCTGCTATTTATGCCCGCGGTGTGGTTTGCATTGAATGCACATATCCCGTCAGTTGTTTATTTATTGGTTTTTTGTATTTTATTGCTGGTGTTTTGGGGAACGGTTAAAGGCGATGTGCCGCTGTTTTTGTCTTCAACTGAAGTGGCACAAGCGTTAGGTGAACATATCAAAAGCCATAGGCTTAAAAATATGATTGAGTTGGGGGCCGGTGTGGGGAGTGTGGTAGTGCCGTTGGCTCATACTCGACCCGAATTGCAGATTACTGCGTTGGAGCTTGCGCCGATACCCTGGCTGATATTGCGCTGGCGTTGCCGACGTTTAGTCAATGTTAAGGTGATACGAGGCAGTTTATGGGAGTCTGATTTACAGGGTTTTGATCTAGCGTTTGCCTTTTTATCGCCATTGGTGATGGTCAGGTTGGGCGCGAAGCTGAAAGCAGAAATGCCTCAAGGCAGTTGGCTGATTTCTTCTTCGTTTAAGGTGCCGGATTGGCAAACCAAACAAATTTTACAGCTGGACGATCGAACTAAAACTCAGTTATTTTGCTATCGCATATCGCGCTAAATGCCATCATCTACCCAGCTGAATCGGAAGCGGGCAAAAAATGTATTGCTTTCCAGGTGGCTTTTTAAATAAATGCTCCCGCCAGTATTCAAAGCTAATTTCGTATTTATGTTGTATTTCCCGTAAGACAGAAATATCTGTGGATCTGAAGTATTTCCACCAACCACTATACCGTGAGTGTCAATTTTACTCCCGACAAAGTTAAATATATTGCAAGTACCGGGGATTATTTCTAGCAAGAATTGCTGTAGTCGGGAAATTTCGTTAGTTTTTTGTTGGCGGATGATGACCAGGGATATTGGATGCTGTTCCTTGTAAATCAGGGCTAAATCGCCCGTCGAACAATCGAGTGTTCGGCTTTCTGCAACAATATATTTAAGACTAGGCGTTTTTAAAATATTGACCGAGCTTCCCATGTCTTTGGGTTTGCTAAAGGCCTGAGGGGGTGTTTCAAAAACATTGCGCTGATGCTCTAATGGGACTAATGACAGATTTTTTGCCATTTGCCCCGCTCCCGGTAATTGCGAGCTGAGTTCATTGATTCTGGAAAGTTTATTTAATTCTTTCAAATAGCTACAAGCGCTGGCAAAGCCGTGGATCATTCTGGAGCTGGATGGTAAACCGGGAACAATGGAACTGAAAATCTGATGGAAACTGCTCAAAACCAGTGCCAGTTTATTCTGGGTGCTGGGACTAAGCTGGGTTGACAGGCTGCCTAACTGTAATGCATTACTGATAGGTTGGCTATCTATTGCCATGAAGCCCTCCGGTAAAGTCCGGTTGATTTTTTTAACCGGATAAGGCGGCAAGTCTTTGTCCAAATCCCAATAAAAGCCGACATTATGCGTGTCATGATCATCAGTTATGACCAACAAATCTGCTGCTTGATTGGCTAATTGAAAAAGCATGTTGACTTCGTCCGTTGTAAACAGATTCGGACTGAAAATATTGAACAACAGATTACGCTTGATGACAGAAGCAATGCTGCTTTGGGTCTTGAATTCAGCTATCTTGTTGATGACGGTTTGATTCAAACACGCATTGGTTTTAGCTAGTCGGTATAGCTCAGCCAATTTTCTCCACAGAGTTGTCGAAGGCATTTCATGAAATAACGCATAACTGCGTAAGCTATAGCCTATCAATTGCGATGCGTAGTAAATACAGCTCGAAAGGGTTTGGGCATCCAGCGCTTTATCTTCTGTTATTTGACAGAACAGCAAGGCCAGTTGCCGAGGTAATTGCATGCTTAGTTTTCCAACCTTCAGCGCCTTATTCCAATTTCTGTTCTCCAATACGGCGCTGTTGGCCAGGTTGTTAGCCAGATGCAAAGTGACGGGTGTAAGGCTAAACAACAAAGGCAACAGGGTAGCTTGCTCTATCTTTTCAGCTTTGAGCTGTTTCAGTATTTCAGTTAATTGATGAGCAGCCTGTGTATGTGGCAGATCCCCCAAGGTTTCAAGCCAGTCTGTCAAAGCATTAACGGTTAGATCAAAAGGGAAAGAAATATTGGTAGCCATCATCATAGAATCCTTATCAATCTTGCCAGTCTAGCCGAATTAGACTGGATTTTGAAAACTTGGATGAGCCTGATCTGAATAACGGCATAATACTGAGCTGATTCTCACGATTTAATAAATATGATGACTCGATTGCTGCAGTGGAAATGGGAAATACTGGCGCCAGTATTCGGCGTAATGATGACTTCGGCTTTTGCTCCCTATGATTATCCTTATGCATTAATCATTGCGCTATTGGGTTTTTTCAGTTTTTGCTTGGTCACCTCAAGGTATAGAGCCTTATGGCGTGGTTATTTGTTTGGATTGGGTTTGTTTGGTACCGGTATCTGGTGGGTGTATGTCAGTATTCATGACTTTGGTGGTGGCGATTCAATAAGCTCAACATTGCTGACGATGTTATTGGTGATGTTATGGTCATTATTTCCCGCTTTGACGGCGTTTTTAATCTCGCCAGTTTTGTGGATGACTGGCGTATGGCTGCGGATTTTAGCGATTCCCCTGATCTGGGTGGCCGTGGAGTATTTTCGTGGGTACTGGCTGCTGAATGGCTTTCCGTGGCTACAAATCGCCTACAGTCAGCTTGATACGCCGTTATCCGGTTACGCGGCGCTTATCGGTGTATATGGCATCGGATTTCTGTTGGCTGCTTCGGCTATGGTTCTATTTGAAATCTGGCGTAAAAAATTGTCGCTACACCACGGATTAATATTTGGAGTGTTAATTTGGGGCGGGGGTGTTGTTTTACAGAACGTAGAATGGACTGAAGTTTTGGGTCAACCAATCAAAGTCACATTGGTGCAAGGCAATATTGATCAGGCCTATAAATGGCAAACAGATCAAATGTTAAGCACATTAAAGCTTTACCAACAACTTACTGAGCAGCATCTGGATTCGGATGTGATTATTTGGCCGGAAACTGCTATTCCGGCCTTTTTAGAGCAAGTCAAATCCACCTATTTGGAACCTTTGGCCAAGATCGTTCAGGAGCATGGGGTCGATTTGGTGGTGAGTTTACCCAGCAGTGGTGAAGGTAATAGCTATTACAACAGTGTGATTTCATTAGCCAATATGGACGTTCGATATCACAAAAATCATTTATTGCCATTTGGTGAGTATTTGCCGCTACAGCCATTGTCTGGTTGGGTTCTGGATCAATTGCAAATTCCTTTGGGCGATTTTGCCGCAGGCGATGACATGCAGCCTTTATTGAAAGCGGGTGGTTATGCTTTTGTGACAACGATCTGTTATGAGGATGCGTTTGCTGAATTGGTCAATCGGCAAGTTGAACATGCGGCTTTTTTAGTGAACCTTACCAACGATGCCTGGTTTGGTGATACGGCAGAGCCCCATCAACATATGCAAATCGCCCGGATGCGTGCGATTGAAACCGGTCGATATCTGCTCCGGGCGACTAATACCGGATTAACCGGTTTCGTGGCGCCGAACGGCAAAATCGTCAAACAAGCGCCCTTATTTACCACCACAACCTTGACCGATACGATTACGCCCATGCAGGGCTTAACGCCTTATGCAAAATTGGGGGATCGATGGGTTTTTGTAGGTATGCTTGGGTTGGTACTAGCAGCATATGGATTGATTAAGCTGAAATCCAAGTTTTAAATTAATAGTAATATGCGGGCTTTGATTTAACCCTTTTTAAAATTTTCCTATTACCCTTATGCAGCACCTAATCTGGAACATAGACCCTATTTTTATTGATATTGGCTTTTTAAAAATCCGCTGGTACGGCTTGATGTTTGCGTCGGGCTTTGTAGGCAGCTTTTTGACCATGCAGTGGATCTACAATCGTGAAGGCAAGAATATTGAGGAACTCGATACCTTGCTTTGGTATATGGTGATTGCCACTGTCCTAGGTGCCAGACTTGGGCATACCTTGCTATATGATCCGGCTTATTATCTTTCACATCCTCTCAAGATTCTGGCTATCTGGGAAGGTGGTCTGGCGAGTCACGGTGCTACCCTGGGGATTATCCTGGCCCTGTATCTTTACACGCGTCAGTACGGCGATAGTTTTTTCTGGCTACTGGATCGCGTCAGTATTCCCACGGCTTTGGCTGGGGCATTGATCCGGATTGGCAATTTTTTCAATTCCGAAATTTTAGGTGTGCCGACCCAGGAGCCTTGGGCTGTGATTTTTGCGCGTGTTGATCCATTGCCACGGCATCCGGTACAACTCTATGAGGCATTTTGTTACTTGGTAATCTATGCTGTTTCGTTGTTGATTTATAAAAAGCAGGGCAACAAACCAGGTTTTGTATTTGGTTGCTTTATCAGTATGTTGTTTACCGTACGTTTCTTTCTGGAATACTTTAAAACCGAGCAGGCGATGTACGATACAGGTGTTGCATTGACCACTGGCCAGCTGCTGAGTATTCCTTTCGTGTTGGTCGGAATCGGCTGTATTCTGTGGTCTTTAAGAAACCGTCAGCCCAACCTAGTGCCGTAATCGTTTATAATCACCGGTTTTTTAAAGTCGCCGGGTTAGCCCGGCGTTTTATTTGGGTTTTAGTCCATGCTAGAAATTAATCCGATTAAATACAAAATTGCCGATTTGCGCGAACGCAGCGCCGGGTTGAAGACGTATCTGGATTTTGATATTAAAAGCGAGCGCTTGGTTGAGGTATTGCGGGAATTGGAAGATCCAGCGATCTGGAATAATCCGGAACAGGCACAAGCCATGGGTAAAGAGCGAGCCATGCTGGAAGGCATTGTCTTGACCATTAGCGATCTGGAGCAAGGCCTGAACGATGCCGAAGAATTGTTGCTGATGGCGGTAGAGGAAAACGATGAGGAAACCGTCGCTACTGTGGCCGACGATCTTGAGCAATATGAAAAACAAGTGGCCGGATTGGAATTTCAACGCATGTTCAGCGGCAAAATGGACCCCAATAATGCGTTTCTGGATATTCAATCCGGTTCTGGAGGCACTGAGGCGCAGGATTGGGCGTCGATGATAGAACGTATGTATTTGCGTTGGGGTGAGGCCAAAGGCTTCAAAACCGAATTGATTGAAGAATCACCCGGCGACGTGGCCGGTATCAAAAGTGCCACCATCAAGTTCGAAGGTCCGTATGCTTTTGGCTGGCTACGTACCGAAACCGGTGTGCATCGTCTGGTACGCAAGTCGCCTTTTGACTCCGGCAATCGCCGCCATACCTCGTTTGCCTCGGTGTTCGTCTCGCCGGAAATCGACGACGACATTGAGATCGACATCAATCCAGCCGATTTACGCATCGACGTATACCGGGCCAGCGGTGCGGGTGGACAGCATGTCAATAGAACCGAATCTGCAGTGCGGATCACCCACGGCCCCAGCGGTATCGTCACCCAGTGCCAAAGCGACCGCTCGCAGCATAAAAACAAGGACACAGCGATGAAGCAGCTGAAAGCCAAACTCTACGAAATGGAAATGCTGAAACGTAGTGAAACCCAGCAAGCGCTGGAAGATTCAAAATCTGATATCGGCTGGGGTAGCCAGATTCGTTCCTATGTCTTGGATCAGTCTCGTATTAAGGATTTACGCACCAACGTCGAAACCGGCAATACTCAAGCAGTATTGGACGGTGCGTTGGATCAGTTTATTGAGGCGAGTTTGAAGAGTGGTTTATAAAATGCCTAATAGAATATCAGAGTATTAATGAATAAATTCGAGTTAGAGATACTGGCTGATATCAGAATTCATGAAGCCGAAATTCTTTTGGAATCGAAATGTTATCAAGGTGCTTATTATTTGGCTGGGTATGCTCTGGAGTGTCTTTTAAAAGCCTGTATTGCTAAGCAAATAAAACAGTTCGATTTTCCAGATAAAAAGCTCGTAAATGATAGTTATATCCATGATTTGACAAAGTTGCTCAATACCGTAGGTTTAAAGCAAAAACTCATTTTACATGAAGGCGAAGATACCAATTTTAAATTGAACTGGTCTGTAGCCAATAAGTGGTCTGAAGAGTCTCGATATGATCATTCTATCCAAAGTCAGGATGCCACGGATTTGTTCGACGCTATAACCGATAGTCAATCAGGAGTGTTGCCATGGCTAAAGAAATATTTATAACTCAATTATTTTCCGATTCTATGTGTATCGCTGGTGAAAATCTGATCAAGAAATTGGATGAATCTAATGGACAAGTTGCTGCAGCTTTCTGGGTATTGGGCGAGGAGAAAACTTGGGAGTTGACAATAGTTTCTCCGCTGGTTGGTAGCGAAGGCCCAAGAAACTATTACAAAAAGATTAATGATATCTACGAGTCATGTTCCGATGAGGAAATGGTGGTTTCTTTGCATGATATTAGGGTTTCAAATACTCATAATAAGATCTTAGAAGCAATAAAAGGTAGTGTATTAAAAGATGCAAACCTTGGAAACAATAGAATGGGGCAAAACTATATTGGGGGTGTCTATGTTGAAGATATGTATCTATACAAAATTGACTGGAATATGCTTTCGGAAGCAAATGACCTAAATAAGGTAGCTTAGTTTTAAACTTAAGAATTATTCGATTTTAAAATATAAAAATGTCAGAACTCGAACACGACGAACAAGAACAGATCAAACAACGCCGCGAAAAACTTAATGCCATTCGCGAAGAAGGCATTGCGTTTCCAACCGATTTTCGCCGCAACGTAGTGGCAGGCGAATTGCTGGCTGAATACGGCGATAAATCCGAAGAAGAATTATTGGCCGAGCCTATTCGGGTGAAAATTGCTGGGCGAATGATGACCCGTCGCATCATGGGTAAGGCGAGTTTCTGTCATTTACAGGACATGTCCGGGCAGATTCAGGTGTATGTGGCTCGCGACAATTTACCTGAGGGCGTTTACAACGATCAATTTAAAAAATGGGACATCGGCGATATTATCGGGGCCGAAGGTACGCGGTTCAAAACCAAAGTAGGTGAA
>Ga0172367_10009066_pt1 | contig 10992 bp, 10 predicted proteins | sample Lak10m_FD_114542 | JGI IMG/M metagenome (GOLD analysis project Ga0172367, IMG submission 114542) | Freshwater microbial communities from Kabuno Bay, South-Kivu, Congo - kab_022012_10m | ecosystem: Environmental > Aquatic > Freshwater > Lake | place: Democratic Republic of the Congo: South-Kivu...
CACGAGCCATCAGTCCACTGAAGACATCGCTTGCACGCGCGCGATTCCAGGGATTGAAGTCCTGTCGCCATCGGATCGTTTCGAGATGGCAGCCTGTATGGACTACGCCTACGCTGCCAAAGGCCCTGTTTATCTGCGCATGGGCAAGTCCGATCGCGGTGACGTGCATGCCGAGCCGGTTCATGCGCTACGCGCCGGTGGCCTGCTGCAAGTGTGCGCCGGGCGTTCGGACCGTCCGGGGCTGATTGCGACGGGCTCGATGGTCCGCACAGCGGTGGATGTTGCGCAGGCACTGGAAATTTCGGTGTGGAGTGCCCCCGTGCTCAAGCCGCTGCGGGCCGAGGACGTGTGCGCCGCCGCGAGCTCGACGTCTGGCCTGATCACACTGGAGGAGCACTCGGTGATGGGCGGTCTGGGCGCCGCAGTGACAGAGATCACCAGCGAGCATGAGCCCGTGCGCGTGCTGCGCATCGGCGTGCCGGACCGCTTCTCCGAACACTGTGGCACGTACGCCTATCTGCTGCGCGAGCATGGGCTCGACGCCAACAGCGTGCGCGCGAAGGTCGAGTCGTTCTGCCAGACCACTAGATCCGCCGCCACGGCATGACGATGTCGCAGAAGCCTAGTTCATCACCGCTGAAAGTTCCCACCGAGGATCTTCGGCGCTGTCACGCCCTGCTCGGTCCCACGACATGGCGGTCGCTGGCGGCGCAGAAGCTCTTCATCACCGGAGGAACGGGTTTTGTCGGTAAGTGGCTTCTGGCGACCTTATTGGACGCCAATGCGGCGTTTGGCCTGGGTTGTCGCATCACAGTCCTAAGTCGGGATCCAGCGTCGTTTCTAAATCACTGGCCGGCTATGGACGGGCGAGTGGACTGGATCGCCGGTGACGTACGCGACTTTCGGATCGGTAGCGAAAAGTACGATGTGATCATCCACGCGGCCACTGACGTGGTCGCGCAGGCCTCACCTCAGGACGTTTTCTCGACTTGCTTGGAAGGGACTCGTCAGGTGCTGGCACTCGCACGTGCCAGCGGCGCTCGTAGACTCCTGCTGTTGAGTTCCGGCGCCGTCTATGGCCCGCTTCCTGCCGGAATGACACATGTGCCGGAAACCCACCTAGGTGGACCTGATCCGCTGCTGGCCAACTCTGCTTATGGAGAGGGCAAACGTGTGTCGGAATGGCTGGTGGCACAGGCTGCCACCGATGGTCTCGACGTTCATATCGCGCGTCTATTCGCTGCTGTAGGTCCGCATCTGCCTCTCGACAAGCATTTCGCAGTTGGTAACTTCCTGAATGCCGCAATAAAGGGCGAGGACATTCTCGTGAATGGCGACGGGGCGCCCTTTCGTAGCTACCTCTACGCAGCGGACATGGCAGCCTGGTTGTGGGCGGTGTTGCTCAGAGGACAATCCAGCCGGGCATACAACGTCGGCGCTGAGGAATCTCTGTCTATCCTAGCCTTGGCGTATCGCGTAGCCGAAGTCCTTCAGGCTCGCGTCGACGTGCGTGTCGCTTGCACCGTGCCACCGGATCACGAACCACAACACTATGTGCCACTGACGCGGCGAGCAATCACGGAGCTTGGCCTGGGCATGCCTCTAAGCCTGGACGAAGCGCTATGGCACACCGCGCGCTGGTACGGCCACATCGCAGATTCGAAGAAGGCACAGTTATGATTGTCCTTACCGGAGCCACCGGCTTTCTGGGCAGCGCCCTCCTGGCGCAACTGCTTGCGCGCGGCGACGAGGTCGTTGCTATCAAGCGCAGCACTTCCAGCGTGGAGAAGATCCACCCTTTGCTGGACCATCCCGGCCTGCATCTGGTCGACATTGACATCGACGATCCTTCCGGTCTGTTCGAGCGTTATCGAATCGACACCATCGTCCATACCGCCACCGAGTATGGGCGTGGCGCCACGCCCCTCTACAGCATCCTAAACGCCAATCTCCTGCTGCCGCTGCGGTTGGCAGAGGTCGGCATGCAGCGCGGAGTGCGCAGCTTCATCAACACGGACTCGTTCTTCAACAAGGGCGGCAACTCCTACTCCAATCTGCTGAACTACTCGCTGTCGAAGAAGAGCCTCCTGATCTGGCTGGACAAGCTGGCTGGCCAGCTCGGCATCATCAATGTCGTCCTCGAGCATCTGTACGGACCGGGCGACAGCCCCTCCAAGTTCGTCGAGCACGTCATTCGCAAGGTCGGCGTAGAGCAGGTGCCTCACATCGCGTTGACTCATGGGCACCAGCGGCGCGACTTTATCTACCTCGACGATGTGGTTCAGGCCTACCTGAAGCTCGTAGACTACGGCCGCTCCGAGGAGTTCCGGTTTGAGAACTTCGAGCTCGGCACCGGGCAGTCAATCCAGGTGCGTGACTTCGTGGACCATATCAAGTCGATTGCCGGAAGCGACACCATACTCGGCTACGGCGATATCGCATACAGGCCCGACGAGATCATGTCCTCGCACGCCGACATCTCGCGATTAGAGCGACTGGGTTGGCGCCCTTCCGTGTCGGCCGAGACCGGCATCCAGCGCATCCTCGATCGCTATCGGACGGACGCAGCCGATCGCCAGTATGCCTCTGGACTCCGCCATGCCCTTTGACGTTTCCGCCTCGGCGCCCCCCCTGCTGAGCTTCTGTATTCCAACCTACAACCGCGGTGGGACTCTCCTGCCGTTGGTGCGACGCGTCCTGTCCGTGCCCAGTAACGATATCCAAGTCGTCGTGCTCGACAACGGATCGACTGACGACACATTGGCGCTGCTGTCCACGATCGACGATCCACGTCTGCTCGTCCGAAGCAACGGTCACAACCTCGGTGTCCTCTTCAATGTCGTGAACGTGCTGGTCCAGGGTGCCGGCACCTACAGCGCGCTGCTGCTGGACAAGGATTCCCTCGATCCGGCCCTCGTATCGAACTTTCTTGACTTCCTGCGCCGTGAACGGCCCGAATGCGGGTATTGCGAATACGGCCTAGCGTCCCTTGTCCCCCCGCGCTGGTTCACTGCGGGGGAGGCTGCGCTGCGCGGCGTCGCCTATAGCTGCCACCACCCGACTGGTTACTTTTTCCGCACGCAGTCGCTACGCGCGATCGACGTCACCACCCGCTTCACCGACTACGAGTTCGTCGGCCACTTTCCGTTCGAGTTCATGCAAGCCGAACTGTGCCTGCGTGGACCTGCTGCGATCTATCAAGAACCCGTGTTTATCCCGGAAGTGCTGCAATTCGCCAAATCGGCGAAGTCACATGGCACGCACGCCGGAAAGGAAGACGCCTTCTTTTCGCCGAAAGGCCGGCTTAAGATGGCCGTCAACTTCTCGGACCACATCAGTTCGATGGAGATCGCACCCGAAGTGAAGCGGGAACTCATCCTAGATCGCTTCGCGCAAGGATTACGACAAAGCACCGTGGAGTTCAGGCGCTTGATGGCCGACGAGAGCATCTGTGACCATTATCACATCGCGACCCGCCGCGTCAGCTTGATGGAGACCCTGCGTACGGCCTGGTGGTTTCATCGACAGTTCTCCGATCGGGTCTTGCGGCGCGAACAGCCCGTTACCCGACTGACGCAATGGCGTCTTCTGTTCGGCATGGTCCGGAGACTCCAGCAGGCCATGGGACGGCACCTCGCCCGCCGCTTCGCATGACCGGCCCGACCCTCGCCTCCCGGCTGATCCGGATCGCCGGCATCGACTTCCATGTCTTCGCGACTCTGCTGTCGCGAGGATGGTCGGTTTTGGCCGGCGCGCTGACCGTCCTGTTTTTGCCGTTGTTCCTGTCCCCGACTGAGCAGGGTTACTACTACACCTTCGCTAGTCTACTCGGACTGCAGATTCTGTTCGAAATGGGTATGGGGCAAGTAATCATCCATCTCGTCGGTCATCACGCCGCGCATCTGGAAAACGTTGACAACGGCCGTCTCGTTGGCGACGAGAGGCAAATTAACCTGCTTGCTTCGCTGACACGATGGCTGCGCCGCTGGTATCTCATCGCCGCACTCGCCTTTGCTCTTCTTGCTGGGGGGTCGGGTGGCCTGTTTCTGGCCATCAAGGGACAACTGCCCCCGTCGTATTGGGTGCCAGTCTGGATGGTGCTTGTGCTGTCCAGTGCTATCAACCTTACCTACGTCCCAATGCTGGCCCTCCAGGAAGGAATGGGCCGAGTCGGTCAGGTTGCAAGGCTGCGCTTGGTCCAGTCGGTGGTGGGTTACACCGCCTTGTGGCTGGCACTGTATGGTCAGTTAGCCTTGTGGGCCGCTTGCATGGTCCCGTTGGCCACATCGCTGGCTACGGCCTATTGGCTGAACCGAATCGCTCCGCTGCACCGTTGGCTCTGCGCCCGTGCCCCGGAGGCAAAAGAAGGGCTTAATTGGCGACGCGACGTGCTCCCGTTCCAGTGGCGAATCGCCCTAAGCGCGATCAGCGGTTACTTCATCTTCTACGCCTTCACGCCCCTCGTCTTCGCCAACCTCGGGGCGATCGAGGCTGGCCGCTTCGGTATTGCCATGGCGGTTTTCAACGCCCTGTCAGCGGTCGGTTCGAGTTGGGTCTATGCCCGCACCCCAGCCTTTGCGATGCATATCGCACGGGGTGAACGCGCGCAACTCAACACCCTGTTTTTGGCTGTTTTACGACGTTCGGTGATCTTCACGACAGTGATGGCCGCAAGCGTGCTCCTCTCCGTGGTCCTCTTAGACCATTTGGGTGTGCAACAGATGAAGCGCATCGCGGATCCGGCCGTCCTGGCATGTCTGGCCGTAGTCTGCGCTGTCAACGCGGCTATATTCTCCGTGGCCGCCTACATGCGTGCCCATCGCGAGGAACCAATGCTTCCCCTGTCGGTCGTCGGTGCCGTGCTGACGGTCCTGATCGCCTATTTCGGCTCCACGCACAGCCTGCTGACAATGAGCATCCTTTACGCGCTACTAACCGCCGGTCTGCTGCTTCCCTGGTCGCTGGTGCTGTTCTTCCGTTATTTCCGCCGCCCCTCATGAACATAACCGCTAGTGCTAGCCCGCTTCTTGCAATAACCATACCTACCTTCAATCGAGGAGAGCTACTGGGTATCCTGTTGGACTCCATTGTCCGAGATTTCCCAACGTGGCCGCAGGATCTCGAGGTCGTTATACTGGACAACGCGTCCACCGATGACACACGCGCGCAAGTACAGAAACGAATCGATGGCGGTATGCCAGTCCGATTGATCACCAATAAGACAAACGTCGGCATGGACGGTAACTTGGCAGCCTGTTTCGACGCAACAATAGCCAAATACCTCTGGCAAATCGGCGACGACGAAGTCCTACATCGTGGAGCCTGCAACTTTGTCCTCGAGTTCTGTCGCCATAACGAGTTTGGGTTGCTTCACATCGAATGCGTCGGATTCACTAAAGATCAGCAGGTGGAGCAGTTGGCCCTCACAATTCCTGAAAACGTCGATGTGCGCGCCATGGATTCGTCGGAGATATTTCGGTGTGCCAATATCTATTTGACTTTCATCTCCGCCAATGTGATCAATCGCCAGGCGCTGCGTCATCACGATCCCAACTTCGATCCAAAGCTGGAGATGAAAACTTTTCTGCCCCAGTTAGCATGGATCTATGGCGTCCTGAAAGCGTCGTCACAACATTTCTACGTTCGAACTCCGCTGTTTGGCGCGCTGGGCGGTAACACAAGTGGCTATCGCCTCGTTGAGGTGTTCGGTGTAAACCTGCAAGCAATCACGGAACGTCAACTGGGCTCTACTTTGCCGGGGGCGCGTCGATTGATGGCCAACGCGGCTCTGACCCGTCTGCTACCTGGCGAGATTATGTCTTTATCGCGTGTTGCTGCAAATGGGGGTAATCGATTTGAATCTGAAGATATCATTCGTGTCCTCTGTCAAGCATTTACACGCTCCTTCTATCTTCACTGGTTCGTTCTTCCGTTATTGAGTCGTTCAGCCTTTAGACAGCGCATCACATTCTTATTGGTTAGGATATTCAATAAGATTAATCGCAACTTAAATTATGCTTTGTTGTGACTAATTAAATGAACGGTGCACAGCTCTTCCTTTGGATTGTTACACTCCCAACGCGACTTCGGGATCGCCTTTTTAATGAGGTGTTCTCCCGCATTTATGGCGTGCGAATTCGTATCATATGGTCGCAGGTAAAGATTCAAGGCGTTAATCAAATTAGCATCGGAAGTGATTTCATGGCTGGTAGGGGGTTATGGCTACAAACTGTGGATGACGGCAAAATCATCTTTGGTGAAAAAGTTAACGTTTCAGACTGGGTTCACATCGGCGCACTGTCCTGCGTCAAAATCGGAAACGGATGTCTAATGGGCAGCAAAGTGCTCATCACGGACCATAGTCACGGTATCACTGCAGATACTCTCGAAGCTGAACCGCTGAGGCCGGACGCACGTACGCTATATAGCAAAGGACCTGTAGTTCTTGAAGACAACGTTTGGCTGGGAGATTCCGTAGTAGTGCTTCCCGGCGTACGGATCGGTCGAAATGCCATTGTCGGTGCTAATTCAGTCGTAACCACCAACATTCCCACTAACACTGTTTGGGCGGGAATTCCCGCAAAGCAAATATGGCCTATTCAAAAATAAAACGTTGTAGCACTGCAGCTTGCACGATCGTCTCTCGCAATTATGCGGCTTATGCAAAAACTCTTCAGGAGAGTATGAAGATTTCCAATCCTGAGATTGATTTTTTTGTTCTTGTTGTTGATCGAAAAGATCAAAATTTTGAGTCCAAAATCGGGTTTGATAGGATTATTTGGGTCGAGGATCTTGGCATTCCAAATTTCTATCACTTGGCGCTTAAGTTTGATATATTAGAGTTGAATACTGATGTAAAGCCATTCGTGCTCCAGCATCTTGCTGACAGATACGAGTTTGTATTTTATTTAGATCCTGATATTTATGTATATGGGTCCCTGCAAGAATTGGTTGCGCGGCTTGAGGGTAAAACAGCAATCATCACGCCTCATGCCGTTAGTCCTATCGACGACGACAAGAAGCCATCTGAAATTGATTTCATGCGCGCTGGCATCTACAACTTGGGTTTCTTTGGAGCTCGTAGCTGTCCTGAGTCAATGCGGCTGCTGGATTGGTGGGGGCGACGCTGCGTTGAGTTTGGGTATAACGACTCGCGTCAGGGATTGTTTGTCGACCAGAAATTCGTCGACCTCGTGCCCTCATTCTTCGACGGAGTAGTGATTGAGAGGAGCCCTGTTTACAATGTCGCCTACTGGAATCTTCATGAGCGCCACATTGATGCGCGGGATTCTGCTCATCCAATTGTTAATAATCAACCATTAGTTTTTTTTCATTTCAGTGGATTGTCAGTCGATTCGCCAACAGAGCCAAGGCTTGAGGTCAGCAAATATCAAAATCGGAGTGATTTTAGTAATCGTCCAGATATAAAATCTTTATTCGAACAATATCGAGAAAAGCTGATTGCTCATGGGCATCGTGATTTACGAACCCTTGCCTACAGTTTTGGATACTTCTCTAACGGAGAGCGTATCAATGCAGCATCACGACGATTGTTTGGTTTGATTGCCTCACGTTTCGACAGCAGCACAAATCCATTTGACGCACAAGGTCCGATCTATCTGCAACTAGAGAAGCTCCACGCACTGGGTGGGACAGCGCAGGAAGCAATCAGTAGTTACAACGCCCACAAGCACTCACATGCTATGCGCGTTATGGAGTTCTTACTACGATTGGCCTTCCGGGTGCTTGGGCCTGAACGGTACAGCACATTGATGAATTATCTGGGCCACATTTCCAGTCTGCGAAACCAGCGCGAAGTGTTTTTTCGCTCAAAATAGAAATGCTATTGTAGATTTATTAAAAATATTTATTTGGATAAGTATGGAACGCTTAGCCTTGTTGCTTTTGCTGGTATTAGCTCCTCACACAAAGGTGCCAGCATTTGACTGGGTTTACCCATTCCGCCCAGCGGATCTTGTGCTTGTCACATCCGCGCTTATCTTTCTTCGTTGGGGGTCGCGCTCAAAAAAGATATTTGTGGGAATTCCGGAGATTTTCCTTGTGTTTTCTTTAGCTGTAATCTCGGCTATGTGGGGGAGCTATATACTTGGTCAAATGAACCTTAGCACCCTTAATGTGGATGATACGTTGGTGCATTATTATCAGGTTGCAATACGGAAAATAATACTAATTTTCATATGCCTCCTTGGGTTCCTTTGGGTGCTCAGCACGAAGTCTCAACCGAATTCTAGAATATTGTATTTTTGGTATATTGGGCTAATTATCGCAGTCATTCTGCATTTATTGTGTTACTTAGTTACAACTGACTATTTCGCTGTGCGAGCGGGTGTCTTTATGGAAGGAAATCATGGCGGTAGCTATTATTTGCTATCGTTTTTTATAATGTGGTTTGCGCAGCATCAGAGATTAAATTTCGGTCGTGTCGGAATGGTTGTGGCCTTCGTCGGAATAATCTTGTCACAGAGTACTTCAGCCATACTAATTTTTCTCCCGCTGATGACCATTGCATATTTTGTGCACAAGACACAAACAGGCAATCGTAATTTTCGCTGGAAGACCCTCTTTATAAGTATCTTGGCGATCAGCGTTATCGTGTCAATGTTTTCGGGTGATGTCATTACCAAAATCACGGATGATGAAGTAAATCCATTAAGTTTTTCACGGTTTGACCGCTTGGCATCCTTTATGTCGGGCATCAGTATGTTTTCTGATCACTGGCTTTTTGGTGTTGGAATTCAGGGATACGCCTTTGCGTTGCCGAATTACGCGGATCCTTTCATCGAGGATTTCTTTGATTGGAACTCTCGTCGAATTGCAAACAATATTTATGCGGAATGGTTGGCTGAATATGGTATTATTGGAACGTTAGCAATGCTTATGCTTTTATATAAAATTATTAAACCGATTTTAAGCCGCAAACGACATGGGTCTATACTGCTCGCTGGGGCTGTATCTATTTTACTCAGCTGGCTAGCCTTCCCTTCTTACACAGTTTCTTTCCACTGGATCGGGCTAGCGGTGCTTGTGCGCTTGTCATTGCACAGCGTTATCGAACCAATATCAGTTCGTCGCCGTGTAATGGAGAGTTCATTAGCATCAGCGGAGACATCGTCTCCTAATGCTGCGAAAGCAAAACCGTGACGACTATATTCTTAAATGGTAAGTTCGTTGCGCAACGGATTACTGGGGTTCAACGCTTTGCCCACGGTGTGATCAACGCTCTTGATCGTAGCTTGCAGGTTACGCCTTGCGGGCATGATGTCGAATTACTGTTGCCTCCTCAAGCCGAACCGATTTCTGGTCTAAAAGCTATAGGTCAGCGAGTGGTAGGCTGCCCAGGGCGGTCACTCACCATTTGGGAACAGGTAGATCTACCACTGCACAGCCGTGGCGGTACTCTTGTAAGCCTGTCTGGCTCGGCGCCACTTTTAATAAAAAAATGCATTCCTACAATCCACGATGCGGCAATTTATCTCTATCCCAATGCTTATTCTCGAATCTTCGTTGCATGGTACAGATTCCTCTTTTCTGTTAGGGCAAAGTTCTCGCCACTGGTATTGACAGTTTCCAACTCGTCAGCAGGCGATCTTGCAACACATTTGCCTAAAACATCTTACCGAGTTGTACCCAACTCTGCTGAGCACATTCTTGATCAACCTGCCGACACCTCTGTGCTGAATCAGCTAGATTTGACGCCACTGAAATTTTTACTCGCTGTTGGTAGCCTCAACCCGACAAAGAACTTCTCAATGTTGATTGACGCCTACATATCATCCCCACTGGCTGATGTGATTCCGCTGGTCATTGTTGGTGCTATCAATCGTGACGTGTTCAGATCCAAGCTTACGGTAGTAAGTCATCGTAATGTTCGCTGGGCCGGATCAATAACTGACATGCAACTTCGTGCTTTGTATGAGCATGCCAATCTCTTCGTTTTTCCTTCTTTATACGAAGGGTTCGGCATTCCTCCACTAGAGGCAATGCTTTGTGGCTGCCCTGTGGTCGCATCCAACATTTCTTCAATTTCGGAGATTTGCGATAACGCGGCACTTTATTTCAATCCACGCAATCCGACAGAGATGCTCGAGAAAATCAATTTTGTTATGCAGAATGGTGGTTGTAGAAATTCATTGGTTGCACGAGGATATGATCGTGCGAAAAATTTCACTTGGGAGAATTCGGCAAAACATTTCAGGGGCGCTCTTGCAGAGTTTGAGTTAATTGATCAATAGCTCAGCATATTCAAAACTGAGGGCCCGTGTGTTGCACTTTATTTTGTATAGGCTCTCATTGAGTCGCCATCCAAATATCTCTCATTTATGACTATTCTTTTAACAGGCGGCGCCGGCTTCATAGGCAGCAATTTCGTGCTCGACTGGCTGGACCAGTGCGACGAGCCGGTCGTCAACCTCGACAAACTCACCTACGCCGGCAACCTGGAAAACCTCGCCAGCCTGCAGGGCGATGCGCGCCATGTGTTCGTGCAAGGCGACCTGGGCGACCGCGTGCTGGTGGATGTGCTGCTGGCCCAGCACCGCCCGCGCGCCGTGCTGCACTTCGCAGCCGAAAGCCATGTGGACCGCTCTATCCACGGCCCGGAAGACTTCATCCAGACCAACATCGTCGGCACCTTCCGCCTGCTCGAAGCTGTGCGCGCTTATTGTTCTGACTTGCCCGAGACTGAGAAATCTGCTTTTCGCTTTTTGCACGTCAGCACCGACGAGGTCTATGGCGCCCTCGCCAAGGACGCCCCGCCGTTTGCAGAAACGAATGCCTACGAACCCAACAGCCCCTACAGCGCCAGTAAAGCCGCCAGCGACCACTTGGTGCGCGCCTGGCACCACACCTATGGCACTTAAGGACAGGCACTTAAATTTGCCCTTTTTCCTCCAAACCGCTATCCTCAGCCCACACAACCTCAAGTAACAGGAGCCTCCCATGACCCGTCGTCGTTCTTCGTTGATCTCGCTA
>Ga0172367_10009069_pt1 | contig 10991 bp, 12 predicted proteins | sample Lak10m_FD_114542 | JGI IMG/M metagenome (GOLD analysis project Ga0172367, IMG submission 114542) | Freshwater microbial communities from Kabuno Bay, South-Kivu, Congo - kab_022012_10m | ecosystem: Environmental > Aquatic > Freshwater > Lake | place: Democratic Republic of the Congo: South-Kivu...
AGAAAGAAAAAGATCAAGTAAGTTGTGCACTTTTTTTATCGGGACGGACTATATTTGGCTATTCTTGATTGAGATTCCACAATCGTCAATAATGAATTTTACCTGGAAACTGGCATAGTTGCGATCACTTTAAACTCGACAGCAATTGGCGTGGGCAAAGCTCCCACTTCAATGGTGGTCCGAGTGGCCCCAATTCCCGCAAAGTGCTTCGCGTAGATCTCATTGAAGAGCGAAAAATCCTTTTTCATGTTCGTTAAAAAAACCTGAATATCCACTACATTTTCTAAAGAACTTCCAGAATCTTCCAAAATAATTTTTACGTTCTCAATGACAGACTCCGTTTGCGCAGCCACATCATAAGAAAGCACTTCGCGATGAGGACCAAAAACAATTCCAGGAATTTCATAGGTGCCCGGTTTTCGAGGCCCCACTCCCGATAAAAAAAGAAGGTCTCCGACTCTTCGAGCGTGGGGATATGCTCCCACGGGTTCTGGAGCTCTTTGAGTCGTAATTTTTTGCGATGCCTTGTTAGACGGTATTATTGTATTTTCCATTTATATTAAGATCCTTTCTATAATCCTAATACCAATTCCACTTACTTCGTATCCCATCATTGCTCGGTCGGTCGCCTTGTGCGGCCTGCAGGGAGCAGGCCTCCGCGTCTCCCTCGATCGCACCTTGGTCAACTTTGTAATCGGAATTAGTATAATTCTTGAACATTCAAAGTAACAGCCTGTTTTTTTTCGAGGTTCAATGACTCCACAGGGGTTCGCTTGCCAATTGCAGTCTGAGACATGCTAACAACCGCACATCCACACCCACTGACCGGAGCATACTCAATAGTTTCACCTGAAAATGCCAGTCCCTGGTTCCTCATCAAGGCTTCCATCCACCAAAAAGGTTTTAAATTATAATGGTCTTGATGAATGAATTGATCCAGTCGTCCTTCCTCCAATAATTTGAGCAATTCCCGATTGCGAGCATCATCCATGGATGAATAAATATGATCTTCCTTAGGATCTATAAATTGATGATGCATATTCTTAGACAAATTCGAAATAATAATGGCAATGGCTTTCTTCCCTTGTTTTTCTAAGGCAGCCAATCCAGCCTGGGCTAAGAGCGCTGTTTCAGCTGAATCAGAATATATATTGCTAGACAATATTACGGCCGGAATTCGATTGTCTGGATTGATCAATTTCAGAGCGACAACGGTTCCGGTATCCATCGGAAATCCTTCATAAGCAACGGTTCTAGAATGCAAACCCCTCTTTTGAGCCTCGGAGTTATAAGCTTCCGCCAAAGAAACATCTATTTTAAATTGATAGGGTATTGTACCCAAATCATGAAATTCTTCATCAACATAAACCAAGCTGGGCTCAGGCATCGCCTGAATTTGATGACCTATTACGGAAGTCCACATTTCACTATAAATTAATATCACGTCGGCATCGCTGGCCAGAATCTCTTCCCGAACTTTTTCATAGGCTTTTCGCAATTTCCCATAGCCAGGATGGGCCTCTGGAGTCAACAGAGGTTGTGGCATTCCAGGCAAAAGATAAGCACGATTAATTATTTTTTCTGATCCTATATTCACTGCAGCCCTCCTTATTAAAAAACATTGGTAAGTAAACTTAGATTGTGGGAGCTTCCTGGGGAATCCACGAAACTACGGCATTTCCGGTCCCTATCACATTTCCATACCCATGAATCTTCGCGGGGTATTCAGGATAATTCATTGCTGCCATCATCCAATTCAAACCACCTGAGTTTGTCTCGGCAATTGCCTCTTTGTTAAATTGCGGAATAAGTTTCAGCCATTCCTTGCATGGTCCTTTTTTCATAAGTGTCAACATTTTCATATCCCACATGTAGTAACCGTGGGAACTCACATGCTCCAAACTCATATCCTCTGGAAGGGATCCTTCAGTGGTAAAATGTTGATGAGAGAGCGAAAGACTGGCCAATAAAATAACCTTTTTGCCAGATTTTTCAATTGCCTCTCGAGTCGCAATTCCTAGTTTATACATGCCCTTTTCTAAAATATCAGGATTGTAAGACGAACTCACACAATTGCAGGATAAACTTACAATAGGTTTATCCCAGGAGGGATTGACCAAGTGACCAGTAACTATCGTTCCATAATCCACACGAAAATCTGGGTTGCGCATCAATTTAGTGGGAACTTCGTGACGACGACCAGCTTCGTGAAGAGCTTCCGCCAATTCCACATCGACCTTCATGTCATAATGATAACGAAACAAATTTGGAAAAATAGGATCTACGGAAAGACCCCTTACCTTTGGAACTGCTAAAATGTGAGTGCCAATAAAAGTACGCCAGTGAGGCGATAGCACAATAAAAGAATCAAACTCAATCTGTTTAATTTCTTCCCGCAAACCCTCATAGGCCCATCGCAAGGTCTCCCACCCACAAACTGCTTTCGGTTCATTTTGCGGAGGATTTTCGGCATAAACCAAATGGGGGGGATGGGGCGCCATAAAACCAGCAACAATTTTCCCTTTTTTAGACATTATTTCTCCCTTTCATTTGGTATTAGAATTTAATGCAAACATTCGTAGCTTCAGTAAAAAAATCCAAAGAATGCAATCCGCCCTCTCTTCCCAATCCCGACATTTTCATGCCACCGAAGGGAACTCGTAGGTCTCGCATCATCCAAGTATTCACCCAAACAGTACCCACTTCCAATCCCTGAGCCATCCGATGGATCCGCCCGTTATCGCGGGTCCACACCGTCGCCGCCAGACCATACTCAACTCCATTTGCCATTTCCAAAACTTCCTTTTCATTTTTAAATGGCACCACGGTTACCACCGGACCAAAAATTTCTTCTTGCATCACTCGACACCCTGCATGCAGTCCTGTGATTATGGTCGGACGTATAAAATAACCTTTGTTGAGTTCAGATCCTAACATTAATGGTTCATTCCCAGCTTCAACCTTTCCCCCTTCTTCCACGGCCAATTTTATATAGGATTTTACTTTTTCAAAATGATCTTGATTTACAAGTGCTCCCATAAAATTTTCAGCTTTGAATGGATCTCCAACTTTCAACTCCTTGGTTTTGGCTACAAATTTTTGTAAAAAATCTGAATAGATTTTTTCTTCCACAAAAATTCGTGAACCACAGAGACAAATTTCTCCTTGATTTAAAAAGCTCGATCGCAAAGTCGTTTCCAAAACTGCATCCATATCGGCATCTTCAAAAATAATATTCGCATTTTTTCCTCCCAACTCAAGACTCAATTTTTTTACTTGATTGGCCGATGTCGCAATTAAATGCTTTCCGGTAGCAGTTCCACCAGTAAAACTAATCAACCGCACATGGGGATGCCGTACTAATGCCTCTCCTGCACTGGAACCTCTTCCAAACACCATATTCACAACACCTCGAGGCAAACCTGCCTCTTGCAAAATGTCACATAATAGAAAGGCCGTCATCGAGGTCCACTCAGAGGGTTTACAGACACATGTATTTCCGGTGGCAAGACAGGGTGCGATTTTCCAGGTGAGTAAATAAAGGGGCAAATTCCAGGGAGAAATCAAACCACAAACTCCGATGGGCTTCCGCAATGTAAAGTTAACTGCGGATTGATCCATGGCATGGAACTCACCACTGGAATAGAGAATCTGTCCGGCAAAAAATCGAAAATTGGCAGCAGCACGGGGAATATCGACCGATTCCGCTAGCCATAATGGTTTGCCTTGATCCCTGGATTCAGCTCTGGCCAGTTTTTCGCGATTTTTCTCGATGAGATCAGCAATGCGATTTAAAATTCCTGCTCGCTCCTGGACAGTGGTTCGACTCCACAATGCAAATGCCTTCTGGGCGGCACGAACGGCAGCATCAATATCTTCTCCTTGGGAATCCGGCACGAGAGAATACACTTCCCCGCGAGAAGGATCATAGCTCTCAAGGTAGGCGCCACCCATAGGAGGAGCCATTTCTCCTCCCATAAAATTTGAAATTTTGATCAAATCCTTGGAATTAATATTTTGATTTGCAAACACCAAATCACCTCTCTAATCTTTATTTTAAACTTGTAATAAGGGAGCCACATTCTCCATAAATAACTTCATACTGGCCTTAACTTCTTCGTTATTGTGATTATTAAAATCAAACCAGAGCATTAACCGATCCCGGGGATGAAATTTCTGGCGAATTTGCTCTGCGACTTCTTTGGGATTTCCAGCAATGGCATTGCTGACCGCCTTTTCAACTTTTTGAGGATCCAGCGTTTTTTCCATTGCCAACCAATAATTGCGCCATGCCTGTTCCGCTTTCTGCTGGGCCACTTCAGAGTCCTTGTTTAAAAAAATGAGAGCTGTTCGCGGCATCATTTCCCGCTGCCAAGGCCCACCCAAAGGATGGTATTTTTGGTGCATCCTTACGTGGGTTTCTTCAATTACTTCCGGAGCTGTTATAGAAAGGTTAAAGACGCCCACTGGCAAAATAGTATTGGCTCTATTTTGCAGTTCAGGATCATGGCTTCCGATGGTCAATTGGAGCAATTCGAGAGGCGATTCAAAAGGGATAACACCAACCTTTTCAAAGTCATAAAAAGGAGGAAAATAAATTTCATTGAGAAATCCGCCCTTCATGGCGGCAATGGTCTTCCAGACGCTGGGATCTCGAAAATCTTTTTCAAATACCATCAAGGGTTCAACATCTTTGGCCGCAAAACGCTCCCCTTTAACAAAACGCAAAAACATCTCCGTTGCCTGGGCAAAGACCTTATGCTTTAAAACATCCCATACCAAGGATTCCAATTCATTTCGTGGTTTAATTCCGTAGGCTCGGTTGGAAAATGGAAATCTTCCGGCAGCAAACCCAAATTCCAAACGCCTCTGCTCGTTGGCATTTAAAGAATGAAGACTCAGAAAAGTTCGTACTGCCTCAGCCCGAGCCACAGGTCCTCCGTTGCATAGCAAATTGCAAATGGCAGAGCCCACTTGAATTTTCTTTGTTCTGGCAAAAATTAAATGCGCCAGTTGAAAGATATCGGAGTTCAATCCAATCTCACCTTTAAAGTGAGGAATCACAGACGATGGATTTTCTTTCTGGATTTGACAACTGAGATGAGTTTCAGCAACCCAAGCTGTTCTATAGCCCAAGTGATCTGCCCAGATAACTTGATCAAAAAAATTCAAAAACATTTGACGCTCAGAAGGAGTATAACCGTCGACTTCCGTCTGACAAATCGAGAAAAAAATATCAAAAATCATAGCAAATTCCTTTCTTTGGTAGAAAAACTCGGCCCTTCCCCTGAAGCACTGAGAGCTACAGACAAGGTGTGCGTCCTCCATCAATCGGCAGATTAATACCCGTAATAAAACTTGCCCCGGGACTTGCCAAAAAAGCCACCGCAGCCGCAATTTCTTGAGGAAGAGCAAATCGCCCCGCCGGAGTCGCGGCTTTCCAAACTTGGCGAATCTCTTCCACTGTCTTTCCAGAGCGATCTGCTGCGGCTTTGACTAAACTCTCTAGGCGCGGCGTCTCAGTATAACCTGGAAGAACATTATTCACTGTGATACCGAATGCTGCCACTTCATTTGCCAATGTTTTGGCCCAATTTGCCATAGCGCCTCGAATCGTATTAGAAACTCCCAAATTTGCAATCGGAGATTTTACCGAAGTCGAAATGATGTTCACAAAACGACCATAACCCTTCTCTTTCATGGACGGTATCACGATTTGAGCAATTAAACTGCTCGCTAAAATATGATTTTGAAAGCCCACCCAAAAATCTTCTTCGCTGGCCTGGAGCAGCGATCCTGCCTTTGGACCCCCTGCATTGTTAACGACGATATCGATCGACTCCAATGAAAGAAGTTTTCGAAGTTCAGACTCCAATAATTTTCGTTGTAGTAGATCTAGAGATAAAATTTGATGACCTTCTCCAACCAACTTGGAATGAATAGCACGAAGCTTATCTTCGGACCGTGCCAGTAAGATCACCCGGGCACCAAGGCCCGCAAGCTCTGTTGCTGTTGCCTCACCAATTCCCTGGGATGCTCCGCAGATTAAAGCTCGTTTTCCATCCAATCTCAATTGCTTTTCTAATGACATTGCAACCTGCGCTCTTCTTTTGTTTTTAAGTATTTTAAAGAGAGATTTGAAACTCAGCTCGTCCTTCGTTGATAAGTTCACCATTTAAAAAAACTTTATAACTTATCGGCGCGACAACATTGATCATGGCGCTGACTCCACAAAATTTAGTTTGAGAAAGATGAACTGCTTCAATAAGTTTGTCTTTCTCGACAGATCCTGAAACTTGAAAGGTTAATAAAACTTCTTTAAAAATGACAGGATATTTTCCACTTTCAGTTTGCACCACTTCCGATTCAATAACAAAAGCGTCGGGCACTTGTTTGTATTTTTTTAACAAAGATAGGACATCCATGGCCGTACAGCCACTGATACCCAAGGCGACCAATTCTTTGGGCGTCATTCCTTTTTCTTCACCCAGGGGAGATTTTCCGTCCATAGTCAGAAAATTGCCACCACATTCGCCCTGAAGTGCTACTTTATTCTTGGTCCAAGTTGTTTTTGTTTTCATTGTTTCCCCTCCGAAATTAAGCTAACTTTAAAAGTAAAGGTACTAACGGCTCACTAAGTAGTTCCTCGACCCTCATTATGTATTTTAAATTGGCACATAAAATAAATACTTAAAAAGGGTCTTTAAAAGGGTTAGCCCTGTTAGATAATGAAGTCAAAAGTCAAATGAGGTTTATTGTGATACCAAAGAAATTAATGCGTCAATTTTTGCTTAAAGAACATGCATCTTTCTTATTATTGATCGTGCTTCTGGGGTCTGCACCTTGGAGTCAGGCAATGGAACCAGTGGTCATTGCTCCAGGAACAGGAACTGTTATCCAAGAAACCATTCACGAGGATGAGGCCGGAAATAAAGAAAGATGGATGAGGACTGGCAAAATTAAAAATCGCGAAGGAGCTCCGCGAGTAGGTCAAATTTATGACGAAGACAAAGAACGTATTCGCAATCGAATTCTCGCATTGGATCTTTGGTCCTTTTCATTTGGTCCTGGAAAGGCAACGGGACTCGCCAATGAAAATAGTTTTTATACTTTTACATTTGGTCGTCATTGGGAAGTTACAGAAAATGCGGAGATCCGTTCTTTAGGAAATATATTTCTACCGAGTAAGGGCAGCGGATATATGCTCGGTTATTCACTCGGAGGATCTTACTTCTTTAGCACCACAGATATTTCGCCTGTACTAGGCGCAGATTTAGGAATTGCGGCCGCCCAGAGTGACAATGGAAGCAGCACCCAATTTTCCGGGGGCTTCCACGGAGGTCTGCGTTTTTTTAGAACTTCCAACACACAAATGCAGTTAATTGCTTTTACTCACACCATTTTTGATAATAAAAACCCCTCAGTCATTGGTCTTCAGTTGGGAGTTTTATTTCAATAATGGTACTAGGGCGTGTATAAAAAGGTTCAAATACGAACCATCTCACAGAGTGGAATTCTTTTAGAAAATCCTCCTTGGGTTTGTAAAGAAGTAAGGAGCTTGCAGGTATCATAACCTTGCAATCGCAAATGAGACTCTGCTTCTCGCAGGGAATCCATTTCCATTTTTGGAGTTCTGCTCAAAATCCACGCATATTTGCGAGATCCTTCACCCACAACTGAATAAGAATATTGGGGTCCCAAATCTAAAATCCAATAATCCCCTCCCAAAGTAAATATCCAATTCCACAGTTTCACAAAAGTCACTTTCAGTTGAGATTGGGTTGTTTGATTCACCACTTTAGCACGCCCCTCAGCAACTTTTCGTTCTCCAGAGGCCGTATCGCAGGAATTTACTACTTTTATGAGACCCCCTTCACCTGCCGAATATTCAGCTCGGGTATTGGCCACACAGTCCTTTTGAAAGAATTGGGGAATAGCGGCAATTTCATACCATGTTCCTAGGTATTTATTAAGATCCACCGTTGGAACAGGGCGAACGGGGCCAATCATTTCCCTCATTTCCTCTGCCGTCACACAAGCTCCGAACACAAAGGTCGAAAACAATAAAATATACTTCTTAATTTGTCGTTTCAACATATCTTCTTCTCCTATTTTTTCTAGTTGGGAAACCGGAACTCGGCAGATTTATCGCAAAATCCTCAAAGCTGCAATCAACTGTCGACATCCGTTAAAAAGTTCGACAGTCTACTAGGGCCTATCTTCATTTTCGCCACTTTGCCCATGACTTTATGTTCGTGCAGAAGCAAGTCAAAGTGATGAAATCAAATTACCCCCTAAATTCAGAGCAATAATAATTCGTTCATTTTAAATAAAGCGGCAGCCGACCCTTGGCATAGAACCTGCTTCATTGTTTTCTGATAGATGACCTCATTCACGGCACCCTTTATCTCATATATTGGAGGAGCCCAATAAAATCACCCTTTTTGGGGAGGAGCAAACCATGATAAAAAAACTTTTAATCCTTTTAACTATTTTCAGCAGCCTTCATGCGCAAGCAGATGATACAGATGATGCTGATGCTAGAGCAGCAAAATATATTTGCAAAATTGCCGTGACTCAGTCCCCCATGGAAGCTTATAAAAAATCAAACCTATACGGATGCGAAGTAAGGAAATTTAGTGAAAGTTTAGACCCCGAAGCTTCTAAGGTTTTGGCAGCTCTTGAGCCCATGCATTCCGTTGATGAGGCAAAGGAAATCTGCACTTTAATAGCCAAGTACTATTCAACTCAGAAGGAATGTAAACTCGATAGAGGTCTACAAAATTAAATTTAAATTTATTTAATTCCAGCTTCATCCTTCAGATTCAATATGGATGAAGCGTAGGATAAAGTACACTTCCCAACTTCACAATTCTTCACAATCTTGCAAGATCCATTTCGAACCCAATCGCTTTCGCCATGGGAATTAATGGCCACCACCTTCCCTGTTTTGACATCCAAGATAGGCGATCCAGAATTACCAGAAAAAAGATCCAAATCATTTCCAAAAGCTTTAGAATTTTTAATTTCAAGAATACTTCCATGAGTCGTAATCTTCTCTGGCAGACCTGTTGGATAACCAATGGCGAAGACGGAATCACCCAGAGCAACAGAACGAGAAAGTTCGAGTGCCAGTGGTTGACGATCTAAAACCGGTCGATCCAATTGAATAACAGCATAATCTACATCTCCGAAATCTTCTAAGCGACGTCCCAGAATAGCCTTGCACTTATAGATATTTTGCCCTGTGATTTGGGTGTAGACATTATCCCCTGCTGATTTTTTACGATAATCGAAAACATAACGAAAATTACCTGTTGGCCCACATAGGTCTTCATTTGGCTTAATACAATGGCCAGCAGTAACAAGAACATCGGGCTTTACTAAAAAGGCCGTACAAGCATGGGCTGGCAATAAAATTTGATCAGAAAAACGATTGGAAGAACAATAATTCCTACTCAAAGGAACCCCTGCATAATAACCGCCCCCTTCAGCAACAAAATCCTGGGGGACTTTAACGGCTACAGCACGGGCCATCGCTTGTAGGTCAGGTGGCATCTCGTAAACTTCATGGCGATCATCCTCACCAAAGACCACCGCGCTGGCCACAGACCAAGAACTCAAAAGCAATGCCATCAAAACTATTTTACTTATCCTCGCAAATAGAAAGCCCATCATCCCCCCACCTACTTCATCGAATTTGTTGAAAGCTGGGCTTTTTCACCCATAACCTTCTGCACTCCTTAAATATCCCGTTGAAGGGGGCCATGCAACACTAAACGTCGCAAAATCATCCAGACCCCAAGAGGCAGCAATAAAAGTAAAACGACAGTCAATTCCTCCAAAAGGGGGCGATTCCGAGGTCCGCTTAAGAACCTCTCATTGGTGTTTAGGGTGGCAATAGAACCACAATGAGAGGAAAACTTAGTGGGCCTTGTATCCTGATCGATGAGTCCGGGGACCTTCTGACTTGAAACTGGAGCCTCCGTTGACGGAGGGGAATCTGTAGGCGGGGGATTTGATGGAGGTGAAGTTGGTGGTGTTATATTAGGATCCATTATTTTAATATCGGCACAGGAATAATAATAAGAAGGCATTTTAGGATTTTCCGACATCACCTGGATCATTTGCAAGGTACAATTTTCGCATTGAACTCCCTCCGGCAATTTAATTGTCGCTAAATAAGCGTGGGGGACATTAGTATTATTTTCCGAGACCTTTTTCACATAGCTTGTGAGGGGCGTTTTTATCGTATCATTATCAGTGAGAAGTGAAAAATCAAATTGCCCTGGATGATTGATTGTCTCAGTCCATTTGACTTGAATTTCAGAACCCATATTTAAAACGGTAGGGGTTTTGGCAACAATACCTCCGCAGGGCGGTGGGGATTTTAAGCCATCATTATTACTTCGAGGGGGAGGGCTCACTAAACGAGCATGGGGCCAGCTGAACTGTGAAAAAAAAGTAATGTTAAAGAAGGAGAGTAGAAAAAAAACAAAAGTCCGGGATGGGTGTATTGATAAAAGTATTTTAGACATGTTCTTAAATTTCCTATGCATTAAAAAAGTGAAGTTAGAATGCTCATTGTGTTTGCGATTTATGGACAACATCCAGACATGAATCCAATACCGTTCTCAAACCTTCTTCGAGATTGGAACTGCTGGAATGGATTGGATAGAGTCCATTGAGATCTACCAGGCCAAAATAACAGACATATTCTTCAAACCGAGACTCAGAAGGAGCACATTCGGTGGGATTTTCTCTGCAATGTTGCTCGCGATAACGAGAGTTAATATTGATAGTAAAACCACTGGCACAAATCTGCCCTCCCTGACTGACCTCGATACAGGGATGTTGGGTTGGTGTCTGACTAGGTTGCACATCGGGCGAAAACACCCTCTGATCACAAAAATATCGTGACGAATCGAAACACATTTTCTCAGTCAGATTTCCGTGATATTGCAGTGCCAATTTGTTTTGCAAGTGAACAA
>Ga0172367_10009070_pt1 | contig 10990 bp, 7 predicted proteins | sample Lak10m_FD_114542 | JGI IMG/M metagenome (GOLD analysis project Ga0172367, IMG submission 114542) | Freshwater microbial communities from Kabuno Bay, South-Kivu, Congo - kab_022012_10m | ecosystem: Environmental > Aquatic > Freshwater > Lake | place: Democratic Republic of the Congo: South-Kivu...
CCGGCTTTTCTGCCCATAGAAATTACAAAGTACCAGCGAGAAGTAGTTTGTGCATCAACCATTAAATTTTTAACAACTTCAACTCCAATATGTCTTGCTGTTTGAAATCCAAAAGTTGGAATGCCGTGTGGTAAGTCTAAATCATTATCAATTGTTTTTGGTACGTGTACAACTCTTATTCTACCGCTTGCCATTTCATTTACTTTTAATGCGCTGTAAGCAGTATCATCACCGCCTATTGTAATAAGTTTATCAACATTTAATCTTAATAATGATGTTACTGTATTTTCAAGATGTTTAGGATCTTTGGTTGGATTTGATCTTGAAATACCAATATAAGATCCGCCTCTAAAGTGTATTCTACTTACATTTTGAATATTTAACTCTTTTATATGGCTTATATCGCCTTGCATTATCCATTTAAATCCATCTCTTATTCCAATAACCTCAACACCTTCAACAGCAGCACGAATTGTTGCGGCTCCAATTACACTATTTATACCAGGTGCCGGTCCGCCACCGACTAAAATTGCAAGTTTTTTGGGTGCGATAGACATATTATTTCAACTCCTAAAAAAAAATTCTACTAAAAAAATTATAACACTTTAAGTTTTGCAAACTTAAGCATTAATTGTTTAACATTGTTACCTTCAAAATGCACAGTGGCTTTGCACATATCACCAGTTCCAACCACATCAGTTACTTTTCCAAGTCCAAATTTTTCGTGCATTACTCTACTGCCTATTTTTAAAGCAACTCCATCTTGATCAAAATTTTCGTATTCAACTTTTTCAAAATACTCGTAAAACATTTCTTTTTTAGTTTTACGATTTGCTTTTCGTCCTAATCCGCCATTTAACTCGCTGTAAGTTTCAGGATCAAGTTCATCAATAAAACGAGAACGACTTTGATATGCAACTTCACCAAATCTATAACGGGAACGTGCATGAGTTATGTACGCTTTTTTACGTGCACGTGTTAAAGCAACATAAAATAATCTTCTTTCCTCATCAACAGAAGCATCTGACAAAAATTTGTTAGCAAGCGGAAATATTTCTTCTTCGCATCCACTAACAAAAACAATTGGCCACTCCAATCCTTTAGCTGCGTGTATTGTAAGAAGTGTTACACAATTTTTTTCATCGGAGTAATTATCAATATCGGCTATTAAAGAAACTTCTTCTAAATATTGCTCAAGCGTTGCCCCAGAATTTGCAGCAGAAAACTCACTTAGCGATGCAAGAAGCTGATTGATGTTCTCCATTCTTTGTAATGCTTCCTGTGTGCCTTCTTCCTTAAACATTCTTATTAAACCAAGATCATCAACCATTGCTCTTGTTAGTTCGCCTGCAGAAAGTTTATCTTTTAATCCGATGTATTTATCTAATAAAGTTTTAAACTGTTTAACATTTTTTTGAATTCTTTCTTTAATATCTATAACTTCAAAAACTCTACTCATAGTTTGGAAAAGAGTTAAGTTATGTTTACGTGCAAAAGCAATCATTCTAACTACGGTAGTACTTCCAATTCCTCTTTGTGGAAAGTTCATTATTCTTAATAAACTTTCTTCGTCATTCTGGTTAGATATTACACGCAAATATGCTACAACATCTTTTACTTCTTTACGTTTATAGAATTCAACACCGCCAATTATTGTGTAAGGAATTTTTTCGCGTCTAAAAATATCTTCCATTGCACGGGATTGTGCATTTGTACGATACAATATTGCAAAGTTATTAAATGTTAATTTTTTCTTTGCAATATCCTGCTTAATGTATTTTGCAATTTGCGATGCTTCATCTTTTTCATCAGCACATTTTAATAATGCAACTGGCTCGCCTTCTTCATTTTCTGTCCATAAAGTTTTAGAAACCTGATCTTTATTATTTTTAATTACAGAATCTGCAGCTTTCAGGATCATTTTTGTTGATCTGTAATTTTGTTCAAGTTTAAACAACTTGTACTTTGGAAAATCTTTACCAAAATCTCTCATGTTCTCAATGTTAGCACCGCGCCAGCTGTAAATACTTTGTGCGTCATCACCAACAACCGATATTAAACCATTTCTGGAAACTAAAAGTTTTAATAGCTCATATTGTGCTTTGTTAGTATCCTGGAATTCATCAACGAGCAAATATTCAAATCTAGACTTATACTTTTGCAGAATATTTTTTTTCTCGTTAAAAAGTTCGATTGGTTTTAACAAAAGATCATCAAAATCCATTGCATTATATTCAACCAATCTTTTTTGATACTCTACATACACATCAGCAATTTTTTCTTCAAGAAAAGATCCAACATGCTGCTTTCTATACTCCTGCGGAGTAATCATATGATTTTTAAGAAAACTGATTCTGTGTCGAACAGTATTTGGTGTAAATTTATCCAGATCAATATTTAAATCAGTCATAATATTAGATACCAATGAAAGCGAATCAATAGTATCGTAAATAGAAAAGTTGCTGCGATAATTTAAATGCTTTGCTTCGGTTCTAAGTATCTTAGCAAACACAGAATGAAAAGTACCCATCCAAAGATCATCAGCTTTTTTGCCAATTAAACTTTTGATTCTCTCCTTCATTTCGTTGGCAGCTTTATTAGTGAATGTAAGCGCAAGTATTGATTCTGGAGTAAAGTTCTTTTTTAATAAATAAGCAATTTTATAGGTAAGAACTTTTGTTTTGCCAGAGCCAGCACCGGCTAATATTATCTGTGGTCCATCCAAATATTCTACTGCAGCAAGTTGCGCAGGATTTAAATCCTTTAGTTGTTGCATAATTCTTTCTAAACTTTTAAAAAACAGGTGCAAATATATAAAAAGCGAGGTGGAATAGAAAGAAAGATAACGGTAATAATTTCCTAAAAATCTAATACCTAAAAAGATGGTTAGAATGTTCGTAAAATTTTAATCTTTTTAAATTTTTTCAATGGCACATTTATAGATAATTTTTGAGTGTATTTTAATTAACTTTTTAAATAATTGAATTAATGCAAGAAATAATAAATAACCAGACTAATCAGTTTAGCGATAAAAATATTAGTAAAGATTTGGGGTTACTTGAACAAGATGAATTAAGCTTCAAACAAAAATTTGATGTTTTATTTCGCACAATTCCAGATGGAGTTGTGCTTATAAAAAATGGATTGATAATTTATTCAAATCATGCACTTGCAAATATGCTTGGTTACACGATTGAAGAAACATTAAATCTTAGCCTATTTAATGTTGTATCACCAAAACAGCAAAAGTTTGTACTTGATAGATATGAACGCAGAAATCGAGGTGAAAGTGTCCCATCTAATTACGAAACTGAATTAATTTCAAAAGACAAAACTAAAATTATTCCTGTTGCATTAAGTGTTGGTTTAATAAGCGCATCAAAAGATAAACTTGAATTTGTTATTGTAAGAAATCTAACAGAAAAAGTTGAAATAGAAGCAAGAGTAAAGCGAGAGACTCAACTGCATAATTATTTTATGGATTTCTTGCCTGATTCAATCTACTTTAAGGATGTTGACAGCAAATTTATTAAAGCAAATAATGCTACTATTGTTAAGCTGGGATTAAATTCTGTTGATGAGCTTATTGGAAAAACAGATTTTGATCTCTTTCATGATGAACATGCCGCACAAGCTAAAAAAGATGAAGAAGAGATAATAAAAAATCGAAGTTCTATCATCAATAAAATTGAAAAAGAACTCTGGAAAGATGGTAAAGTAACCTGGGCATCAACAACAAAAATTCCATTAATTGATGAGAATGAAAAAGTTTACGGTACATTTGGAATAACAAGAGACATTACTCAGCTAAAAAAAGTTCAGGATATTAATGAAGCCCTCTTTAAAATTTCAACCGCAGTTACATCGCTAAACAATATTGAGGAGCTTTACGCATCAATCCATACAAGTATAAGCAGCTTAATGCGAACAGATAATTTTTACATTGCTATCTACCATCCAGAAACTGATACGGTTAGCTTTCCGTATTTTGTGGATGAGGTTGATGAAACTCCCCAGGAAAGAAAAGCTGCAAGGGGTTTAACTGAATATGTTTTAAGAACAGGCACTGCTCAATTAATTAATTCTAAACTTGATTTAGAACTTAGAAAAAAAGGAGAAACTTCTTTAATAGGTGAACCAACCCAAATTTGGCTTGGTGTGCCGCTTATTGTTGAAAATAAAACTATTGGTGTTTTAGTAGTTCAGGATTATTCTAATCCAAAAACTTATGGTGAAGAAGAAAAAGAAATTTTAATTTATGTTTCTGAACAGATTGCTCTTGCAATTGATAAAAAACGTAATGAAGAAAAAATTCTTAAATATTCTGAAGATCTGAAAGAATCAAACGCATCTAAAGATAAATTTTTTTCTATCATTGCTCACGATCTTAAGAGTCCATTCCATGGTTTGCTTGGATTAACACGTATGATTGCTGATGAATATGACAATCTAACTGAAGATGAAATTAAAATGTATTTAAACATAATTAAAGATTCTACAGAAAGTACTTATAAGCTGATTGAGAATTTGCTTGAGTGGGCTAGATTGGAATCAGGCAAGGTTCAATACAATCCTGCTGTACAAAATATGTTTATGATTGTTGAAAACGCGCGAACTTTATTAAACCAGGTTGCAAAACTTAAAAACATTACTATTCGCAATAAACTTAGTCATCAAAGTTTTATCTGGGGTGATGAAACAATGCTTCAATCGTTGATACAAAATCTTATCTCAAATGCAATAAAGTTTACACCAAATGGCGGAAACATTGAAGTTAGTGAAAATCAACAAGATGATTTGATTGAATATACAGTTTCTGATTCTGGTGTGGGGATTAAGGATGAGGATATAAACAAGCTTTTTAGAATTGATATGAGTTTTACAACTAAAGGAACACAGCAGGAAAAAGGCACAGGCTTAGGATTAGCTCTCTGCAAAGAAATTGTTACTAAACACAATGGAAAGATTGAATTGTTAAGTAAAGTTGGTGAAGGTACTAAAGTAATTTTTACACTTTATAAACCACAAAATTATTGATGAATACTATTAAAGACTCTGAAACTGATGATCTTTCTGAATTTGCCGATTATCTTTCTGAGTTTGATAAGTTGATGTCGTTTGATAATGAAGATTGCCCGGTTTGTGGTATCAGTATTCCCGAAAAAACATCAACAATAGTATCACCATTTGTTGAATACGCAAGTACAAAAAATAAATCAGAAATAGTAGAAATCAAGAAAAAGCTAAAAGCACTATGCATACCTGTAAAAGTTGAGAAACGATTGGATACCAAAATATTTGAATCTATTAGTTATGATTATGTAATTTTAATTCCGTTAAGATGTCTGATAAATTTAAAAAGCGAACAGGTTTGATTCTTCAAACCTGTTCAATGTGATAAATTTTATTTGAGTAGAATCATTTTTTTTACCTCAGAATATTTTCCTGATTCAAGCCTGTAGTAATAAACTCCTGATGAATATTTTGAAGCATTCCAATCAATTGTGTGGTATCCTGCATTAAAAAATTTATCTAATAGAGTCTCAACATTTTCACCAAGAGAATTAAAGATAGAAATTTTTACATTTCCAGAAATTGGGATAGCAAATTTAATTGTTGTTAATGGATTAAAAGGATTTGGAAAATTTTGATCTACGCTGAAATTTAATGGAATACCAACATTAATTTCAACTTCATTCGAATATTCAAAAGTTCCATCATAATCAATCTGCTTTAGTCTGTATAGATAATTGCCTGCCAAAATAGGTTGATCTGCATAACTATAAAAATGTTTTTCTGTTGATGTTCCATTTCCTTCAATAAAACCAACACTCATCCAATCGCTTACTTTAGATTGTTCACTAAGAGATTTACGTTCAATAAGGAAACCGGAATTATTTGTTTCAGTTGCCGTTGACCAAAATAAATTTACAATTCCAGCTTCAGCAGTTGCACTAAAACTAAGCAATTCAACAGGAATAACATCAGTGCCGCCGGAAAATAAAACCACTCTTCCATCTCTAGAGCAAGCAGCAAACTCACTGCTTAAATTTGCATCAACATCATCAAGATCAACAATATGTTCTGCAGCATAAGTTGATGTTCCGCCGCCAAATGAGTAATTAAAAATTATATTTCCATTTACTCCATTATAAACGTGTATTAAATCATTTAGTGATGCTGAGCCTACTTCAGGAAAGCCATCAGCATTTAGATCTCCAAGAATATCTTTGCCCAAAATATTTCCTCCAGTTGTGTTAGCCCAAATAATGTTTCCTGTTAATCCTTCAAGCATATAAATATTTTGATTGATTCCACTTATAAGAATATCATCGTAACCAGAGCCGTTAACATCCGGAACTATTCTAAGATCTTCTATAAAAACATTACCAATTCCAGTAAACCAAATCTGGCTTCCACTTTCACCAGAAAGGCAATAAACACTTCCTGTAGTGGTACCAACAATTACATCTGAACTTAAAGAACCCCCAACATTTTCAATTTCCTTCACAGTCCAGGGAGTTCCGGTAGTAGAAAAAGTCCAGCTTAAATTACCTGCTTGATTAAAACCAATAACTTCATTTGTAGTACCAACTCGTGAACCAGCAGCTCCGCCAAAATCTGTTGATGCAACCATGTACTTTAATTTCTGCTGTGCTTGTTGATTAATCCGCCAAATTTCTGCTCCATTTATTCCATTAAGAAGATAAACTGAAAATCTGCCTGAACCAGTAGTTTCATTTCCACTTGCAGTAATAAGTACATCAGGAATTCCATCGCCGCTAAAATCTCTTTTAACATCAATACCCATAATATCACCATCATCAGTAGTACTTGAATTGCCGAAAGCCCAAATTACTTCACCTGTTAATCCATTTAACGCATATACAAACTCATTCCCACCTCCAGTACCAATTATAACATCTTCGTAACCATCATTATTAAGATCTGAAGCGATTTGCAAACATTGTTCATAATCAACAGAACCAGTATTGATTGAACCAAAGTAAGTTGAATACATCCACAGAATATCTGAGGAACCAGAACTATTTCCGTTAAAAACTAAAGTCCAATAATTTTCTGATGCAGCAACTAAATCCTTAACACCATCGCCATTTATATCTTGTATTTTTTTTATTGATCTTGGAGTATAATCCTGATAGCTTGTAGCTGGGTTATCAGGTATTTGTCCTAACCAATAAATATTGCCAAGTGCTGGATCAGGATTAATTGCAGTGCCTGATATGGGCACTGAGATTAAATTACCATTTGATGCATTTGAAAATATTCTTAAAGTATCCACATAGTTTGTTGTTAAAGTTGGATAGAACCATAATCTAAATGATGAAGATGAAAGAGCACTGATATTTAAAGGAGTGTTTAGATTTTCAAAATTAAAATAATTTGTACCAACTTTAATTGAATCTACAACTAATAGATTTGAACCAGCATTGTTAAGTTGTACTTCAATATATGATGTTGAGTTTACTCTCTTATTGCCAAATGTTATCGGGCTTAAGGTTATTAAATACGGAGCTGTAAAAACGCCATTGCCTGTAACAGTAACTTTTGAATATGAAACTAATGGATCGTTGTGAAATAATAAGATAGAATCGTTATAAGCACTGTTAGATGTTGGTGTAAATGTAAGCGGAATGTTTACAATCTGCCCGGGATTAACAGTAATTGGAAAAACTGTTGAGATATTAAAAACTGAATTACTGCTTGTAAAGGAATTAATTATAAGATCAACAGTACCATAATTATTGATTGATATATTTTGAACTGAAGTTGAATCTATCATTACATTTCCAAAAATAATATTTGGTGTAAGCACTGAAATTGCTGGTGATCCTGAACCACTTAATTCATATTTAAACAATTGTCTTCCGCTGCTTGCACCTACAGGTTCTGCGAGCAGCCAAAAATTATTTCCATCCCAGGCTAATCCTCTCGGGTTTTGTCTTAAACCTGGCTGCTCCGGCGGATTGAATGAAAAAAGTGAGTCTTCAGTAATTAAACTAACAGCATAAATTTTATCAGTTCCTTCAAATCCGTCATTAACAAAAAAGAGAGTATCGTTTTTAACTGTTATACCTTGAGGTTGAAGTTGACCTGATGCAAAGTTTAGAAAATTAAGAGTATCTACAAGTTGTTTAGTTGTTGTATTAATTTTATATAGTGCAACGTTAGCGTTAGGATAATAAACGGAAATCCATAAACCATCTCCATCCCACGCTGCACCGCCAAAATACCACGATGCACCAAATAGTTGGGTAGAGGTAATCGAATCTAAAACGTTTCCGTTCTGATCAACTTTAAATAAATCACAACGTGCAGTTTTTCTTTCAACATACCAAAAATATGTTCCATCAAATGCAAGTCCTTGTGATTCCCTCATTGTAGGATAATTAATATCAATTGTATCTGTTAAAGTTCCATTTACATCAACAGCATAAAATATTCCTCTGCCGGTAGTAGATGAGCTGGAAGTTATCCAGTAGTTTGAATTCGCATACACCATTCCATACGCAGAATTCCAGTATGTACCTGAAGGTAAATTTACAGTTCCAATTAATGTTTGTGAATAAATTAAAGAAGTGACTATGAGAGAGAGAAGGAAAATTTTTTTCATAACAATTTCCTTTCTAACAAAAATTAATAAAAATATTTAGTTTCTTGGATTAGCTTTACACCATTGTTTTATATACTCTGCAATTTCAGTTGTTGAGGCACCGGGAGTAAAAAGTTCGCCTATACCAATATTTTTTAGCTTTGAGATATCCTCATCTGGAATAATTCCACCACCAGTTAATAAAACATCATTCATACCTTTTTCATTAAGTAAAGATTTTATTTTAGGAAATATCGTCATGTGAGCACCAGAAAGAATGCTGATCCCAATAACATCCGCATCTTCCTGAAGTGCAGCTTCAACAATCATTTCAGGAGTTTGTCTTAAACCTGTGTAGATAACTTCCATACCTGCATCACGTAAAGCCGCTGCAATAACTTTTGCTCCTCTATCGTGTCCATCTAACCCAGATTTAGCAACGATAACTCTAATTTTTTTATCCATTAAGCAATCCTTCATATTTTAAAACTGAATCTTTTATTTTATCGCGGTAGATTTCAATTTCAGAATCTAAGTATTCAATTGTTCTTGGTCTCATATGAAAATCATTTTCATATCTTGGAATTATATGATAATGAAAATGGAAGACTGATTGACCAGCACTATTACCATTGTTAGATATAATATTAAAGCCATCAGCTTTTAGTGCTCTTTTAACAGCACCGGCAAGATATTGTGTAAGTTTTGTAAGTTCGGATAATTCTTCTGCTGGAATGGTAAGAAAATTATCATGGTGTTTTTTAGGAACTACAAGTGTATGTCCGTAATTAACAGGATTAATATCCAGAAAAGCAACAAAGTTTTCATTTTCAAAAACAATCTCAGCATCTGAGTTTTTTGCTGCAATATCACAAAAAATACAATCCATTTTTTGCCTCTTATAATTATTGAATCAAAGTTAAAAGAATTTGCACTAAACTACCAATAAAATTTGCTAAGCAAGATACTCCTGCGTTCTTGCAAAAACTCCGAACAGTCCGCCGGTATGAACAAATATGTTCTTCTTACCTTTTCCAGTTTTTACAAATTTTTCATAATAAAAGTTAAATGCTTTACCTGTATAAGCGGGATCAAATAAAATTCCTGTTTCTTCCGCAAACTTTCTTATAAGCTTTACTTTTGGTTTAGATATTTTTTTGTAGCCTTCTTTTGAGTAACCATCAACCACAATTAAGTTATTAGGATTTATTTTGCAATTAAGTTTGTAATCTAATACACAACCTTCAGCTAATTGCAAGATATGTTTTGTCATTTCATTTTTTGTCATTAAAACATGAACAGCAATAATTTTAACATTAAGCTTATTTAAAGCAGCACCCACCAACATTCCCGCAGCAGTTCCACCGGATCCGCAAGCAGCAACAATTGAGTCTATTCTCTTTAAATCAATTTGGTTTTTTAATTCGTTAATAAAATTTATGTAACCCCAGATACCAAGTGTAGTTGATCCGCCGCCGGGAAATACATAAGCATTCTTTTTTTTCTTTAACAATTCCATTCTTTCAGCAAACATAACTTCATTAACATTTTTGTACGCTGCTTCATTAAAGAATTGAATATCAGCTCCGTACATTTTATCTAAAAAAAGATTTCCGTTGGCTTTTTGGTTTTTATCTCCCCACAAAAAAAGTTTTGTCTTAAGTCCAATTTTCTTTGCTGCAATTACAGTAGCCCTTGCGTGATTAGATTGATCGCCTCCGGAAGTAAAAATAATATTTGCCTTTTGCTTTTTTGCATCAGCCATCAGATACTCAAGTTTTCTAACTTTGTTGCCAGAAAGTTCTGTTCCGGTTAGATCATCTCGTTTTAGAAGAAGTGATTTTCCTTCAAATTTTATTTCTTCAAGCGGTGTTGGTATTTGTGCAAGCTGGATTTTACCTGGTTCAATCATTTTGCTAACTCAATCTTTTTAAGTTTGGAATAAATATTACGTGCTTTTTCTAAATCTTCAGGAGTATCAACAGAAAAACTATCAAACTCTGTTTCAACAATTTTTATTTTAAAACCATTTTCTAACATTCTTAGCTGCTCAAGTTTTTCCCACTGCTCAAGATCTGTTGGTTCAAGCTGCGTGAACTTTATTAATGAATTTTTTCGATAAACATACAGCCCAATGTGTTTATAAATATTTGCTTTCTCAAGCATTTCTTTTTGAGTTTTTGCCTCACGAACAAATGGAATTGGCGACCGAGAGAAATAAAGTGCAAAATTTTTATAATCAAAAACTACTTTAACTACAGATGAAGATTCAAATTCATCTTCCGTCTCAATAAGTTTTGCCAATGTTGAAACATTGACTTCAGGATCAAATAATAAAGGCTCAATTGCTTGGTCAATCATCATTCCGCTAATAAA
>Ga0172367_10009072_pt1 | contig 10989 bp, 8 predicted proteins | sample Lak10m_FD_114542 | JGI IMG/M metagenome (GOLD analysis project Ga0172367, IMG submission 114542) | Freshwater microbial communities from Kabuno Bay, South-Kivu, Congo - kab_022012_10m | ecosystem: Environmental > Aquatic > Freshwater > Lake | place: Democratic Republic of the Congo: South-Kivu...
TAGCTGCTGTTTTAGTAACATTTCGATTTCTCAATACAGAGGTATTTATGAAAATTAAGATTCTATCGCTGACAGGCATTTTTGTTCTGGTTCTGTTCCAGTCCCTTGGCTTGAATGCAGCCTCCACGGACGCGGATAACTCTTTAAATGGCGTGATTCCTACTCCGATAGGCCTCGTCAATGAACCCGTTTCCCAGCTGCAAATTCGTTTTCCTTCCGCAGTTTTGAAAAGGGAATCTCATTCACCCTTTACAGTCACCTGCTCCCCCGCTGCAGATGGGTATTTCAGCTGGGCCGACAATGAAACCCTTTGGACCTATAATTTTAAAGCAAATTCAATAACCAGGTCGAATTCCTTGCCGGGTGGCACAAAGTGCTCAATTCAGCAAGTAGAAGACATTCAAACCGAAGATCAAAGAATTTGGAAGAAGGATTCGATCAATTACAGTGTCACAACCCAGGGACCCAAAGTAATGGCGGTCCATGTTGCCCACGGCTTCAAACAAACTTTAAGAGAAAAGGAACCCCTTTTACTTATCGTTTTTAATGGACCTCTTGATAAGCAATCTTTTTTTAAAAACAGTGGAAGCTATTTGAGTTATACAGGTTCCAATGCTCCGACGGAAAAAATTCCTTTGACTCCCGTCCCCCAGGAGCAACTGGAAAAGCTATTTGGAGAATTTAAAAACCATCGGTATTTCGATCCTGAATTTAAGGACGTAAATTGGGTTTTGGCCACAGTGAATCAGAATCTGATTCCTGGTGCCACGGTCAAGTTGACAGTCCAAAATCAAGTCAGCAGTGCCAATCCTGACATTGTTATGAAGGAAAAATACGTCGAAGAATTTTCGGTGCGCAGCCAGTTTCAAGCGGAAATTTTGTGTTCAAATCCGAGCGCCAAGGCGGGGACCTGTTTGCCCGCCTCACCCATAACTGTCAATTTAAATGGCCGAACCAAGTGGGCGGATCTCCGAAAAGCCTATATTGAATACATACCCTATCTATCTAAAGATCGCAAAAAAGTCCGGAGCTTTCCTGAGATCAATGGAAATAACCAAACGGAATTTTGGGATTCTGTTCTAGATTTTCTTGCTGACTACTTTCCGTTTCTCGCAAAATACAGCGATACGGTCGTCGATTCGATCCTTTTCAATGTGAAAATGGAACCCGAAACACAAGCCAAAGTGGTTCTGCCAAACGATCTTGTCGATATCGATGGCCGCCGCCTTGCAAACGCCTTAACAACCTTCCATATTCGCATTGGCTCTCTGCAAGAATGGATTAACACTCCGAAATCCCTCGCCATCTATGAAAAATCCATTCCGAAGTTGGCAGTTCCGGTTGGCATTGTGAATTTGCATCAGGAACTCACCGTTCGCAAGTCCGGCGCTCAAAATAAAGAATGGTCTCCGATCCAAGACGTTCCAACCATGATCCGAATGATCCGCGCCTATGAGGCCCAATCAGATTACCGAGACCACAAAGATTATATCAGTCCCCTCGAGGAGCTAAAAATACCCAATAATGTTCAAACCCAAACTCTGGGCGGGACAAAAAATCGACCGGAAGTTCTACAGTTTCCTTTACATGAAGGCAATCATTCTCCTCGAAGCGGTCTTTATGCCCTTGAGGTATCAAGCCCTTCTCTTGAAAAAATGAATTCCAAAGAACAATACAATTCCTATTTAAATCCCTCCCATGTTCTGGCACAGGTGACCGATCTAGCTGTGCACATGAAAAAGGGCGTCAGGAAAACCCTCATTTGGGTGACTCGCCTATCAACGGCTTCTCCGGTATCCGATGCTGAACTTTCTATATACAACTGTCGCGGAGAGAAAATTCAAACAGCAATAACGGACTCCCAAGGTCTCTTGATGGTCAACAATCAAATGTGGGCCAACGATTGTCAGAAGGGTGAAAATGACAATAGCTCCTACAGCGAAAAAGAAGAGTTTTTTGTTTTTGCCAAACAAGCGGAAGATTCACTGCTTGTGCATTCATCCTGGATCAGTAACGATTCATATGCTATGGGATCTCCAGGAGTGGAGTGGTTTTACTCAAAGCTGACCGAAGGCTCCAATCACTATCATAGTATTATTGGAGTGAATCTAGTAAAACCAGGCCAAGAAGTGCCGGTTCAATTGATTGCCAAACGCCCCGACGTTTTGGGTTTTTCCAATATCAATTTGGAACAATTGCCAAAAGTTGCGCGGGTTTCTTACGACAACGATAATGAAACCTACTATGAATTTCCTTTGAGTTGGAATAACGGAAAAGCTGAATTTGTTTGGAAAGTCCCCCATGATGCTTCCACGAAACTCGGAACTTACTCAATTCTTCTTGTTGACCCCATTGAAAACAACAGCCTCATTGCTTCAGGTGGAGAAATTGAAGTTGCGGAATTTAAGATTCCTCTCATGACCGGAATCCTCGGTTTTACAAATGAGAATTTAGTGCGACCTGATTCTATTCTCGTCAACACGATCGTTCGTTACGCCAACGGCGTCGGCGCCAAGAACCTGCCGGCAGATCTTTCCTATTATTTTGAGCCGACAACGATCGAGAGCAAAGACTTTCCAAATTATATTTTTGGAAATGGCCCAGTTCAACTTGTTGACGACGGCACTCGCCCTGAAAACAGCAAACTTCCCAGTCGAGAGCGCCCCGCCACGCTCACTGATCTCGTCACCGGAACTGACGGTTCTTTCAGTGTTGATATTGCAAAACAGGCTGGTCTTGATGGAGGCCCTCTTTGGGAGGCCCTAAAGGAATCCGAAAGACCTCAAAAATTGATCGTGCGAGTTCGTTATCAGGATCAAATGGGTGAATTTCAGACTCTTTCCCAGGCAAAGGATATTTACAATTCCAATCAGTATATTGGAACCCGTCTCATCTCTGGTCTTCGCCAAGAGGCCCGCCTCCTCGTGGCGACGATCGGTGCCGACAAAAAAAATAAAACCACTTTGGCAGATCTTACCCTAAAGATAGACCGTATTGAAACTAAGGTCATAGGAGAGGAACTTTACGGTGGAATCATTAAGAATACTCTGGAGCGACAGCTGAAACCCGTACGCTGGACCAATGACTGCCGCATGGAAAACAATGTCGTATCCTGCAGCCTCGGCGCATTGAAAGAGGGCAATTATGTCCTTCAGGTAAGCTCCAAATCGACTCAACAATCTGCTCACTCTCTCTTCAAAGTAGATGATTCAGGCCGTGTTTACGGACCTCGCGATTACTACCATTTCGGCGATGAATTGGATAATAAAAATCTACCGCTCGCATTGAACAAAGAAAGCTATCGGCATGGTGAAAAAGCAGTCGTCAGTTTTTCATCTCCCTTCAAATCCTGTCAGGCTCTGATCACGTTGGAGCGCAGTGAAGTTATAGAAAGTTTTATCAGTAAGGATGCCTGTAGCAAAGGGCGAGTTGAAATCCCTGTGGCTTCCTCTTTAGCCCCCAACGCATTTGTTTCTATTTACTTAACAGCAGGCCGTGCCGATACAAACGGAGTTAAAATCGGCGAACAGGATTTAGGTCGACCTACCTATCGACTTGGATATGCCAATTTGAAAGTCGATTGGGCACAATACCGAAGTACCGTTAAAGTCGCCCTCAATAAAGATACTTTCAGTCCTCGACAAACAGTAGAAGTTCAGGCCCATGTTACACCTGAAACAGGAGTCCTCAGCGAAGGAACTGTGACTTTCATTGTCCTCGAAGAAAAGATTCTGGATCTCAAGAAAAATGACACTTTTAAAATTCTTGATGCTCTCATGCAGCTCAGAAATCATGAAGTCATGACAGTGACGTCTTTAGATCGCATCGAAGAAGTTTCTGATCCCGCCAGTGATAAAAGTGCCGCAGGTGGACGTAAGGGAGGAGATGACGGAGGAGATGGAGGAAGTAATGGAGAATTTAGGCGAAAACTCTTCGACGCCCTCGTTGCTTTCAAAACAAATGTACCTGTCACTAAAGGGGTTGCTCCATTTTCTTTCTCAACCAACGATAGCTTGACTCGTTTTAAAGTCATTGCCATTGCCATGGATGACAACAACAAATTCGGCACGGGCGAAGCACACTATTTAACAAGTCAGGATGTTCAATCTTATTCCAACATTCCTTCCATCGCTTATACCGGCGATGAGTTTCCACTCAAAGTCACTGTTCAAAACAACACCTCGAAAGAGGGGGAATTTTCGAACGGAAGTAACTGTGACAATGAAAGATTCCAATGGAAAAATCATCGCAACTAAAAAACTAGAAAGAACCTCCAAAATCGCAGCTTCTAGTTCGACGCCCATGGATGCCGGCTCTCTGACCGTCCCTGAAGAGGCGACAAAAATGGAATATGTGATCCGCATTTATGATGAAAACGGAAAACTTGTCGACGTGCTGCAGCCGGAAGCCCAGACGGTTCTTCCAACAGCTCCGTTAACGGTGCAACGCTCTTATCTGGCGCAAATGGATCAAGCGACTTGGCAGAAAAAGATTATCAAACCTGCCGGTTCTCTCAAAGAAAAAGGAGAGTTAGAAATTATTCTTTCGAATAGTCTCGTAACTGGAGCTCTTCAACAAATCAAAGGAAAGATTAAACAAGATAAGTTTGCTGATTTTTTTATTGAATCCAGATTCTATAAAGCTCTTATTTTGGGTTCCAAGGATAATAACAGCGAGCTCCAAGACGTTTACGAGCTGATGCTGGCCTCTTTGGATTCTAAGGGTTTTATCAAATATTTCCCAAGTGCAAACATGGGGGATGTCTATCTGACAGCCCAGATTATAAATGCTTTAGAGGGACGCCCCTGGGCCCTGTCTTTGATGCCCAAAGCCTTGGCCATGAAATTGAAACAAGCGATCAAATCGGTCTTAAACAAAGAAGTTTCACCGGAGTACATCCATGGTAAGAAGACCTCGATGGATTGGGCCCGGGCTCAAATGCTGATGGCTTCTAGCGCAGTGACTATGAAGGATCCGGACGTGGTTGCCCTGGCAACCCAAGTTGGAAAAGTGATTATGAAAACGGCCTCCTCGGATCCTCAAGTTTATGGCAATGCCCTAAAGGATTGGAGAAATTCAGATCTGATTAACTTTTGGCTCATGGTTTTGAAAGTTGCTCCAGAAGACGCCCTGAACGCTGAAATTTCCAAACTCCTGACTCAACCCACTCGACTCGTGTTTACTGGGAATGCTGCCCAGTTTGTGGGAGCCCCTGACTTCCTTGCTTGCTACTCAGATGAGACCATCGAAACAGCGCAATTCCTAATGGGCCATGCGATCGCCAATGGTTCCAAGGATCTTGCTCGGGCTGTGGCTACCGGGTTAGTCAACGCTAATATTAAAGGTGGCTGGTACAATCATTCCACCTTGATGAAGCTCACTTTAGGACTCGAGGCTTTTGCAAACCGATACGAAGTAAGTTCTGTCACCGGAACAAGTCAGGTCTCCCTTCGTGAAAATGGCGAGAGCCGTGTTGTCCATTGGAATCAAACAAACACTGATTCTTGGAAATCGACTTGGAAAGACAATGAAAGTACAGTGGAGATTCAACATCAAGGACAAGGACTTCCATGGATCGGAGTTCAAGCTCTTGCCGCGGTTCCTCTTACGGGGCCCCTTGCCCAAGGGATTTCCATTGAAAAATCAATCCGTAATTTAAACCGAGACAGAGGATATCAGCCAGGTGATGTCATAGAAGTTGAGTTGACGATTCAGGCGACGGTTCGCACTTCTCATTTAGCAATGCGGGATCCTATTCCTGCCGGAAGCAATATTTTAAATGAGGCCTATGGGGATTTTAGTTCGGGTCAGAAGCGGTACTCAGGGTACTGGTTGTACTTCAGCACTGTGCCCGCCGGAGTCTCCAAAGTGAAATACCAATTTCAGTTGAATAATCCAGGGACTTTCAAAATGGCTCCCACCCGCATTGAAGGAATATATTTACCCAGTGTGTTTGCGGAGATCCCCAACCCTTCTTTGACTGTCCAGTAAAATTAGGCACAAGAGAAAAGGAATCATTAATGTTGATCGAGCACATGAAACAAACATTTGAAGACCGGATGAAAAAAAATCCGTCTTACTCCTTGAGAGCCTTCGCCCGTTCCTTGGCGATGGATTCAAGCACAGTTTCTGCGCTTCTGCGGGGAAAACGCCCCCTTAGTTTTAAGACCGCAAAAAAAATTGTGGATGGACTTGAAATAAAAGATCCCGTGGAAGCTCAAGCTTTGATCATGACAACTTTTCAACCGAAAGATAACGAAGCGGACAAATACAAAGAGCTCCCTTTGGAAATTGCTGAAACTATCGCCCACTGGCAGCACTTTGCTATTTTGGCACTTTTGGAAGTCAAAGCCTTCAAATCCACCGAGCGAAATATTGCCGATCGACTGAATGTCCCATTGACCTTAGTAAGAGAATCCCTCATTCGCATGGAAAAATTGGAACTCATCAAAAGGGATAGAGTGACCTGGAAACTGACTGGAAAGAATATAAGTACCCCATCCCAAATACCCTCTAAAATGCTTCGAGAAGGGCACAAACAAAATATATTGAAGTCTCTGGAGTCATTAGAAAAGGATCCCATCGAACTGCGCGATATTAGTGGCATTACGATCGCTATTTCCAGAGACAAGTTGGACGCCGCCAGAAAACTGATTCGAAATTTTCGGCTGCGCATGGCTTCTTTTCTTGAAGGCAGTCAACAAGACTCCGTCTACCGGTTGAATATTCAACTTTTTCCACTGACAAAGGAGTTTAAAAAGTGAGAACTTTCTTATTCCCCATTCTTCTTTCTTTTTTGGGTTTGATGCCCATTTCCCTTCAAGCATTTGAAATTCAACCGACCCCTTCGGGCTGGGAGAATGGAAATGCTGGGGATGCTTTTTCATCGGAGTTTATTCTGACGGGTCGGGATATTTTACAGAGATTGGAACTTTTGGTTGAGAACAATGCCCCTTTATATGATACCAACAATCTCCGAATAGCGGTACGTACAACAGAAGTGGTTTCTGAAGAACATGTTTTTCTCAACGGGCAAGAGCGGGATGCCGTCAATTATTATCCTGATAAGCGAGTTATCAAAATGAATCGGAGCCGTTGGCGAGAACTTCGCCGATCCACTGAGACCCGTGCCCGATTGCGCCTTGTTCTCCATGAGTATCTTTGGATTAGCGGAGTCGATGATACCAACTACACGCTTTCAGAACGTCTGATCGAATTAATGAAAGTTAACAACTACAGCCCCAACATTTGGTGGAATCCGGTGAACCCCACCAACTATGTAATACCAACTCTGACATATGCGCCGGAAGGTTGTGCCTTTCAACAGGCTCGTTTTGATCTTCGCAAGAATGACGAAAAACTGGAGCTGGTCACCCAGGGAGCGTGCGGCAAAGATTTTCGGCAGCTAGAAATCATCAAGTCGACGGGCATCACTCCCCCCGCAAGCAATGTTCGTGGTTATTTTCACAAATATGAAATTTTTGTCTTTGATAAGGACCGAAATCCAATGGGATCTATGATCTTTGAACCTGAGTGGGGCCAGTGCTTACTTCCTGAATCAGGCACTTGTCGTGTTTCAGGAAAAATGACCATTGGCGGGGTTAATTTGGTTTTTTGGTACTTACGGGACTAATTTTAAGGAGTTCTATTTTATGAAAGAAGTTATTTTTAAAGGCACTTATTTTAAATATATTTTATTAATTGCTCCTCTTTTAACAGCAACCCTTTCGAAGGCTAGCTCAGAATGCTTTGGAAAAACCAGTGATGGAAAGAATCTCAAAGTACGCATTGAAACTTTCGGGGCCAAAGGGGAAGTCAAATTTGGGGAAGTCATTTTTGAAGATGGAGCAAATCACTATGGTTACCAGCTCAGTAAGCAAAATATCACTCAATATTTTGAATTCGATGATGTCAATGATGGTTCCGCCGTTATCGGATTGGTTGCCTATTCTGGAAATTCAGCCCCCGTCTCTATAAAATATGTGGGCCCCAATTTCGTCGATTTGGATCTTAAAACTGTCTTTGAGAAAAGCTCTGCGGATCTGATTCGTGGCAACTTTATCAGAGTCTGGAAAGGCCCCGGATACGAAATCACAAATCAAGTGAACCTCAATCGCTTGGTTTGTGCGACTTGGCCAGAAATTTAATACCAAGCTCAGTTACTAAGGAGGCCATAAGTATGTTTACACATAAACGGCTCTTTTTATCCAATATGAAACAAGCTCTCCTCGAATTGGCTTTGGGCCAGTCCTTCGTCGACCTTGTTTCATATTGAATAAAAACTCCTCGTTTCTCTATAAACATACTTATGGCCTCCTTAGTAAAAGAAAAGTAGCAATATTTTCAGGAATCATTTTACCTCCTCAGAAATAATGGCCCCTTTGGAGGTAAGATATTCACCCAAGATCTTTCTTACTTGTTTTTCCTGTTCCTGTTTGTCGCACGAATCCAAGTCCCCTTGAATAGAGAACGAAAGAGTCTGCAGTCCAAAATTACTAATCAATAGCACTGCTGAAATCGGTTTCGAAAAAGGCTCTGGGATTCCGAGACAAGCAATACTAACAGCAGAAAAACCCAACGACAAAATCTTCACTTCCCGCTCAACCCAGCGAAGATTTTCACAATATTGCTTTGAAGGCACACGTTCTGCTAAAAAAGGGTCTTCAGTAAAAGCGAAGGCCCCCGGGGATTCCACAGAGGGGTTTCCATTCTCAACAAGACAAACACCCACCTGGGCGGCCTGGACGATACCTCCCATTAAACACAACCAAACCAGAAAAAAAAGTTTCCATCTTTTTGCGTTCACAACAATTGTCCTTCCACCTGCGCTTCATCGAAACGAAGCTTATCGACTCTACGCAATGGCACTAATGAATTATACTAAATCCGAATTGGTCCTATCAATATCGTACTCTCATTGCAAATTCCAAACCTAGCTGAGAATGAACATACTGAAGACCGAACCAATTCCTTTCGAAATTTTTGGATCCCAGTCCGAAAACCGATTCTTCAACCTCGGCATCGCGACGATGGGCCATATTGAGATTTTACCGTCCCTCCGTAACTTTTGAGCTCCCAGAGTTTTGGGGCCCCATCTTGCATGTGAAGTGGCCTGCAAGTCCATCTTGCCATTTCTTAAAAAGAGAATGATCTTCCCCGAGGAAATTGAATAGAAAATAATCATCTGAAGAAACATTTCTATTCAATTGATAATTATCAATCAGAGATTTTTGGACTTTTCAATCAGATAGATCTTTTAAATTCTGGCGACGCTTTTGCAAAAACTTAATCCTAGTGTGACGTCAGATAAGTTTTTTAAGGCGCGAGGAGGAGATAGGACACGTAGGTCCATCGACGACGCTGCAACGCTGAAAAAACTTATCTGACGCCACACTAGATACAAATAATCAATAACTGTCTTCAATAAGGGGGTACTAAAATGAAACAGAACAAATTTATAAAAGCCATCAATATATCGATTTTCGTATTTGGATTTCTTGCCGCTGCTCAAAGCTACGGTACAAGCAAAGTTTTATCGGACAGAGTGACTGGAGTTGTCGTTCCAAAAACAAAAGTTGTAAGAATAGATATGAAAGATTGTGAGGCAACACTGTTATCAACAGCCAATTCTACCACTTGTAAAATAAGCTTTCCCTCCAATGATGGTGATAATCCTTTTAATCTATTTGCATCAACTTTAATGCCCTATATTGAAACACCCACAATTCGAGCGTTTGGTGCCCTTTCATTTAATGAATTGACTGTCAACTTTCACTCTGTGCAAAACCCCGGCAGGGAATTAATTTATTCTGATGTCCAAGAAGCCCTTTTAAAGGTTATCAATTACATTTCTCAAAACACGGGTGGCAGAATACCACTTGAAATTAAATTGCGCTATTTCTCAACAGTAGGTGGACCCAAATAATATCAAATCCCTTCTATTTTTAATAAGGAACTTGCATATATAGCAAGTTCCTTCCTTTAAATAGAAAGTATTTAAATTCACTTTATAAAACAATGATCCAGTAAATATAGTCCGTCCCGATAAAAAAAGTGCATGAATTGCGAGGAGATTTTACTTTCTGCCTGACGAGGCCCGACGAAGGACTAGTGTTGCGTCAGGCAGAAAGAAAAAGATCAAGTAAGCTGTGCAATTTTTTATCGGGACGGACTATATGTTGCCGATGTAGAAAATGTTTTTTGAGAATAATTAATTTCAAAAACTTGGCAATTTGCAATTCGCTCAATCTTGTATCCAATATCTGTTAAAAATAAGCGCAACACAAATCCATGGGAGCATATAGCAATAGATTCATGATTGGTAGCTTCAACAACTTTTCGAATGCAATTACCCACTCTCTGGGCTGCCTGAACCTTGGTTTCTCCATTTTCAAACGAAAAATGGGGATCCCCTATCACCCATCGATGCCATACTGAATCACCATATTTTTCAACAATCTGTTCTTTTGTTAATCCCTCCGCTGCGCCCAAATGAATTTCACGAAGTCCGACAACAGATCTAATTTGGTCCAAACTTACTCCTAACGCATGGGCCGCAGTATCCTGAGCTCGTGATAGATCGCTGGCATAAATTGAGGAAATAGTTTTGTGAAGGAAATAGTTTTGAAGAGCTTGAGCCTGTGCAATTCCGTCTGCATTGAGCGGAACATTGCGATGCCCCTGAAAACGACCTTCTAAATTCCAATCAGTTGATCCATGGCGAAAAAGATAAATTTTTTTTTTATTCATATTACTTCCTTTTTTTTTCACTAAGACGGCCCCAAGTATGTTTCTAGGAAAGATATAGTCCGTCCCGATAAAAAAAGTGCATGAATTGCGAGGAGATTTTACTTTCTGCCTGACGAGGCCCGACGAAGGGCTAGTGTGGCGTCAGATAAGTTTTTTCAAGGCGCGAGGAGGAGATAGGACACGTAGGTCCATCGACGACGCTGCAACGCTGAAAAAACTTATCTGACGCCACACTAGCCA